>Ga0255347_1000926_pt1 | contig 50499 bp, 34 predicted proteins | sample wastewater_treat_2_FD_192479 | JGI IMG/M metagenome (GOLD analysis project Ga0255347, IMG submission 192479) | Wastewater microbial communities from Lulu Island WWTP, Vancouver, Canada - plant24 | ecosystem: Engineered > WWTP > Wastewater > Unclassified | place: Canada: Vancouver, British...
AAGCATAGAAAAGCATACGCTCAATTTTACTCATAGACTCGGAATAGTCATAATCACTCTCATCATCCATTAAATCATTGATTGTGTCTCCGGCTTTTAAAACAAAAAATGAATCGGCTGCCTTAGCAATGGAAGAATTAGGGTTGGAGAGGAGCATGTCGTCCACTTCTTCCAATGCCAACTTGACATTACCCTCATCTATTGTAATATCGCTGAATAAACGATCCATTCTCGAAAGAATAGTGTTTGTCGTCAATCCTGTTGAAGAGGATTTTCGGAAAGGCTTATTTTCGCGCAACATCTCTAAAACCTCTCTCGAAACTCTAATCGAACCCCACTTGTTTCTTTTAATTAAACGCAGCTTCTCAAGCTCAAGCAGATCCTTCTCTAATGAGAGAAATGAGACGAAACTTGTTTTGAGCTGTTCAGAAAGTCTCCTCTGATTCACATCATCTCCCTTACATAGTTCAATCACAATAGCAAATAACGCCGCCTGCCACTCGCTGATTCCATATTCTTCTGCAATCGTCTCCAACTCGAAGCGTTTAGCGGCAATTAGCTTATCGTTAAGACAGAAGTACTCATCATACTCCCGACCAAACTCCCTATTCTTTCGCGCCCTCTCAATTACCTCTTCAAAACACTCCAACAGACTTTTCTTTTTCAACTCCAGACCCAAATCATCAATCAGCTCTTGACATCCCAGCATACCTGCCAGGATCTCTTTTGTAGATATTTTCTTTTCCATAACTATGCTCCTTTTTTATTTCTGTTACTGCCAGGATTTTTTTAACTACTGCAAAGAAAAACATTCTCGCTGCCAAAAAGTGGCAGTACTCAGAAATTTTGGTTATTTTTTGAATTTGGTGTTCAAAATTGTCTTTTCTGCACATCTCATTGATATTTGTTTCATATCTTTGTGAAGAAATTGATAGAAAAGAAAAAGGTTATGGCAAAACCAATTAAAGAAACCCCGGTTAAGAAAATTAACTCCGGAATATAACAACACCCTTTGATTTACAGTCAAAGGGTGTTGTGCATATATTATCAAGAGGAGGGCTGACAGCTAAGCAAAATCTTATGACAAATGCAGCATGCATTTATTTCCTTTTTGGACGGACACTCTCAAGTGGTATAAGCGGTATGTAGCAATTTTCTAGCGGAGAACCCTTGAGGTTCTTCATAAAAATACCGCGTAGTGCGCCTATTGCAGCACCGAGGAATGTGTCAATTATTGAATGGTTCTTAGATATAAACGTTCCATCTCCTTTTATTGTAACCACTTCATTTATAGGAGAAAGACCGAAGGTCATTAGAATCGTGTTAGTTGCAAGTATTATCCAACCATCCTCGTGTAAAATGGTAACTTTTGCTTTAATGACAATTGTATCACTATCCATAACGGGGTTTATTTTATGTCCCACTTGGATTTGTAATTTGTCACGGTTTAAGTCTGAGTAGTCGAACTCATAGTTAATCTTAAACTCTGTTTCGGCAATCGATTCAAGTTTATATTTTATCTCCATGTTTCAAACTTTTAAATTGCTAATGACAAACAACCTGATGTCGGATATATTCGCCAATCTCCAACTGACTGTGCTATGGTGTAAACTTCTCCCATATCATAGATGCCGGACTTTCTTGTTTTAGGCAACCTGACTTCAGTATCTTCCTTTGTTACTCTCTTTGTTGGAATAAACGACAATGGAAAGAGATCTATTCCCAAGCAATGGGCCATATCCGAAAGCGTGTCAAATGTGAAATTTCTGTTTCCGGAAAGTAGCTCAGAAATTTCTGATTCGCTTTTGCCGAGCATCTTGGCAAATTCCTTCTGTGTAAGTCCTTTAACTTCTAACGTGTCTGCTATTTTACAGGCAACAATCATTCTTTCTCTTGTGCGACGATGAGTGTCTTCATCGATTGACGCAAGAATCCTTGTTAATACTTTGGATGGTTTTCTTCTTGTTGTCATATTTCAAGGTTTAAAAAGTCTGATTTTCTTCAAAGAATTGATCTAACAAAGTAGCATCATCTCCCTCAAGCATTATGGAATAAATCTTTGCTTTATCGCCGGAGAATTCTTCTATTTCAACAATCTCAAAGTTCATACAATCCCTACAGTTCCTTCTAATTTATATGCAAAATTGAGTAAAAATTCGGATATAACCAAATTTTAATGATGATTTTTAGTTTGTATTGTCAAGACCCAAAGCCAAAAATAAGGGAATCAAATTATTAATTTATGAAGCAGAAATTGAGAGTTGTTACTGCAAAGAAAATAAATTACGCTGCCAAAATGTGGCATGGAGAAGTTTTGAAAAAAACTTCTCCCTATTTATCACCGCTTAATTGCTCATTTTATCATTATCCATTACTTCATAATTGAGTATAGTATTAGAGTTTGCTTATTTTTTTAATTTGACTAGATAGGCGAGCAGCGAAGCAAAAAATAGTATTTCGCTGATAATGTGATCTTACACTTAGATTTTTGTTGTGAAGTTACACTTAAATTTTTGCTGTGTAAACTCAATGAATTTTATTGTCCATAGACAATGAAAACTTATAAAACAAGATAAATATTGTGTATGGACAATGAAATTTGCCCTCGCAACACTCAACTATACTTCATAATATCCTTTGGTAGTAGGGTGTTGCCTATATCATCCTTAGGGGGATTTTTAAGGAATAGCATCGGTATGATGGTGTAGTTCCGGGTAAATGGCAACAGATTGGCTTTGCGGAGAAGTTCGGCAGTAAGTAGTTTTCCATTTTCAAGAGTGGTCCATTTGCATTCTCCGACAAGCAAATATTTTTTATCGAGCGATTCGGCCATTACATCGAATTCAATCTGTTCCGGTTTCTTTTTTTCATTTTGTACAGAACCCCACCAACGCTTTGCTTTAACATAGATTACGCCATTAATAGGATTGCCTGTTACGGCATCTCGGCATAATTTCTCCCATTGCATACCCACATATTCTGAGAAATGGGCATTAAGGGCTTGTTCGATAGGTAGCCGACGATCAAGCTCTATAAATGAACGATTAGGAACAACAAACTTGTAGTAGAATGCCATGAATGGATCGGCAATCTTATAGAGACTCTTTTTAGTCTTCTTTTCATTAACACCGAATGGTACATCTTTTTCCAAAAATCCGAGATCAATAAGTTTCTTTAGAGGACGAGACAAATCGGTTGCAGGCTCTTCACATCGTGACGAAATCTCTTTAAGGCGATTTGCACCGGCGCCAATATAAGACATTATCGTTGAAGTCTTTACTATATCCTTTACATCATCCTGAAAGAGCTTTATAGGTTCCTCGTACAAAAGTCCATTTACTGAAAATATATTTTGCCACAAGGCATCATTAAGCGAAGCTCTGTTTTCTCTTAATTCCCAATAGCGTGGCACTCCTCCCCAAACAGCATACTCCTCAACGGCGTTTATCGCATCAAGATTTAAAGCTTCTTTAATATAAGGCAAGCGGAGAGGTGTAAGCCTCATTATCTCATCTGCACGGCCATATAGAGGTGCGCTAGAGTTGAAAAATAACCCATACATCATATTTTGCGGGGAACCGCAAAGAACCAGATTGTATTTTAATTGCTTCTCATCAACAAGTTTCTGCAATACGGACGGCAATTCTTTAGATTGCTCCACAAGGTACGGAAACTCATCCAAGCATAAAGTGAAACGCGTCTCTGTTCGATAATTAATAGCTCGAAATAAAGACTCCCAGTCCGGATATGTCAGTTTGTCGAAATCCGGAAATAGTTGTGCTACTACTTTTGCAAGCAATGACCTCTGGTGTTGTCCTTCCGAACGGTCGGCCAGGAAATATACGTCATTATCCGACAGCACCCTTTTTATAAGAGTTGACTTGCCCAAGCGTCTGCGACCGTACAGTACAACTAGTGAGGATTTCTCTCTTCCAAGAGCATCCTTAAGCCTTGCGATTTCATCTGTTCTGTCAACGAATTTCATATCTTTAAAATTATTATGTAATACAAACATAATGTTTATATTGCATAATAAAAAATTTATGCTAAATTATTTCAACTCAAAACAATTATCAAACTACAGCAAGCCTGTCATATAGAATGGCAGGTATATGGTTTGTCCCTCTTTTCTTAGGTCTTTGGTGTAGATTAGGTATCGTTGGCCGATTCTGGACGAATATTTGTTGCAGAATTCATCCAGAGACTTATGGGTTCTGTATCCTGAACTTTTCACTTCTATTGGGCATAGTTTTGAGCCACGGGAGATAAGGAAGTCCACCTCATAATTGTGTTTTCCACCATCCGGACGCCATGTATGATAGAATAGTTCATCCCCACCGACTTTAAGCATCTGTGCAACAAGATTTTCATACACATATCCCAAATTGACGGGAAGTTTTCCGGTAAGCAATTTTTGATAGATCTCATTTTCAGTTACTGATTTATCCCAAAATGCCATAGTAACCATCAATCCGGTATCGTTAACAAACATCTTGAACTTTTCAATATCCTTATGCATTGAAAGACCTACAGAGGGATCATTGGCATGACGAGAAATCAACACAGTCATTGAGTCCTCCATATTCTGTAAAGTTTCACTTAAACGATCCACTTTACCATACTCAATCACGTTGCTCAGCAGATATCTTGATGCATTACCGGACAATTGTGCGGGAATTGCATAAAACAGACTTGTTGCCCTGCCGGACGGATCTATTTTACGAAAATCATCGGCATATAGTTCAATAATTTCTCTTTTTACGGCATCAATCAGACTTAAGTTGTTGGTCTCAAGGTATGCATTTACAGCCTGGGGCATGCCACCGACTACCATATAGAGCCTAAGGTCATCCATAAGTTTCCGGTTTACGGCATCTCCCAACGGCATCTTATTTTTCCAAGATTCACGCAACATTGGAACTGTAACTTCATTTCCTCTTGCCCAATAAAATTCCTCAAAATCCATAGGATAAAGAGTCAATCTCGTCTCTTCGCCGGGGATCCGGATTCCTTTTGTGTTTCTCCTAATGCTTAGCAAGCTACCGGTTTCGATATAATCGTATCTTCGATCTTTTACCAGTTTCTTTATTGCCTGTCTTGCAAGGGGGCAGTTTTGCACTTCATCAAAAATAATTACTGACTTTCTCTCGATTAACTGCACATCATATAGAAACTGCAAACGGAAGAACAGCCTTTCCAGATCAGAAATATCATTAAACAAATCCTTAACTTCCTGCTTACATTCGACGAAATCTATAAGGATGTAACTATCATATTCCCGCTTTGCAAACTCTTCAGCAATAGTAGATTTCCCCACTCGCCTTGCACCTTTTATCAGCAAGGCGGTAGCTCCATTTCTCTCCCTCTTCCACTGCAGCATTTTTTCGTACAGCTTGCGTTTAAAAACCCGTTCTTCCATCATTAAATCAATTATTGTTTTGACAAAAGTAAAGAATTAATTACACTCCCCAAAATTTATTTCCCCATTTTTGCCCAAATTCTCATAATTTATTTGCACCGAAACGCCCAATTTCTCAATATTTATTTCTGACATATTGCCCAAATTCTCATAATTTCAGCAAAACACCTCGTAACACATATCCCGCAACTTGCAACAAAAAAACCGCTGAAAGCTAACTTTCAGCGGTTTTTTTAAAGCCCAAAGGGCCTCAATCTACCACCTATTTAGCGGCAGACCGCTCATCTTCATTCTTACTTGTTCTTTTACCTGTGCGATTACATTGTCGTCATCAAGATTGCTGAGTACCTTGTCAATCATATCAACGATGCCGGCCATATCCTTTTCAACCAGACCGCGTGAGGTTACTGCGGGAGTACCTACCCTCATACCTGAGGTCTGGAATGCTGAACGGCTGTCAAAAGGCACCATGTTTTTGTTGACGGTAATGTCGGCTTTTCCGAGTACATCTTCAGCTACCCTACCGGTCAGGTCGGGGAACTTGGAGCGGAAGTCGATAAGCATGAGGTGGTTGTCCGTACCGCCTGATACCACATGATAACCTTTCTCGATAAATGCTTTGGCCATAGCTGAAGCATTTTTGCGTACCTGCTCCTGATATGTTTTGAACTCAGGCTGGAGGGCCTCATAGAAGGAAACTGCCTTGGCTGCAATACAGTGCTCGAGTGGACCGCCCTGAATGCCGGGGAATACGCTTGAATTGATCAAAGAGGACATTTTCCTGATCACTCCTTTACGTGTTTTAATGCCCCAGGGGTTATCAAAGTCTTTGCCTATGAGGATGATGCCTCCACGGGGACCTCTGAGGGTCTTGTGAGTAGTGGAGGTAACAATATGGGCGTGTTTTACAGGGTTGTTCATCAGTCCTGCTGCAATCAGTCCGGCAGGATGTGCCATGTCCACCATAAAGATGGCTCCTATCTTGTCAGCGATAGCGCGCATTCTCTCCCAGTCCCACTCTCTCGAGTAAGCGGAAGCGCCTCCGACGAGGAGTTTGGGGCGATATTTAAGGGCTTTGCGCTCCATCTGGTCATAATCCACCATACCGGTCTCGCGGTTGAGCTGGTAGCCGATGGCATTATAGAGGATACCGGACATATTGACTGGGGAACCGTGTGTAAGGTGACCGCCATGATCCAGGTCCAGACCCATAAAGGTATCACCGGGCTTCAGGCAAACCATGAAGACAGCCATATTGGCTTGTGCACCGGAATGAGGCTGTACGTTGGCATATTCGGCATCGAAGAGCTGACACAGGCGATCGATTGCGAGTTGTTCGATCTGGTCAACCACCTCGCAACCACCATAGTACCTTGCTCCCGGATAGCCTTCTGCGTATTTATTAGTACAGACTGAGCCCAATGCTGCAAGCACCTGGTTGCTCACAAAATTTTCGGATGCTATAAGCTCCAGACCTTGAGACTGGCGCTCCTCTTCTTTTCGAAGTAATTCGGATATTTGAACGTCTTGTTTCATTGTTATATTATTTGTGTAATTATTTTCGTACTTTTGCGCTTGCGCCCGAGGCGGAATCGAATCACAAAGATAACTTTTTTACGGCTTCTTCCAACTATGTTCCGAAAACTTTTGAACAGTGAGCTCAACCGTATAACTCCTGAAGAATTCAAATTGAGGAAAAAGATGCCCGTGATTGTGGTACTGGACAATATTCGTAGTCAACACAATATCGGTTCCGCATTTCGTAGCTGTGATGCATTCCTCGTAGAAAAACTTTTGCTGTGTGGTATCTGTGCGGTGCCCCCTACCCCCGAGATACATAAATCGGCTCTCGGTGCCGAGTTCAGTATGGAATGGGAACATTTTGAAAGTACGGCAGAGGCGGTGCGTCGTCTCAAAGAGGAGGGGTACGTGATAGTGAGTGTAGAGCAGACCGAGCACTCTACTCTTTTACAGGATTTCCGCCCTGCAGAGGGAGCCAGGTACGCTTTTATTTTTGGCAACGAAGTGCGCGGGGTGCAGCAGGAGGTTGTGAATATGAGCAACATTTGTCTGGAGATTCCTCAGTATGGAACCAAGCATTCGCTGAATGTTTCGGTTTCGATAGGGGTGGTGCTTTGGGATGTGGTTTCCAAATTTTTTTGATATTATTTCAAACTTATATACAATGAAAAGATTATTGACAATCATTATGGCGGGCGCTTTACTTTTTGGCCCCCTAACCTCCTCAGCTCAGCGCAACAGGCAATCTAATGATTCCGGAATACCTGTGGTAAAGGCTGAATCAAAACGCGATTCAACCAAGAAGGGCCCTCAATGCCCTGTTTCAATCGAACAATTCATCACAAAAGAGGCTTCGAAAATGGAGGGTATGACCACCGTTTACAAGCAGGACGGCAAGTATTATCTTGCAATCCCCGATTCTCTCATCGGAAGAGATATCCTGATGGTCTCCAGAGTGGTTAAATCCGCTGCAGGCATCAGGGGCAGTTTCAGCGGTTACGCAGGCGATCAGTTGAACAGTGGCCTCTACAAATTTGAAAAAGGTCCCGACAATAAGATTTTTTTCAGAAATGTATCGGTGAGGGAACGCTCGCAAGACTCCATTATGAGCGAAAATATCTTAAAGTCCAACCTCACTGCAATTATAGGTTCATTCCCTATAAAGGCGTGGAATGAGGATAAGAGCATTTCTATCATTGATGTGACCGATTTCTTCAACGCAGATTCGGAAGAACTCTATTTTACGAAGAGAACCAAAACCTCTTTCAAACTTGGAGCACAGGACAAGGAGAAATCCTACATCAGCGGTATCAGAACCTATCCAATCAATACAGAGGTGACAGTGGTAAAAACCTTTGCCAGAACCACCGGTGGAAATGCTACCTATGAGTTAAACTGCTCCTTCGTGCTTCTGCCCGAGGTACCGATGACTGCCCGCTACTACGATGAGAGGGTGGGTTATTTTACGGCAACATATACGGATTTTGACAAGAATCCCCACGGTGTGGAGAAGGTACAGTTGATCACTCGTTGGAGACTCGAACCCCGCCCTGAAGATCTCGAGAAGTACAAGCAAGGTGAACTTGTAGAGCCGGCTAAGCCGATTGTCTATTATATTGATCCCTCGACTCCCGCCAAGTGGATTCCTTACCTGATTCAGGGAGTAAATGATTGGGAACCCGCTTTCAGGAATGCAGGATTCAAGAATGCAATCCGTGCAGAGGTGGCTCCGACTCCCGAACAGGACTCTACCTGGTCTCTCGAGGATGCGAGATTCTCCGCGATTGTCTACAAACCTTCCGATATAGCCAATGCCAGCGGACCCCATGTCCACGATCCACGCTCAGGCGAGATTATCGAGAGCCATATCAATTGGTATCACAATGTGATGTCTCTCCTGCACGATTGGTATTTTATTCAATGCTCACCGGTAGATGAGGGGGCGCGTACAATGAACTTCGATGACGAACTGATGGGGCAACTCATCAGATTTGTCTCCTCACACGAGGTAGGGCACACCCTCGGATTACGTCACAATTTCTTCGGCTCGGCTGTCGCCACTACAAAGCAGTTGCGTGATCCCGAATACCTCAGGAAATATGGCCATACAACCTCTATAATGGATTATTCGCGTTTTAATTTCGTGGCTCAGCCCGGAGACAATATTCCCCGCGAATTGTTATTTCCCCGCATAAGCACTTATGACAATTGGGCTATCGAATGGGGTTACAGGAGATTTTACGAATACGATGATCCTAAAAAAGAGCTTCCTATGATTAATAAATGGATCATGGAGAAGACAGCTGATCCCCTTTACTTTTTCGGTACCGAATCAAGTCCCAATGACCCCCGTTACCAGAGTGAGGATCTGGGCAATAATCAGATGGAGACCAACGAACTCGGAATCCGCAACCTGAAGTATATCATGAAGAACCTCATTGAATGGACTTCGGAACCAAACAAAGGCTACGACGGTCTCCGCAATATGCACAACCAGGTTTTTACACAATACCGCCGCTACATAAGGCATGTTGCCAAATGGGTTGGAGGAGTATATGAGACCCCTAAACGCGTGGAGATGGAGGGTGATGTCTATACTCCGGTGGAAAAATCCAAACAGAAAGAGGCCATGACCTTCCTCAACAGGCATGTCTTCACCCCTCAGGAGTGGCTTGTGCCGGGTGATATCATCAACAAGGTGGTTACAAAACCTGAAATCATCATTGATAATGCCTATAAGGCGGTTTTCGGAGACCTGCTTAGCAAGAGGGTTATGCTCAATCTCTATGAGGCGGAGTTGCAGTATGGCAACAAGGCATATACCATGACAGACCTCTTTGCAGACCTCAATAAATATATGTGGGACAGCGCCATGCCGAGGGATGCGACAGCCGGATTATACAAACGTATGGGACAGAAGGTATATGTGAACGCATTATGCGGTCTCTTTACCGGGGAAACAGCTATCAGGTCAACAGATACCACAAAGGACAACACCGATATCAATTCGATGGTCTACTACCAGTTGTATACTCTTAGGTATAAACTTTCCGTAAAAACCTCAAGTGATCCTCTTGAAAGTGCTCATTACAGCTACCTTGTCAAGGTTATAGACAAGGCTTTCAACCAGGTGTTCGATGCACCGGTTGTTAAAGCAAAAGAGTAGTCACTTTTACAGACAGATAAGTGATGGCCCCGATAGTTGTCAAACTCTCGGGGTTCATTTTTTTTGTGTGAGGCATTGATTTTGTTGGAGAACGGATTGTTTATCTCTCCAAAGGGGACATATAGAAACCACTTAACATAAAAATCATGAGAAAAATCAAGTTTATAGTTTTAGCGACACTATGCGTATTTAGCCTATCAAGTTGTTGGTATGAGGATTTTGAAGAGGAAATAAAACATATCTATAAAGTGGATAGTCTAAGGCTTAATGTCGATCAGCGCCCTTTTATTAAAATAATTCCATCCGTTACTGAGGATTGGACATTTGATTTTGAGAGCAGGCAGTTTTACATTGCTGCCGACACCAATTTGGTTATCAAAGGACGTCGCCATATAACACATTGGTGGATTGATTATGAGGCAATAGATTGGAGGATTACAAAAATTGATGTAATCGCATTGGAGGATTATGATGAAAATCATCCTGCAGGAGAGCTTTTAAATGATCTGTTTAATATCATTTATTTCTGTAGAGATCGCAGGGAGATTACACTACCTGTATCAGAGATCGGCTATGGCGACATAATGCTCGGCTACTATGTGCCCGGTGGCAAAGATTCTTATTGCCTCAAATTATTGCCAAAGGAAGGTGCAACCAACCCATCAAAGTTTGAGATCCGCATCGAAGATGCCTTCGGAAGAGTTTTTGTTGTGAGGTCGGAAGAAAAGGATTCGAAAGATAATTAGTTACAATTTAGCAGAGCTGTACATTCAACTTTTGGTAGGTGTATAAAACTTACATATAACTAACTACACACTCTAAACTAAATACTTACTCGGAACTACATACTACACACTACACACTACACACTATCCCCGCACCCCGTAACAGAACAAGTGGCGCCCGACTGGGTACCACTTGTTCTTCAAGTCGGGAAGAGGTGACTCGAACACCCGACCTCTGCGTCCCGAACGCAGCGCGCTGCCAACTGCGCCACTTCCCGAATAATAGGTTGCAAAGATAAGGGATTTTTTTGCAAACTAAAAAATATTAGTTACCTTTGCGCACTCTAAAAACGAGAACACATTTTTTAAAAACAATTAATTTTTTGCATTTATGTCCGATTATTTATCAGCAGACAAAAAGCAAGAGATCTTCAGCAAATACGGGAAGTCTAATGTTGACACCGGCTCACCTGAGAGTCAAGTTGCTTTGTTTTCCTACCGTATCGCTCACCTTACCGAACACCTGAAGAGGAACCGCAAGGATCATAACACCCAACGTTCGCTCCTCAGACTCGTAGGTAAGAGACGTCAGTTACTCGATTACCTAAGGGATACCGACATTGAGAGATACCGTGAAATTTTGAAGGCCCTCAACCTTCGTAAATAATACAAAAAGGAAAAAAATGGAGACCGCCGTTTTTGAAGCGGTCTCTTTTTTTTATTGAAAAAACAATTTATCAAGCGGAAACAATATAATTTTAGCGGAAACAATGAATGTTATTAAGAAAACCATCCAATTGTCCGACGGAAGGACAATAGAAATTGAGACCGGCAAACTGGCCAAGCAGGCCGACGGCTCAGTAGTAGTAAAAATGGGCAAGACCATGTTGTTGGCTGCCGTTACATGTGCGAAAGAGGCCAAAGAAGATGTGGATTTCATGCCTCTTCAAGTTGAATACAAAGAAAAATATGCCGCAGCGGGCCGTTATCCGGGTGGTTTTATGAAAAGAGAGGGTAGACCCTCAGATTATGAAATACTTGTAGCACGCCTTATCGACAGGGCGCTTCGTCCCCTATTTCCGGAAAAATTCCATGCAGAGGTCTTTGTGACAGTCAACCTTATTTCGGCTGACGGAATTGATATGCCTGACGCACTTGCAGGACTTGCAGCTTCAGCTGCCCTTGCAGTGAGTGATATCCCTTTCGAAGGTCCCATCTCTGAGGTACGCGTTGCACGTATAGATGGAAAATTCTGCATCAACCCCACCTTTGAGCAGCTCAATAATGCCGATATGGACATAATGGTGGCTGCAACTTATGAAAACATAATGATGGTGGAAGGTGAAATGAAAGAGGTTAGCGAGGCCGACATGCTTGAGGCTATCAAATTTGCCCATACGGAGATTAAAAAGCACTGCCTTGTGCAGAAGGAACTGGAGAAAGAGGTGGGTAAAGAGATCAAACGCGAATATTGCCACGAGACAGATGACGAGGCGGTTGAGAAAGCTGCCTGGGAATATTGCTATGACAGATGTTATGCAATAGCCAAGAGCGGCAGCGACAAACATACCCGTACCGATCAGTTTGAAGCGCTACATCAGGAGTTTCTTGAGACTATCCCTGAAGAGGAGAGAGAAGAGAAAGCCATCATGGTTGCAAGATATTTCAACGCTATTGAGAAGAAGGCTATGCGCCGTATGATCCTCGATGAGGGTATCCGTCTCGATGGTCGCAAGAGCGATGAGGTCCGTCCCATCTGGTGTGAGGTGGATTATCTCCCCGGCGCTCACGGCTCAGCCATTTTCACCAGAGGTGAGACCCAGTCGCTGACTACGGTAACGCTCGGTACAAAGGACGATATGAAGGAGAGAGACGAGGTGCTTACCCAGGGTACCGATCAGTTTGTGCTTCACTACAACTTCCCTCCTTTCTCTACCGGTGAAGCAAAAGCTTCCCGTGGTGTGAGCCGTAGAGAGGTGGGTCATGGCAATCTCGCCTGGAGGGCACTGAAAGAGGTTGTGCCGGTAGGTGAAGAGAATCCCTATGCAGTACGCATAGTATCCGATATCCTCGAATCCAACGGTTCCTCTTCGATGGCTACCGTATGTGCGGGTTCTCTTGCACTCATGGATTGCGGTGTGAAGATTACCAAGCCTGTTTCAGGTATAGCAATGGGCTTGATTTCAGATACCGAGTCCGACAAATATGCTATCCTTTCAGACATTCTCGGTGACGAGGACCACCTCGGAGATATGGACTTCAAGGTGGCCGGTACCAAAGATGGTATCACGGCTACCCAAATGGATATTAAGGTAGATGGTCTCTCATACGAGGTACTTGAAAAGGCACTTGAGCAGGCACGCCAGGGCCGCGCACATATCTTGAATGAAATGCTCAAAACTATCTCCGAGCCCCGTGCAGAATACAAACCCCACGTACCGCGCATCATTCAGATTGTGGTTCCCGGTGAGTTCATAGGTGCAATTATCGGCAAGGGCGGTGAGGTTATTCAGGATATTCAGAAGCAAACCGATACCAGTATCACCATTACCGAATCCAAGAATGATAAGGGTGAACCTATCGGTCTGGTCGATATTTTCGGAGTTGATAAGGAGAAGATGGATGCTGCCTTAGATCGCATCAAAGCCATAATAGCAGTCCCCGAAGTGGGTGAAATTTACAAAGGTAAAGTGGTATCAATCGTAGAGTTCGGTGCCTTTATAGAAATTCTCCCCGGTAAAGATGGTTTGTTGCATATTTCAGAGATGGATTGGGGCAAGACGGAGAAGGTGGAGGATCTCTTCAAACTCGGTGACGAGGTTGAGGTCAAACTTATCGAGATCGATCCCAAGACCAACAAACTTCGTTTATCCCGCAGAGCCCTTTTGGAGAAGCCGGAAGGCTATGTAGAGCCTGTACGCAGGCCTCGTCCTTCAGGTCCCCGTCCTCACGGCGGTCACAGCGGTGGTGGCGAACGCAGCGAGCGCAAAGGCGGATTCCGTAAAGATTTCAACAAAGGAAAGAAATAGTAGAAAACGGCCCTCGAGGCCGTTTTTTAGTTCCGAAAATACTACACACTACAGACTACAGACTTTTTCCCTATCTTTGTCCGGTGAAGGCTTATGAAGAGGTTTTTGCTAATATTATTGTTTGTTATGACGAATTTATTTGGTACTGCTGCAGATGACAGGGGCGCTTTGCGCTATTTTTCTTATAGCGTAGGGGGTGGAATGAGACAATTTTCCGGTTTTTCATATCAGGTCTCTTATATGGATGATGGTAGGATAGAGATTCTTATAAATGAGGATTTTCCCGACCAGAAACGTATTATAATTTCCGATCCTACTGTGTTTACTGAACTTCAGATCATTATAGATGAGCACAATATGACCTCTTATAAGGGGAATTATGAGCGAAGTTTTCAGACTTTGGATGCCGGTTCATGGCATTTTGATCTGAGATATGAATATGGTTTTTCTGTTAGTGCGACCGGTATCATAAGGTATCCACGTGGTGGTGCAGAGGCTTTCAGATCTCTCAAAGAGTACTTTGCGAAATGGGAGAAGTTGCCCGGTGAGGTTGACCCGATTATATCTTTTGACTACACTTGCGGAATAGGAGAGGAAGATAAGATCAGTTATAAGGTAAGTAGCAGCGATGAAGGCGTTATGATGCATCTTTTCAATGCGAAATATGGTTTTGACGAGAGATTCACTCCCGATCTCTCCATTTTTGAAAAGATTCGTAAATGTCTCACCGTTTACAATATGGATACTCCGGATGCCCATACTTATTACAACAAAAAAGAGCCGGGACAATGGTCTTTCAATGTAAAATATGCTTCCGGAGAGGCTCTTTCTCTAAAAGGTAGTTACGGGGATTTCAAGGGCGGATTTATCGATGCTCTCGAAAGCATTTTTCAGGACTGGATACCCGTTACCGGTAAAATGACGAGGTTCAGGTTTGACTGGCAACCCGATTACCATGGCCGTGTCTGCTACTATGTAAATGCCACGACTGAACCTCCAACCATATACTTCCATAAAGGTAGTGGATACGAATATTCTACACCTATGCCTATGGGAGCTGAAGATCTGGCGCGACTGAGGCAGTTTGTAGCTGCTATGAAAGTGGACAACACTTACGAGGATACTACTCCGGCGGAGGGAAAGGGTAACTGGTATCTCACCATCAACTTTGATTCGGATGATATTCTTGGTATCAATGGCAGGATCAGCACTCCCCGTACTGAAGAAGAAATGAGGATCTGTGATCCGATTCATAATTTTTTCAAACCGATAATTGCAAAGCTTGAGCAGCAGATGAAGGAGCAGGAGGCACTTCTGAAAGAGACTGCCTTGACAGAGAATGATAAGGATGATTCAGACGGGGAACGGAAGCAAACCTACAAATCTGCTACCCGCAAATGGTGGCAGTTCTGGAAATGATTTTTGAAATCCTAAATTGATTTTCGGAACCTCCCGATCTTTTATGGAGATTATAATAACAACGGGGCTGACATAAGTCAACCCCGTTGTCGTCTAACAGGCTTATTGGAGGCCTTTCCGGTGGAAAAGCCTATTTGGCAAGAGCCGACAGTTCCTCGCAAAGGCCGTCCAGACCTTTGATAAGATCGTGACCTACTGCTTTATAATGTGCTTTTACTGCTTTTTTGCTGCTCTTGTCAGGGTGATTGACTCTGTAAAAGAGGCCGTCAGCGAGATCGCCGGCCTTCTCTATGAGTTCTTCCACCTTTGTAAGGTCTTTGTCGGGATGCAGCATTGCAAAAAGCAGGCAATCTTCAACAAAATCTCCGATGAGAAACTCTATGTCTTTCTTGATTACTCTAAGATTCATATCTATATTCCTTTTTAATTTGGCCGCAAAGGTAATATTAATATTTTTTTTTACAAAGAGATGATACCGGGCTTCTTGGTAAGACCAAGACCGGGTTTATCCTCGAGGGTAATTCGTCCGTCCACCAGCTTCATTCCATCGAAGCAATCATTTGCAATGAGATAGTTGCCGTCAAGGTCTGCCCATTCCACTTTAGGTGCGATCTGGGCTGCCGCCGAAATGGCAACGGATGTCTCAGTCATGCAACCTACCATAATTTTCATATGGAGGGCGTTTGCCAGCGAGACCATTTCTCGTGCTTCGCGCATACCGGTACACTTCATCAGTTTGATGTTGATGCCGTGATATACACCCTTTAGTTTCGGGATGTCGGTCAGGCGCTGACAGGCTTCGTCGGCAATTATCGGCAGAGGGCTTCGCTCAGTCAGCCAGGCTGTCTCTTCAATCAATAGTTTGGGCATCGGCTGCTCAATCATATTGACATTTCTCTCTGCCAGCCAGTTGACCATGTCCAGTGCATAGTGTTTATCTTTCCATCCCTGGTTGGCGTCAATGCAGATAACGGTGTTTGTCTTGGCCCTAATGAGGTTGATCATTCTCTTGTCCTCTTTTTCCGTCATTCCGAGCTTGACTTTCAGTATTTTTGTCCAGGAAGCCTCCTCTATTTTCTCGTTGACAACGTCATCACTGGCATCGTAACCGATGGTATAACAGGTGTGGGGAGCGTCATCGGGATTGAATCCCCAAATTTTCCACCAGGGTTGCCCCATAATGTTGCCCACAAGGTCGTGAAGCGCAATATCCACGGCAGCTTTGGCAGCGGTATTGTTGGTGGCCAGTTTGTCCACTTCCACCATTATATCTTCAATCCGGAACGGGTTGTCAAACTTAGGCAGTACATTTTCGGCCACTTTTTTGAGAAATTCATGTACGGAGGCCTGTGTCTCGCCCAGGTAAGGGGGCATCGCTGCTTCACCGTATCCGGCATATCCGTTCCAGGTGATGCGGCTGATCACTATGGGCGTCGTTGTCCTGGATGATCCGGAAATTGTGAAAGTATATTTCATTTTGCCCATGAAATTCTCCCACTGGAGATCGAGCTTATTGGTGGCAACCTTGGTCTTTTTTGCCGTGTTTGCAGCAAAAAGATTTCTCGGGTGCCAAAATGCAGCTGCGGCGGTCATCAAGCCGGCAGCCTTCAAAAATTGTCTTCTGTCGCTCATTGTAGTATCTTTTTCGTTGTTATATTCATTAGAAATACCAGGGGTGCTTTGCTATTGACACCAGGCCGGGAATCTCATCAGCCTTGTTAATGACACGCCTTGCACGTACCAGAGTTCCGTCATAGAAATCATCTGCATCGGGCATCAGAGAGTTGGTGTGGACGTTGGTGGCCGCATGGATGAATCTGCCCTCTCCGAGGTAAATTCCGACATGGGTTATCCTTTCGCTTCTCTCTTCGGTAGCTTTACGGCCGAAGAAGAGCAAGTCACCGGGCTGAAGGTCACCGGGGAAGTTGTCAACATTTACATCATCACCTACTTTTGCCTGCTGGCTGGCATCCCTGCGGGTAATTACTCCGTTGAGGAAGAGGACGGTCTTGACAAAACCGCTGCAGTCCATAGCTTTGATGGAGGTGCCTGCCCATAGATAAGGGAATCCGAGGAAGGCTTCGCCCGTGGCAATAATATTTTTTGCAGTAGGCTTACGTGAGGCAATCCAGTTGTTAAAGGATGTAGCATCTTTTTTGGGTACAAATGCAATTTTGCCGTTGGGAATTTTTACCTTGAAAAAGTTCCCTTGCTCTCCGACCTTCTCCACGATATTGCCCCATACTCCATCGCTTACCACTTGTGAGGTGAGATCCGCCTTTTCACGGAATAGAGTGTAATAAGTGGTTATGATCAGACGGTTGGATGCTTTCCAGGCGTTTAATTCCTGCTCGTCCATCCTCTGTACGCTGCCCACAGTTACCCAGGCGTGATAGCCTTCGGGAGTAACGATCCTGTACCAGTAACTGCGTTTTTCAAGCAATTGTACCGGTGTGCCCATCAGCAGCTGCGTAGCCATTTCCGAAGAGTAGTCAGCCTCATATCTGATATTGGCTACCGAGTGAGATACTACTGCCCAGATTTTTGCCTCAAGTTTGGGGTCGGGAAGCACTATCATGCTATCGAGCACATTGAGACCTTTTTCCGATAGAGCGGCCAGCAGTGCATCTTTAGCTTCCTGTTCCGTAGTGGAGCCATAGAGGACCTTCCGGCCATCAACATCTTTTAGTATCGGTTCATAACACTTATCCCTGCGGTCAGGAGCATATTGTGCTTTAATTTCATTGGAAATGGAATCAAACTGCTCTTGGAAAGAGTCTGCGGGAGATCCACAGGATTGGATCATCATTAAGGCTGCGATAGCCGGAATCAGGAGTCGTTTCATTCTGTTTAAAATTATTGGTTTAAACTTCAAAAATACTCTTTTTCTTATCTTTGTGCAAGAATAGGCCGCAAAAATGAAAAAAAGATACAACTCTTTCGTCGGATACTATAAGAGCAAATACGGCAGCAGACTGCAGAAAATAGTGATAGATGCAGGTTTTACCTGTCCCAACCGTGACGGCTCCATTGCCTTCGGAGGATGCACCTATTGCGACAACAATGCTTTTCATCCCTCATATAGCACACCTGACAAAAGCATCATGCAGCAGATGGAGGAGGGGATGGAATTTCACCGCCGCAGATATCGTACAGCCGATAGTTATATCGCCTACTTCCAGCCATATTCCAATACTTATGCACCGCTTGAGCGCCTCAAAGAGCTATATGCGGAGGCTCTTTCGCATCCCGACGTGGTGGGGATAGCGGTAGGAACCCGTCCGGACTGCGTAGATGAGGAGAAACTCGATTATCTTGCTGAACTCTCGCGAGAACATATAGTTATGGTGGAATATGGTATTGAATCCTGCTTTGATGCTACTCTGGAACGAATAAATCGTGGCCACACATTCCAACATGCTGCCCATGCCGTCAAGATGACTGCCGAGCGCGGACTTGACGTCTGTGCGCATTTTATCCTGGGACTCCCGGGCGAGAGTCGCGATATGATGCTCGAGAGTGCCTCAGTGATTAATTCGCTTCCACTGACCTCGCTTAAATTTCATCAGCTGCAGATTATAAAGGGGACTCGTATGGAACGGGAATTCGAGACTCATCCGGAAGATTTCGTCACCTTTTCCCTAGGCGAATACCTCGATTTTTTTGTAGATATTCTCGAACGTCTGCGGCCGGAAATATGTATCGAAAGATTTGCCGGAGAGGTGCCACCGAGGTTTGTAAAGTCAACCCCTTGGGGCCTGATTCGCAACGTGGAACTGCTTCGTTTGCTTGAAAAAAGGCTTGAAGAGCGAGATAGTTGGCAAGGCAAATTGCTCTGAAACGAACTTTTGTTATATTTGTAGATTATAATCGAAAATAATTGCGATATGGAACAGTTTTCCGACAAGATCATAATGGAAGGATTGGCCTACGATGATGTATTGTTGATCCCTGCCGAGTCCGGCGTGCTGCCTAGGGAAGTGGATATCACCACCCATTTTTCGAGAGAGATACCTCTCCACATCCCTATAGTCTCCGCTGCGATGGATACCGTTACCGATGCAAATATGGCCATCGCCATAGCTCGCGAAGGCGGTATCGGAGTTATCCACAAAAACATGCCTATAGAACAGCAGATGGAGCATGTACGTAAGGTTAAACGTGCTGAGAACGCCATGATATACGATCCCATTACCATCAAATATGATGCTTTGGTGGGTGATGCACTCCAGTTGATGGCTGAAAACCGCATAGGTGGCATCCCGGTGGTAGATGATCAGAATTATCTTATAGGTATCGTCACCAACAGGGACCTCCGTTTCCAGGAGAACTACAAAACCCCCATCTCCGAGGTGATGACTTCTGAAAACTTAATTACAGCGGGTCCGGCAATCGATATTCCCCAGGCTACCGAGATGCTTAGCAAATACCGCATCGAAAAACTGCCTGTGGTTGATGAGAACAACCGCCTGGTGGGTCTGATTACATATCGCGACATAATGAAGATAAAGAAGAATCCCACCGCCAGCAAAGATTCCCGAGGACGTTTGCTCGCAGTAGCTGCCGTGGGCATCAACAGCCACAGCCTGGAAGATGTGGAGAAACTCGTATCTGTGGATATAGACGCGGTAGTGCTCGATACGGCGCACGGACACTCTCTGTTCGTGTTACAGACTATCAAAAAGATTCGCGAGGCTTTCCCTCATTTGCAGATAGTAGCCGGCAACATTGCTACCGGTGAGGCTGCGCTTGCCCTCAAAGAGTGTGGAGTTGACGGAGTTAAGGTGGGTATCGGTCCCGGTTCCATTTGCACCACCCGCATAATTGCCGGCATCGGAGTGCCCCAGTTTGCCGCGGTGATGAATACCGCAGCAGCCCTAAAGGGGAGTGGCATCCCCATCATCGCAGACGGAGGCATCCGTTATTCCGGTGATATTGTTAAAGCACTTGCAGCCGGTGCCAACACCATTATGGCAGGATCGCTCTTCGCGGGTGTCGAGGAGTCTCCCGGAGAGGCAATCATTCTTAATGGCCGCAAGTTCAAATCGTATCGTGGCATGGGTTCGCTCGAGGCTATGCAAAAGGGCTCCAAGGATAGGTATTTTCAGGATATGGAAGAAGATATCAAGAAACTCGTACCTGAAGGAATTGTGGCTCAGGTGCCTTATAAAGGTACTCTTGCTGAGGTTATCTATCAATTGATCGGAGGTTTGAGGGCAGGTATGGGCTACTGTGGCGCAGCCAATCTCGAGGAACTGCGCAAGGCTAAATTCGTCAAGATTACGCATGCCGGAATGGTAGAAAGCCACCCTCACGATGTGACCATTACCCGCGAATCCCCTAACTACTCCAGATAGACCGCCATGCAGAAAGTACTTCTGATAACAATAACGATGCTGTTGGTAGCCGGATGCTCTTTTATTGAAAAAAGAGGCAGGGGCCTTCAGGATCGCAGGGTTGCGAGAATAGGGCATGAGGTGCTTTACGAGAGTGATATCGTACGTATGATGCCGGATGGCGTATCATCTGCGGATAGCGCCGCGATGGTCAGCCGCTATATAAATACCTGGGCTCTGGATCACTTACTGCTGCTCAAAGCCGAGGAGCAACTTTCAAAAGCAGAGCGCGATGTCACCGCCGAAGTGGAGGAGTTCCGTAGCACTTTGCTTGGTTTTAGATTTGAGAAACGCTGGGTTGAGGAGAGGCTTGACACGACAGTGACTCTCGAAGAGGCTCGATTATATTATGAAGAGCACCCCTCGAGCAGCATTTTCCCCTATCCGCTGGTTAAAGCGCGTGTTATCAGGATTTCTACCGGTTCACCCTACTATGAAATGATTAAAGGAGCATATACCGTTACTTCAGAGCAGGATGTGGCAGATCTCAGAGAGCTCTGTTATTCTTCCGCAGAGCGTTATACCGACTTTGGAGGGGAGTGGGTACCCCTTTCTCAACTTGCAAAAGAACTTGGCACCGATATTGAAACCTGTACCAGAGAAGTCCTTCCCAAAAGAAGTAGCGAGATGAAGTTCAACGACTCCAATTATTTGATTTTTATAGAAGAAAAAGTGGATGCGGGTGCAGTTTCGCCCTTTGAATATAATGTGGCGAGGATTCGCGAAACTATTCTTGGCAAAAGAAAACAGGAACTTTTGACCAAATTGGAACAAGACTTGCTGGAAGATGCCCATATCAACGGAACGCTAAAAATTTATTGAAAAACATGAAACATACCTTTGTTGCCACGGCACTCTTTTTCATCCTCTCCCTTTTCGGAACGGAGATTTCCGCACAACGCTATCAGGAAGGATTGATTGACAAGACAATTGTGCTCATCGGCAATGATATGATAATGCTCTCGGATCTGGAAAATGAAGTGCAGATGATGAGTGCAAGAGGTTTTACAGCTGACCGCAACGTACGCTGCCAGATACTTGAGGAGATGCTTGTTTCCAAACTTTTCCTCAATCAGGCGAGAATAGACTCCCTGGACGTAAACGAGGCGAATGTAGAGAATGCACTTAACCAGAGAATCAATGAAGTGATGACACAGCTCGGCGGTGAAAAACAGATGGAGGAATATTTCAATAAGCCCCTCTATAAACTTCGGCAGGAGTGGAGAGAGATGCTTACCGAACAGTCGCTAATCCAGGATATGCAGCGCAAGGTGGCAGGCAATATTCCGAACCTTACGCCTTCTGACATAGAGAAATACTGCAAAGAAACCCCTGAAGAGGATCTTCCCATAGTTTCCACACAGTACCGCATCCGTCAGATAGTGCTTTATCCGGACAAAGAGGCTGCAGAGCTTGAAGTAAAAGAGAGACTTCTGGATTTAAGGGAGAGAATAGTGGCAGGAGAGAGGTTTTCCACACTTGCACGATTGTACTCGCAGGACCCTGGCAGTTATGCAAAGGGAGGGGAACTGGGGATGGCCTCAAAATCTATCTTTTGGCCTGCTTTCTCCGATGCGGCAATGTCACTTAAGGTTGGACAGGTCTCTCAGATAGTGGAAACTCCGGACGGGTTTCACTTAATTGAGCTCATCGCCAGGGAAGGTGATATGTTCAATGCACGCCATATTCTGATCAAGCCGCATTACACCACAGAGGATCGCATTAAAGCATTTGACCGCTTGGATACACTCAGGACCAGGATTCTCGGTGATTCCATTTCGTTTTTCAATGCTGCAAGATACTTCTCCGAAGATCGTAAAACTGCCACTAACGGCGGTCTGCTTGCAGACGAATATACGGGTTCCTCATATTTCGAGAAGGATCAGCTTAAGCCGGCTGACTATAATGTACTCAAGGATATGCAGGAAGGTGATATTTCCGAACCTTTCGAGTCTCTTGACAATGAAGGTCGCAGTGGCAATACCGTCTACAAGATCATAATGCTTGAAAAGATCATTCCTTCGCATGTGGCAAATTACAAGACAGACTTCAATGTCTTACTTGATGATGCCAATATGAAGAACTCCAATGCAGCTATCGATACATTCATTTCTGAAAAGCAGAAGAGTACCTATATAGTGATAGACCCTCTCTTCAAGGAGTGTAACTTCATGAGGGAAGGGTGGGTGAAGTAGTCTATGAATTTCATAAGGAAAGTTCTCCATATTATCGTACTTGTGCTCTGTACGCTGCCTCTCGCAGCGCAGGACAATATTTCGGAAGAGGATATTTTTCGTCTTGTGGATGCCGCTTCCGTGCGGCAGTTCGAGGAGTTTGGAATTAACTACCGTCAGGTACTAGGGGATCCGGCACGTTTTCTTCACAATAATACTTTTTTATTGTGTGATTCCGCGATTTGGAATGTTAGCGCTAAAGTTGTAGAAGCTTTTGGAAATGTGAGAATAGTACAAGACGGCACGATGCTTTCCAGCGAATCTGCCATTTATCTCATTGATCAGAATATCGTACGTTTTAATGGCCCGCTTGTGGAACTTGTAGATAAAGATGGTAATACACTTCGTTCCAACCGGATGGCCTACAATACCAAGGACAGTGTCGCCACTTATGAGACAGGAGGTGCTATGAAGAATAGGGAGGGGTCGGTCATAGAGAGTCGTGTTGGTATATACGACTCTAAAATCAATACCTTTATATTTGACGGGGACGTGGAGGTCTATACTGATACCATCTTTATGAAATCCACCACGATGCGCTATCTGACGGATGAGAAGAAGATCTATTTCGGTCACAATACTTACACCTGGAGGGGTGACGGTTTCATAAAATCCGACGCAGGATGGTATGATAATGACAAAGGCATCATTCATTTTGCATCGGATGTCTATATGAATAATGAAGATTATGAAGCGTGGTGCGACGAAGTTTATTACCACAGGGAAACCGGTCGTACGGAGATGTACAACAATATCCAAATTCTGAACGAAAAGGAATATACGACCCTTCTGGGCAACAAACTGATCTATACCAGTGATACGGTTGCTACCGTCACCGACCGTCCTGCCATCGCCTATTATGGTGAGAATGAAAACAACATTGTAGACAGTTTGTTTTTCGGTGCCGACACTCTTCATTTCTATACGGTAAAGCGCAATTATATTCCGAAGGCAACAATAGATAAGGCTAAAGGGAGAAAAAAAGATATGCTTTTCGACGCATTGACCGAACTCCGCAACAAACAGGCTGCAGCACGTGCTCAGGAGGCGGAAAAAAAGATGCGTGAAATGGGAAAACTTCCGCCGGATATTCCCAAGAAAGACTCTACCGCCGTTTCTCCCATACTTGATTCACTAGGACAATCCTCTCAGGACTCTCTTGCAATTCAGGCGGACAGTACAGCTGCAATCGTTATTAAGGATACACTCATCGTGGATGATTTGTCTCAGACAATTTCTCAGGACAGCACTCTGGCACGGACTCAGGAAATGCTATCCGAACTCCCTGACAGCACTCTGTTTCAAACGGGAAAACTACCGGCCAATCTTCCTGATAGCACCATGGCGCAGACTCCGAAATCGTTATCCGAAATCCCTGATAGTACTCAGGTTCAGACTAAGGAAGCAATGGCTGAACCTCCGGACAGTACCGCAATCAAACACATGGTTGCATACCGTAATGTGAGAATCTGGAGATCTGATTTGCAGGTGCGGTGCGACTCACTTTTCTTCTCTGAACTTGACTCGATAGCCCAATTATTCGGCCGGCCGATACTCTGGAACAAGACCAAAAACCAGCTTACTTCCGATGAAATGCAGCTGATGATCAAGGAGGGGAACCTTTACAGGGGAAGTATGCTCAATAATGCGATGATTACCACACAAGAGGACACGCTCCACTACAACCAAATCAAGAGTACCGAAATGATGGGTTTCTTCAGAGAAAATCAACTCTACAGGTATGATGCTCTCGGAGGTGTTTATGCTATTTTCTATGTGGTGGAAGAAGAAACCATCACAACTGTCAATGTCAAGGAGGCGGAATCGATGACTGCAGTCATAAAGGAGGGTAATGCAGAGAGATTGATTTACCTAACACAGATCAATAGTGACGCTTTCCCCGTAGGTGACCTTGCACCGGAAAAACAGCGCCTCAAAGGTTTCGAATGGAGAGGGGAGGAGCGACCTACAGACCGCTTCGATATCACCTCTCAGCCGATTTACATGTCTCATAGGGATAGGTATGTGGATATCACCAGACCGGATTATACCTACTCCGACAGGTATTATGATGACCATATGACCAAAGTTGTTACCGATATCAATACACGTGCAGAGCGCGAAAGGCAACGCCAGCTCAATCTTGCCAAAGAAGAGGCCCGTAGGGAACTTGACTCGCTCAACGCGGAAGCTCTACTACGTGATTCTTTGTCGCTTGACACTTTGCAACGTGACACGCTCCATTTAGAGCACTCCTTGCGCGATACTCTACTCAATACTCGGAACTCGGGACTCCATACTCAGACAAAGCTGCTGCTCGTGCCGAACGCAAGGCTCTCCGCAAGGCCAGGTGGCAAGAACGCATTCTTCAGTGGAAGCAACGCCGTCAGGAACGTCGTGAAGCAGCTGAACTTCGTCGAGCTCTTCGAAAGGCGAAAGTGAAGAAATAAGATTGATGATTTGATAACGGTAAAGGGTGACCAATTGGCCACCCTTTATTGTGTTTAGTGCTACAAAAATTAATCTTTATAGCCGGGGTTCTGCTGGAGCTCGGGATATAGGAGTCTCTCGTTGTGTGAAATCGGGAGAACTACTTTCTCATAATCCCAGCTGAATGATTGCTTGTAGTTGCTACCTACAGCGTATTCGTGAGGATCTTTGGGATCTCTGGTAATGGTACCGCCACGACGCATGACGTCGAAGAAGCGATGGCCTTCTCCGATGAACTCTTTCTGACGCTCAAGCTGAATAAGATCAAGGGTTGCCGTAACGTTGGCTGCTGTAGGATCAGCTCTCTTGCGTATTCTATTGAGGTAGTTGCTTGCATCGGATGCCTTGTTGGTCTCAAGAGCTGCTTCGGCTGCGATAAGATAAGCCTCGGTAATACGCATGACGCGAGGGTTGTTACGACGGAATGTGTAAACCCTATCCTTGTTGCCTATAAATTTTCTGAGCCAATAATCTCCACTCTGACGTGCTCCCGTAACAGGGTCGTCGTAAGCAATCATCTTACCACGCACGTCATTTGGAGTATTCTTGAAGAGGTTTCTCCATTTTAGAGTGGGGATTACCGATCCACCTGCGTTCTTGTCATCAAACCACATATTGTGATAGATGGTGTAGAAACCTCCGTCAGGGTCAATATCGCTATCAACAGTAACGAGGAGCTCAAGTACACTCTCATCGTGGCCTTCTCTGCCCCAATATTCCAGATACTCTTCGTTGGTTGCAAGCTTGTAAGGAGAGTTGTTTATAACCTCTGTTGCGCATGTGTATGCGTTGGCATATTCACCTTTGTAGAGGTGTACCCTGGCTTGGAGCAGTCTTGCTGCCCAGTAGTTGAAGTGACCTGTGTTTTTCTGCTTTGAGAGAAGACCTACGGCAGTTTCGAGATCTTTCTGGACGAGAGCATAAGTATCGGCAACTGTTTTTCTGGGGATCCTAGCCTCCGAGGGGGATGCCACGGTTTCGAGTATCACCGCACCCAGGGATGCACCATTATCCTTTAGGTAGGGATATCCGTAGAGTCTGGCAAGGTCAAAGTAGCAGAGAGCCCGTATTGCATGAGCTTGCCCGAGATAGTCATTTCTCTGTGCAATCTGGGCGGCGCCTGATGCCGGAAGTGTCTCGATATTCTCAATTATGGAGTTGGCTCTCATAATCACATTGTAATAGGTGTTCCAGAAACCGAAATAGGTATTGGCTTCCGAATCATAATCAAGGCAGTAAAATATGTTGCCGGTGCCGCTGACCTGTCTGGGATAGATATTGTCAGCTCTCATGTCACCCATGTATGCCCACCAGGAGCCATACATTGTGTAATATTTTAATTGAGTATAAAGACCGTTAACAACAACCCCTGCGTCATAGAGCGTTGCCATAGCAGTCTCAGATACGACGGAGTCGGTAGGCATTCTGTCGAGGAAGCCTTCGCAAGAAGAGAATCCGAGCACCATACCGGCCGCAATTACTATGCTAAATATAAATTTTTTCATTTGTACATATATTAATTTAGGGTTGATTTTCATAATCAGAAGCTTACTTCGAGACCGAATGAAACAGACCTCAGAGCAGGCATACCGTAGCGGTAGCGACCATTTACGGTAACCTCAGGGTCAATATCCGTATTTGCGAATGTAATCAAGTTGGTGCCTGATACATATACGCGGGCTCCCACTACATTGATCTTGTTGAGGAGAGCGCGGGGAACGTTGTAAGAGAGGGTCAGGTCTTTAAGCCTTAGGAAGTCAGCTTTGCTAATATATCGGCTTGAGTAGTAGTAACCACCCTGGTTGTTGCCAACGATACGGATAGGTTGTGTTCCGTTGGGGTTGGAGGGAGACCAGGTGTCAACCTGACTGGCCGCAATATTTCTGTGGAATGTATAATAACCGTCGTTACTAATTTGCTCCACTGCCTCGTTCCAAACATAAGCCCCATATCTGTAAGCCCATGACATTGAGAGTGAAAGGTCTTTCCACCTGACATTGGCGTTGAATCCGCCGAATCCTTTGGGGATGGCTGTCATACCGTCAAGAATCATGGAGCTTGCATTATTTCGGTTTGTAGGGTAATAGTTGTAACTGTCGTAAGGCATTGTACCACCTTTCTCAATCCTGGTGCCATCCTTTAGCATTACAGTCTTATTGACAGTTGCACCCTTCTCATAGAAGGTTCCCTCTGCATACATAGGGTAACCTGCTTTCAGTAACGAGTTGCCCATATAGTTGTCCTCAGGGGAAACTCCGAGATAGTTTCTGGTGTAGAATTGGTAGAAGTTGTAACCCTCCTTCCAAATGTGAGGTGTGCTAACTATAGTCTCTCCCTCTTTGGAGAGAGAGAGTACTTCGTTGTGGAGATATGACCAGTTGGCACCTACCGATACGTCCCAATCCTGAGTCTTGAGGATATCAACATTAACAGAGAGCTCCCAACCTTTGTTTACCATTGAGCCGATGTTGGTAAGAGTGCTTGAAAAACCTGTGGTCGTAGGCACTGAAGCATCAAGCAGGAGGTCGGTGGTGAGTTTACTATAATACTCAGCTGTAAAGGTATATCTGTCAAAAATGGTTGCATCGAGACCGATGTTCCAGTTGGTGTTCTTTTCCCATGAAAGATCGGAGTTGGCCAGATTCGCAGGATAGCTTGCGCCGTAGTCACCATAAGATGTATAGGCATATACCGCCATATAGCCATAATAGTTCGAAGGAAGTGTGCCTGAAGTACCATAGGATGCACGCAGTTTGGCATCATTCAGCCAGTCTGCCCTCAGCCACTCTTCATTGGAGAATCTCCATGATCCTGATATTGACCAGAAGTTACCCCAGCGGGTCTCCTTTGAAAGCCTTGAAGAACCGTCACGACGATATGTACCGGTAAGGTAGTACTTACCATCATAATCGTAGTTCACACTACTCAGAGCTGAAAGCAGAGCATCAGCCTGTGAGTATGAACGACCGTTGTCAAATCCTGTGGCGAGGATGGACTCCGTAGCACCGAGGTGTGAGAAGTCAATTTTTGCAAGGCCGAGGTAGAAGTAAGTCTCCTGCTCTGCCTCCCATCCTACCATAGCGCCCAGATGGTGTTTGCCCCAGGTTTTATCGAAGTTGACAGTAGTGGAGCTAACCAGGCGGCTGATATTACGGTTGCGGTCGGAAATGAATCCTCCCACTTTGGAATAGGCGTAGAAGTTAGGGTGACCATAGTACCATGCAAAGCGGTCTCTCTGGTTGATCCAGTCGTTACTGATAATGGTTTTGGCTTTCAACCAGTCGGTAAATTTAACTTCAGCATATGCCTTGAGGAGGAGACGGTTCTGATTGTAGTCGTTATATTCTTTGCCCCAGGATCCCAAAGGGTTAACCGTAGTCATTGAAGGGTTCCAACACTCGAGATAGAGTGAGCCGTCCTCTTTGTATGCATAGGGCCATCTCTCACTTAGGGGTATTTTCCACATAAAGATAGGGTTCGCTTTTGTAACATAACCCTCCTGGTGCCCCTGCTGATACTGCCATGAGTATTGTAGGTTGCCACCAATCTTGAGCCATTTGCTTATCTGACTCTCGGCGTTAATGGTAGTTGAGAGACGTTTGAGGTAAGAGACCACAACCACACCCTGTTGGTCGGTGTAACCTACCGAAGCATAGATTTTGGACTTGTCCGATCCTCCGGAAATGCTGTACTCGTAGTTCTGAATGATACCGGTACGGAAGATAACGTCCTCCCAATTCTTATAGATATACTTGCTCTCATCTTTGGCAGGGTAGTTCTCTGCAACCTTTGCATTTACATACGCATCAAGGGAACCGTAACTTGCCCATCTGGTGGGGTTGGCGTTTCCATAGTTGGTCCAGGCCTCCCTGTGCAGTGCTTCCGTTTGTGCGTCTGTTGCAAGGGGCAGGTGGTTGTAAGCAAAGTAAGAGAAACCGGCACTTGCCTTGAAAGTAGAAGTAAGTTTGCCGGATCTGCCTCTCTTTGTAGTTATCAGGATTACGCCGTTTGAAGCGCGTGAACCGTAAAGTGAAGCCGCTGCCGCGTCCTTTAGAATGGTAAAAGACTCAATGTCGCTAGGGTTCAAAAAGTTCATAACGCTTGCAGAAGCGTTGCCGGAAGACCAGTTACCACTAGTTGCAGGCACTCCGTCTATGACGTATAAAGGTGAGTTGCCGGCATTAAATGAACCATAGCCACGGATACGAATCTGAGAGTCGGCACCGGGCTGACCTGACATTGAAACGGCTTGAACTCCGGGAGCTTTACCTGCAAGGACTTGTTCAAAGCTCACGATAGGAGCATCCTTTATAGTCTTTTGCTCGACAACCGTAGCAGAACCGGAATAAGATCCCTTCTTAACGGTACCGTAAGCTACGACCATAACCTCCTCCAGAGCTTCCGCATCAGGTGTAAGGATCGCATTGATTACATTTCGCCCACTTACAGGCATCTCCAGATCGTTGAAGCCGATGGAGGAAAAGACAAGAGTCGCATTAGCCGGAACCCCATCCAATGTATAGGTTCCGTCGTCAAGAGTGGCTATTCCCTGCATTGTGCCCTTCACGACAACACTCGCGAAGGGAACAGGTGAGCCATCCTGAGATGAGGTCACTTTTCCCGTAACCCTAATCTGCGCGAACGCCACATTGCAAATCAATGCGGTTAGCGCAATTAACAACAATCTCTTCATAGATTTTTAGTTTTGTGTTTGGTTAATTAATATTTAAGTAAGGTTGTACTTAGGTTAAGGTTTGTAGCCAATTTCATTGTTACACAAAAATAACAAAAAAAAAACAAAATAAAAAGTCCTTTTTGCTGAATTATTTCAAACATCTAAGAAATATCTGAATAAGCGTTTGATTTTCATTTTTTAAGGGGCCTCGAAAAAAAATATTTTGCCGTTTTAAATTTTAATACCTAACTTTATGACTTGAATTCAGAAATTTTTAACGAATTTGAAAAATAATAAACCCTAATTACTTAATTATTAATACACAAAAAAACTATCTATGAAGAAAATCTTACTTCTTGCACTAGCGATATTGACAGTTAATGTCGCTTTTGCTCAAACAAGAATTACCGGTAAGGTAACTTCTTCTCAGGATGGTACGCCGATACCTTTTGCAAGCGTTATTGTAAAAGGTACAATGAATGGTGTTGCCACTTCTGACAATGGTGAGTATGTATTGGAGAATGTTGCTCCAAATGCTACTCTCGTTGTTTCTTCTATCGGTTTTCTGAATGCCGAAATCCCGGTGGGAGGCAGAACCAGGATCGATGTAGTCCTTAGTCCGGATGCCGAGGCCCTCGAAGAGGTGATGGTCGTTGCCTATGGTACGGCCAAAAAAGGTACCTATACCGGAGCTGCTTCCGTAGTGAGACAGGAGTCCATCAAGGATGTGCCTACGGTTTCATTTGAACAGGCCCTAACCGGAAAGGTTGCAGGTATGCAGATTACCACAACTTCAGGACAGGCCGGTTCCGGTTCTGCAGTTCGCATTCGCGGTATCGGTTCCATGAATGCTTCCAACGCTCCTCTTTATGTGGTTGACGGCGTACCAGTTGTTTCAGGGAGTACAGGTCAGATGAGTGATTACCTCTACACCTCCAACAACGTGATGTCAACACTTAACCAGAGTGATATCGAATCCATCACAGTCCTTAAGGATGCTGCCGCATCGGCACTTTATGGTTCGCGTGCCGCAAATGGTGTTATCCTTATTAATACCAAGAGAGGTAAGCTGGGACGTCCTACGGTAACCTTCAAAGCATCCGTGGGTATAACTCCTAGCTGGGCTACCGACAACTATGAGACTGCTTCTCCTCAGGACAACGTGGATATGCTTTATCAGATTTTCTGGGATTATCGTACATCCATGGGCAGAACTCCGGAGGATGCAAGTGCATATTCGCTACGCCAGCTTAACAGCAAATGGAATAGATTCGGTTATACATTTAGCAAACCGGATACCGAGCGTTACGGCAACATTAAAATCGAGCCCCTCTTGGACGGGCAGCTCAAACGTGTTGACGACCAGGGCAACCTGATCTATTTTGACTGGGATGATGCCTATTTCCGCACGGCAGTATATCAGACTTACGACGTAAGTGTTAGCGGTGGTACCGAAAACAGCACATATTATACTTCATTCTCCTATACAAAGGACCAGGGACGTATATATGTAAATGAGTTTGACCGTCTCAGCGGTCGTGTAAATCTCAATCAGAAGGTAGGTAAGCATTTCGAACTGGCAACCAATATCAGCGTGTCACACACAGACCAAAGTGGTTATAACGACTCGAGAAGCACGACTGCCAACTACTTCATGCAGACCCGTAACCTTTTGTGGCCGGTTTATTGGCCGGATGACTATAAGACAGGCGGACCATGGACTGCACGTTATCAGTCACTTGCCCAGAATAATATATACTATAACGACTACTGGGACAATTCTACAAAGACTCTGAAACTTGCAATCAGCGAGACAGCTACGGTTAAATTTACTGACTGGCTCAACTTACGCACAGTATTTTCATACGATGATACCAGAGTTAGAGACCATATCTATTATAGCGCACAGCACTTCAGCGGCTCTTCTGTAAATGGTTCGGTTTCCGAAATGATGACTGACTACACTAAGCTCGTTTCATCATCCACTCTGAACTTTGCAAAAGAGTTTGGCAAACACAGTGTTAGCGCACTTCTCGGCTTTGAGGCGGAGCGCAACTGGACCGAGTATATTCGCGCTACTGGTAATGACTTATCCACCAGTTCTCTTACTACTGTTTATACAGCAGGTACCAAGGACTCCAACGGATATGCTTGGGGTAACTCAATGATGTCCATTCTTTCGCGTGCCGAATACAACTACGATAACAGATACTATGCCTCTGCTTCATACCGCCGCGATGGTTCCTCAAGACTCGGTGCTTCTGCTCGTTGGGGTAACTTCTGGTCAGTTGCCGGTTCTTGGCGCATCAGTAACGAGGCCTTTATGCAGGACCAGGATGTGATCAGCAACCTTCGCTTAAGGGCTTCTTATGGCGTCAACGGTACACTTCCTTCAAGTAACTACGGCTGGCGTTCTCTCGCTGCTTATGGTTATCCTTATATGACAAAGCCCGGTGGAGCACTTGCAAATGCTGCTGACGCCAACCTTTCCTGGGAGACCAGTTACACCATGAACTTTGCATTGGAGTTCGGTCTGTTTGACAACAGATTGAATGGTACTGTAGAGTTCTTCAATCGTGACTCCAAAGACCTGCTGCAGGATGTTCCCATCTCTTACGTAACAGGCTTCGGCTCTACCCTCAAGAATATCGGTTCAATCAACAACCACGGCTGGGAAGTGGAACTTGGCGGCGACATCATCAAAAATTCAGATTTCAGGTGGAGTGCAGGCCTTAATGCCACATTCCTAAAATCAAAAGTGGTTGAGCTCTATGATGGCGAAGATATCATCTGGTACGATCCTACCGGAGATGATGCACGTGCAAAATTCATCTATCGCGAAGGTGAGTCCACTCTCGCATTCTGGGGATATGAATGGGCAGGTGTTGAGAAGGCTACAGGTCTCAATATCTGGTATTCAAATAATGATAATTCCGATACGAAGCTTAACGGTCGCAACGTGGTTTATAATTTCTCCGATGCAGACGAGATCGTAATAGGTAATGCTATTCCTTTCGCCTATGGCGGTATCAATACCGATCTGGAATGGAAGGGTTTGACATTTGGCCTGAATTTCATCTACAAACTCGGTGGGCATCTCTATGACGGTGCTTGGAAAGACATGGCTGATGACGGTTACTACTGGAACCGTATCCGTGGCCAGCTCTATTTCGAAAATATGTGGACCGATTACAACAAAGATGGTACGGAGCCTAAGATTCTCGGTACTGACCCTACTGATTCTATGCAAAAGAGTACCCGTCACCTCCACAATGCTTCGTTTCTCAGACTTAAGACTATTACGCTGGGCTACAGACTCCCTAACAAGTGGATCAGCAAAGTTGGCTTGAGCAGTGCGCGCGTTTATTTCAACGGTGGCAACCTTCTTACCTTCTCCAAGTACAAGATTGCTGACCCTGAGGTCAACCATTACGGTACGAGAGGTTGGGAGACACCTATCGGAAAGACCTACACATTCGGTTTGGAAATCAGTTTCTAATGAAAATAATTGTTTAAGAATATGAAAAAAATAACTATCATACTTTCATTGATCTGCGTCCTGGCGATTTCTTCCTGCGAAGGCTTTTTGGATGTGACCCCCACCAACCAGGCAGACTCTTCCACCAGCATAACTAGTGCTGCTGACGCCCAGGTAATGATCAACGGTCTAATGAACAAGATGACCTCTTCCAGTTATTACGGCCGTAACTTTGTACTCTATGGTGATACCAAGGGGGGTGACCTTACCATCTATACTGCCGGTTTTGACGACAACATGTACTACTTTGCCCACAGGGCTGAAGGTGGTTCACAGATTGGTTTCTGGATCACGGGCTACGACTGCCTTCTCCAGGCCAACAATATTATCCAAGGTATTGAGGCCCTCAAAGAGGAGGGTACTACCGGTCTTGACGATATGCTCGGACAGGCTCTCACTATTCGTGCACTGATCCATTTCGACCTGGTTCGTCTCTATGGCAAACCTTACAATATGGATGGTGGTGCGTCCCATGGTATTCCCGTTGTGACAGCTCCGGTTGATGCCAGCGCAAAACCTCAGCGAGATCCTGTAAAGAAGGTGTATGACCAGATAGTTGCCGACCTTACTAAAGCAGCTCCGCTCATTTCAAAGAGTAAGTCAAATGGTTATGTCAACTACTACGCCAACCAGGCAATACTTGGCAAGGTTTACATGTATATGGATAACTTCTCATCAGCATTAACTGCCTTCAAGAATATCATAGACAGTAAGGCCTATACCCTCTACACACCTGCAAATTGGGTGGCTTCCTGGAAATCACAGTTCGGCAGCGAGTCCATCTTTGAATTTGCAATGTATCCCAATGAGGGTGACCTTGGTGCCAGCTCCCTTGGAGTACGCTACAGTCGCAGGGAACATGCGCACAATAGTGCATATGGCTATTTCCTAGCCAGTACATACTGGAAAAACATAATGGGTAAGAATGATATCCGTTGGGGTATCATGACTTTTGACCACATGAGGGGCCAAGAGGCACGTAGCGACTGGGATGACTGCTGCTACAAGTATCTGGGTTCTCCTACTCTGGCCGGTGACGGCAAGAGTACGTACACAGCAGTAAACATCAAGGTTATCCGTCTATCCGAAGTTTACCTGCTTGCCGCTGAATGTGCTCTCAAGAGTGACAAAGCCACTGCTGCAACCTACCTCAATGCTATTTCAAAGCGTGACCCCGACAGACCTGCCTGGACAGCTGCAACCATCAACGAGGATGCTGTTTACAATGAGTATAGAAGAGAGCTCCTTACAGAGGGTAAGCTCTTCTTCGAGCAGATGCGTCAGAACAGGAAGGTGACTTTTGAGGATGACGCATGGGGTTTCGGTACTACTTCACAGTATCGTGACAAGACTGTTGACAGGACATTCTTTAGGGCTATTCTTCCTATCGGTATCGATGAGATTAACTCTAACCCTGACATTTATCAGAATCCCGGTTATTAATAATCGTGATTAGGTATAATTCCTGAATTGAAAAAAGCCGGTTTTGTACCGGCTTTTTTTAATGAACTGTAGATTATGTTGGAAAAAAATCTTATAATTGTAATTTGCGAAGAGAAAACTAAAGCAAATTCTAACATATATGCATACCTTTTATATAGATGAGAAAATCCACTGCCTCTCGGATGTGATGACATTGCTGGAACCGGACTGCCGCATTGAACTCGGACATGAGGCTATGGAACGCATTACAAGGTGCCGTGATTACCTTGACAGGAGGTTGGAAAATCAGGTTGAGCCGATATACGGCATCACTACAGGCTTCGGGTCGCTATGCAACGTGGCCGTAGGGGCCGCAGATCTCTCTAAACTTCAGCAAAATCTAGTTATGTCGCATGCCTGTGGTACAGGTGACGAAGTGAAAGAAGATATTGTGCGCTTAATGCTCGCTTTAAAGATTAAATCCCTATCCTACGGATATTCGGGGGTTAAACTGGAGACTGTACAACGTCTTGTGGACTTTTTCAATCATGGAGTAATACCTGTGGTTTATAGCCAGGGCTCACTCGGAGCATCAGGTGATCTCGCTCCACTTGCAAACATGTCCCTACCCTTGCTCGGTATGGGAGACTTTGATTATCGCGGAGAGAGATATTCCGGAGAAGAACTGGAAACCATATTTGGCTGGAAGCCTCTCAAGCTCGCATCTAAAGAGGGATTAGCTTTACTCAACGGAACACAGTTCATGCTGGCACACGCACTTTGGTCGCTCTGTCATGCGAAGAGACTCTCTTCGCTGGCTGACAAGATTGCCGCGCTCTCCTTCGATGCCTTTGATGGTAGGGTTGAGCCATTTACCCCGGGCGTGCATGAGATAAGACCCCACTCCGGACAGATCACCACTGCGGAGATGATTAATATCTATTTGGAAGGGAGCGAGATCATTAGTCGTCCTAAAGAGCATGTTCAGGACCCCTATTCTTTCAGATGTATTCCACAAGTACACGGAGCCACCAAAGATGCGCTCTCGCATATTGAGGGAGTCTTTATCACCGAACTTAACTCGGCTACCGACAATCCTACCATCCTTCCGGATGAAGATTTAATCATTTCGGCGGGTAACTTCCATGGACAGCCGCTCGCTATCAATCTGGATTTTCTTGCGATAGCAATGGCAGAGCTTGGCAGTATCTCAGAGAGGAGAACCTATCAGCTGATCTCCGGTAAAAGAGGACTTCCCTCCTTCCTTATTGCGCATCCCGGTCTCAACTCCGGATTTATGATACCTCATTATACAGCTGCATCCATTGTGAGCCAGAACAAGCAGCTCTGTACTCCCGCATCTGTAGATACCATAGATTCCTCGCAAGGTCAGGAAGATCATGTGAGCATGGGAGCCAATGCTGCTACAAAGTGTGTCAAGGTGATACAAAATGTTGAGTCTCTACTTGCGATAGAACTGCTCAATGCTGCCCAGGCATTGGAGTTTCGCAGACCGCTACGCACTTCACCCATACTGGAAGAGTTCGTGTCTGAATATCGTGATATTGTACCATTTATCGATGAAGATGAGGTAATGTACCACCATATCAGACGTTCAATCCTATTTTTAAGAAACCAAAAATAATCATCTATGTCATCTCTGCTCATAGTCAATATAGAAAAGCTGGTACAGGTGAGGGAGCAGACCTGCTCTCCACTCAGAGGTGCGCAGATGGATATTCTGCCGGTAATTGATGTTGCTTTTCTCTTCTCTGAGAAAGGAAAGATAGCTGCGTTCGGATCTATGTCCGAGCTTCCTCAGAGTCTTCCCCGAAGTGCTGACAAGGTAATCGATGCTACGGGCAGGATGGTTCTTCCGGCTTTTTGCGATTGCCACACCCATCTGGTATATGCCGGTAGCAGAGAAATGGAGTTCATAGATAAGATACGCGGCCTATCTTATCAGGAAATTGCGGCAAGAGGGGGCGGTATACTCAATTCTGCCCGTTTGCTTCACGACACCTCAGAGGAAGAACTTTTTCGGCAGGCAATGGTGAGGGTAGAGGAGGTCATGCATTTTGGTACAGGGGCTATAGAGATTAAGAGCGGCTACGGCCTCACTACGGAAGATGAGGTTAAAATGCTAAGAGTAATAAGGCGCATCGCCGAGGAGTCTCCGCTTACGGTGAAAGCCACTTTTATGGGGGCACACGCCTTCCCTGAGCGCTTTCGAGATGATCATGAGGGATATGTCAGTGAGATAATAAATGAGATGATACCGGCAGTTGCTGCCGAAGGTTTGGCCGAGTACATAGATGTCTTCTGCGAAGAGGGATTTTTCTCCAGGGAGGAAAGCGACAGGATACTTGCTGCCGGTAGAAAATATGGCCTCAAGGCTACAGTACACGCCAATCAGATGAGTTGTTCGGGAGGTGTTGAGGTTGGAGTGAAATATGACGCGGAATCGGTCTCTCACCTGGAGTATGCCGGTGATGCTCAATTTGAGGTTTTAGAGAAGTCGGAGACCATAGCCAATCTCTTGCCGGGAGCTACTTTTTTCCTGGATATGGAATATCCGGATGCCCGAAGAATGTTGCAGCATGATATTCCGGTGGCGCTTGCCACCAACTACAATCCCGGCTCCTGTCCCTGTGGAGATATGAAGTTTATTATGGCTTTGGCCTGTATGAAAATGAAAATGACTCCTGAAGAGGTAATCAATGCCGCTACAATCAATAGTGCATTTGCAATGGGACTGGGAGAGACGCACGGCAGCATCACCCTTGGTAAGGTGGCTTCCCTAATAATCACCAGGCCTATACCTTCGCTGGAATTTATCCCCTATGCTTTCTCCACTCCGCTGGTGGAGAATCTGATACTTGACGAAAAAATTGTAATATAAATATAAAGATACCATTATGAAGAGCTACAACACACCATTGGGCGAGCTGCAGATTGAACTCTTCGGCCACGCCTCAGTACATTTCACCATCAATGGCAAGAATTGGTACCTCGATCCCTATTGCGATGTCTGCTCTTTTGAAGGCAAGACTCCTGCAGACTTCATTCTGATCACACACGATCATTACGACCACTATGACGAGGAGGCCCTCGTACATATTGTACAAGAACATACGATACTGGTTGTTCCCCCTGTAGTGCCCAGAAAACATTATAATTATCAGGTGCTGCAGAATGGTGAAAGCTGTACTGTCGACGGGGTTAAAATAACCGCTGTTCCTGCCTATAATATCAACAATCTGAACGATCAGGACCAGCCTTTCCATCCGGAGGGAGTAGGTAACGGTTATATACTCGATTTAAGGGGTTTTAAGGTCTATTTCGCAGGTGATACCGAATTTATCCCATTTATGAAAACCCTTAAGGATATCGACATTGCATTTCTTCCTAAAAATCTTCCCTATACAATGCCCGATGAGGAGTTCATAAGGGCAGCCAACACCATCAAACCGGCAGTTCTCTATCCCTACCACTATTTCGAACTCAATCCCAAAGCTTTAAGGGCGGAAATTGACCCTCAGATAAAGATGGTGATGAATGACCATGAATACTAAAGAATGGATAACAACATTAAAAAACATAATGACACGTAAAATCATCGAATGCGTCCCCAATTTCAGCGAAGGACGCGATATGGAGATAATTGGCCGGATTACGGCTGAAATTGAGAAAATAGAGGGAGTAAATCTTCTAAATGTGGATCCGGGTGCAGCTACCAACCGCACAGTTGTAACATTTGTAGGTACTCCCGAAGCTGTCGTTGAGGCGGCGTTTCAGGCCATAAAGAAGGCCGGTGAGGTAATTGATATGCGTCATCACCACGGTGAGCATCCTCGTATGGGTGCCACTGACGTATGCCCCCTTGTTCCGATTGCTAATACCACTATGGAAGAGTGTGTGCAATTGGCACGCGAGCTGGCCAAACGGGTAGGTGATGAGCTTGGTATTCCCGTTTATTGTTATGAAAATGCTGCATTTTGTCCGGGAAGGCGCAACCTTGCCAACTGTCGTGCCGGTGAATACGAGGGTATCGCCGATAAATTTAAGGATCCGGACTGGAAACCCGATTTTGGCCCTGCTGTATTCAATGATAGAGTGGCACACACCGGCTGCACTATGATTGGAGCTCGTGATTTTCTTATAGCAATCAATTACAATCTCAACACAACCTCCACCCGTCGCGCCAACGCCATCGCTTTTGACGTTCGGGAAAAAGGGAGAAAAAAACGTGAGGGCGACCCCATTACGGGTAAAGTAGTAAAAGATGAGAATGGTAAAGATGTTTGGATCCCCGGCACTCTAAAGGGCTGTAAGGCCATTGGTTGGTTTATCGAAGAGTACGGTATCGCACAAGTATCGATGAATGTGACCGACATTTCCCAGACGCCGGTTCATATCGCCTTTGATGAAGTAAGCAGGGCCGCGCAAAATCGAGGTATCCGGGTGACAGGCTCCGAGATAGTTGGCCTAATTCCCAAAAAGGTACTCATTGATGCAGGCAAGTATTATCTTAAAAAACAACAACGCAGCCTCGGTATTTCTGAAGAAGAGATAATCAAGATTGCGGTAAAATCAATGGGACTGGATGACCTAAAACCTTTCAATCCTCGTGAAAAGGTAATTGAATATCTGATGGAAGATGCGGAGGCGGCAGGTGCTCCCCGAAAATTGGTGGATATGACATGTGCCGGTTTTGCATTTGAGACGGCCAGCGAGTCTCCTGCCCCCGGTGGCGGCTCGATCTCAGCCTATATGGGAGCTCTTGGTGCAGCGTTGGGTACAATGGTGGCTAATCTTTCTTCACACAAGCCCGGCTGGGATGCCGATTGGGAGAAGTTTTCGGAATGGGCTGAGAAGGGGCAGCAGATCATGGCGCAAATGCTCCATTTGGTGGATGAAGATACGAATGCATTCAATCGCATAATGGAGGCATTTTCACTGCCAAAGGGCTCCGATGAGGAGAAAGCAGCGCGTGCCGCAGCTATTCAGGATGCCACCCTTTATGCCACGCGTGTGCCTCTTGAAACGATGAAAACTGCATTTACAGCCTTTGACCTCTTGGATGCGATGGCTGCCGAAGGCAATCCCAACTCAGTATCAGATGCAGGTGTGGGAGCATTAGCCGTATGGTCTGCAGTGCATGGCGCCTGGCTAAATGTTAAGATCAATGCAGCGGGATTAAAAGAGCGTGCTACAGCTGATGCTCTTTTGGCAGAAGCAGCTGCGATTGCAGCAGAGGCTGATGTACGTCGTGAACATGTGATCGCCATCTGTAATGAAAAAATCTGATACCGCATTATTTTAACTTAACCTTAATGCTATAAAAATGAATAGAGCTAATGCCTCATTTGACGAAAATGAACTCAGGTATCTGAAACTATTGTCGAAGAGTTTCCCAACCATAGCTGAAGCCAGTACGGAGATCATTAATCTTCAGGCAATACTCAACCTTCCAAAGGGGACAGAACACTTTCTTACTGACATACATGGTGAGTATGAGGCATTCCGTCACGTGCTGAAGAATGCCTCAGGAACCATCGAACGCAAGGTTAATGAGGAATTTGGGGATACATTGAGAGAGCTGGAGAAACGCGATTTGTGCACATTGATATACTATCCGCGTGAAAGACTTGCAATAGTTAAATCTAGGGAGAGCCATATTGACGAATGGTATATGATTACGCTGATACAACTGGTGAAAATCTGCCAACGGGTCTCTTCCAAGTACACACGTTCAAAAGTGAGAAAGGCAATGCCCAAAAAGTATTCCTACATAATAGAGGAACTGATGCACGAGTCTCTTTCAGATCCTAACAAGCAGGCTTACTTAAAAAACATTCTTTCCAACATTATCGAACTTGATAGGGCAGATGATTTTATAATAGCTCTTTGTGATCTGATTCAACGTCTGGCTATAGATTCTCTACACATAGTGGGAGACATATATGACAGGGGTCCGGGTGCTCATATTGTAATGGAAACTCTGATTAACTATCACGATGTGGATGTACAGTGGGGCAATCACGATATCCTTTGGATGGGAGCTGCATCTGGCAATGATAGCTGTATCGCAAATGTGATACGCATCTGTATGCGTTACGGCAATCTCAGGACACTTGAAGAGGGATATGGAATAAATCTACTGCCTTTGGCTACCTTTGCTATGCACACCTATGCAGGAGATCCTTGCAATGCCTTCCAGCCACGTCTCCATTTTGCCGATGACAAATACAGCAACCGTAGTACGCATCTGATTGCCCAGATGATGAAAGCTATTTCAATTTTGCAGTTTAAACTCGAGGCAGCTGTTATTGAGCGCAGACCAGAGTTCGAAATGGCTGACCGCAACCTTTTCCACAATGTAAATTTTGAGAAGGGGATAATAACTATCGATGGTGTGGAATATCCGATGCTGGATAATAATTTCCCTACTGTAGATCCCGCAGACCCCTATCGTCTTACTTCGGAAGAGGAGGAGCTTGTGGCTAAATTGCACCGTTCTTTTGTCAGTTGCGATCGTCTTTGCAGACATATAGATTTTCTGATGAGCAAAGGAAGTCTCTACCTCGTTAGAAACGGCAACTTGATATTTCATGCCTCCATTCCGCTCAATGAGGATGGTACTTTCAAGAGTGTGAAGTTGGACGGAGTCGACTATTCAGGGAAAGCATTATTGGATAAAGTGGATACTTTGATCAGAAAGGCTTATTATGGAGAAGAAGAGACTCCGGAGCACAGTTTTGCCGTTGATTATATGTGGTATCTCTGGTGTGGTCCCGATTCGGTTGCGTTTGACAAAAAGAAGATGACCACTTTCGAACGCTCTTTCATTGCAGACAAAGCAACCCACAAAGAGCCAAAAGGACATTACTATACTCTTCGTGAGAAAGAATCGGTATGCGATATGATTTTGGATGAATTCGGCGTCAAAGGCAGAAATCGTCATATCATAAATGGCCATGTACCTGTCAAGACTATCAAGGGAGAGTCTCCAATTCGTGCAGGAGGTAAGATGCTGATTATAGATGGCGGTTTTTCACGCGCATACCAGTCGGAAACCGGTATCGCGGGTTATACCCTGATATTCAATTCCCACGGGATGCAATTAGTACAGCATGAGCCCTTCACATCTACTCGTCAAGCTATAGAGCATGGTGTTGAAGTTAAAGCGACACGCTTTGTTGTCGATTATACGACACAAAGGATGCTCGTTAAGGATACCGATAATGGTGAAGAGATAGGCGGTCAGATTGCCGCACTGCTTCGCCTGCTTGAAGCCTACCGCACCGGACTCATAAAAGAGACAATAAAAGGTTGAATTTCTCTTTTAATATTGCAACAATCCTTTCCTTCCAGCGTCTTATACAATAGTAGCAACCGTTTTTAATCTATGAACCAACTTTTCAAAAAGATACTTATTGCGGCAGCTATGCTGTTGCTCTTTTTTGCCGACATTACAGCACAGGCACAAACTCAGACTATTAAAGGTAAAGTAATTGACGAAAATAATCTCCCTGTTGCTTACGCTAATGTGGTACTTCTAAAAGCTGATTCCACTTTTGTCAACGGCACGGTTACCGACACCTCCGGATACTTCTCCGTGGAGGCAACAAGTAAATCGGACCTGCTAAGGATTTCATTTATGGGATATGACGCACATTGTACTGTGGTAGATTGTGACGATGTAGGTATTATAGAGTTGCAACCCTGTTCGGAGATATTATGTGGAGCATTACTTAAGAGTCAGCTTCCCAAGACAGTGCTTCGCAATGATGCTTTTGTTACTCCTATAAAGGGTTGTGTACTTTCCAAAGCCGGTTCGGCCAATGATGTGTTGAAAAGACTGCCGGGAGTAATAGGTAAAAACGATACTTTCGAGGTCTTGGGTAAGGGTGCTCCATTGATATACATTGATGGGCGAATGGTGCGTGACAATTCCGAATTGGAGCTGCTCAGTTCCGAAGATATCCTCGAGGCGGAGGTGATCACCAATCCGGGTGCCCGTTACGATGCCACCGTAAAAGCGGTAATCCTACTTAAAACAATTAAGAGAGAGGGTGACGGACTCAGCTTTGATCTCCGTTCAAGTACCTTTATTCATCACGGAAAACTAGATTGGATTGAACAGATCAACCTCAACTATAGATATAACAATCTGGACATCTTTGCCTCTCTTGGATATGATAAATCAGCGCCTGACACTTTTTCCGAGATAACTCAGAGCCTCCGGTCACAAAATCTGCTAGAATTGCAAAAGAATTTGACATATTCCAACGAGGTACGAACCATGACTCCGGTTTTGGGATTCAACTATCAGTTCAATCCTAAACATTCAGTTGGATTTCGCTACTATCCCTATGTGTTTTTAGGGGGTAGATCGACACAGGATCTTCATATAAAAACCTACTTGGATGGGATTCTCGATGATAATGTCCAAATACCAGCGGATGGTAAGAGTTTCGCGGGTGTCACCCAGCGGGCAAACGTTTACTACAATGGTACCGTTGGTGATCTTGAGATTGACTTCAATGCAGACATTCAGCATGGAGGTGCGCTTGATAGCATAGTATTTAATGAGCGAAGTGAAATGAAGGAGAGTCGTGATGTGCATACTATCAACGGTATGGCAAACCGTCTTATGGCCTCTAAACTTGTGCTTTCCTATCCGTTGCTCGGAGGAAAACTCTCCGCCGGAAGTGAATATACCTGGACCGAATATGAGGAAGATTACCGCAATCCTGAAAAATTTGTGCCCAACATAGATAATAAGTTAATAGAGCATAATGCCGCTGCTTTTGCAGAGTACAGTCATCCACTCCCCTTCGGTTCTTTTTCAGCCGGAGTGCGGTATGAGCATGCTGATTCCGGTTTCGAAGAAAATGGAAAGTACGATGAAGAGAGGAGTCGCAAATACAACCATTTCTTCCCTCACGCATCTCTGAGTGCAGTCGCAGGACCGGTTCAGCTGCAACTGAGTTACACTGCCAAGGCTCGTCGCCCTCTCTATCACCAATTGACCAATATCTCATCCTATTTGGGCAGGTACGGTATTTCCAGAGGAAATCCCACACTCAAACCTCAAATAAGCCAAGACCTCTCTTTGTCTGCGGTTTGGAAATTTATGCAATTGTCCGTCAGCTACCAGGTCTTCAAGGATGCCATTATAAATGCAGCTACGGCTCAACCGGATATGCCTAATATTATCGTGATTCGTCCCATTAACTACGGCAAAAATTTTCCCATGATTAACGCCAGAGTGTCAGCCTCTCCAACCATTGGTTTCTGGACGCCTCGTATTTCTCTCGGCATTAATAAGCAGTGGCTTACGCTCAGCTATATGGGAGAAGATGTTGAACTGACAAAACCGGTCTTACTTTTCGCCATTGGAAACACTTTCTCTTTTCCTAAAGGTTTCATGCTCAATGTGGAATACCATTTACAGGGTAAGGGGCATATTTTAGCTTATGAGATGGTAGAGCCACTGCACGAACTGGAGATAGCTTTGAGCAAATCTTTTTTCAATGATGCTCTTACGGTGGAACTAAGGGGTCTCGATCTCTTTGCACTCAGACATGAAAAAAGGCATCTCATAAGCGGAGTGTATCAGATACTTGAAAGCACGCGTTTAGATTCCAATGAGCTCGTCATCACTATTCGCTACAAATTCAACAACGTAAAGAGCAAATACAAAGGTACCGGTGCCGGCGAAAGTGAAAGGAAGAGGCTATAAGGCTTGATTTCCTTACTTTTTTCTATCTTTGCCGCCGTTACTAAAACCTTATTAAGATGAAAGCATACGTTTTTCCCGGTCAGGGATCACAATACCCGGGAATGGGGAAGGAACTTTATAGCACTTCTCCAAGAGCAAAAGCTCTTTTTGAGCAGGCAAATCAGATACTCGGATTCAGAATTACCGATATTATGTTTGAGGGAGATGCAGAGGCCCTAAGGGCTACGAAAGTTACCCAGCCTGCGGTTTTTCTTCACTCGGTAGTTGGAGCGCTTTGCAGTGATCTGCCCACTCCGGATATGGTGGCGGGTCACTCTTTAGGCGAATTTTCGGCACTTGTTGTCTCAGGTGCTCTAAGTTTTGAAGATGGTTTACGCCTTGTTGCTCTAAGGGCGCAAGCTATGCAGAAAGCATGTGACCTCAATTCCGGCTCGATGGCTGCCATCATTGGCGCTGACTCGGATCTTCTGGAGCGAATCTGTAGAGAAACCCCGGGCATCGTCGTACCTGCAAACTACAATAGCGATCAGCAGACGGTTATTTCCGGCGAGACTCCCGCTGTGGAGAGTGTAGTCAATGCCCTCAAGGAGGCAGGTGTACGAAAGTGTGTGATGCTTCAGGTAGGTGGTGCTTTTCACTCCCCTCTTATGGAGCCGGCACGTGTGGAACTTGCCGGAGCAATAGATAAAACTCCCTTTTCGATACCACTCTGCCCGATTTATCAGAATGTGGATGCTCTGCCTAATACTGATCCGGATCGGATCAAATCCAATCTGCTGATGCAGCTCACCTCTCCGGTCAGATGGCTGGATATAATGCTCAACATGTTGGCAGACGGGGCGACTCAATTTACCGAAATTGGCCCCGGTAATGTGCTTCAGGGCCTGATCAAAAAAACAGCCCCGGATGTGGAGCTGTTTTCAATTGGCTAAATAGTAGCGTTGTATTGACCTCTATTTGAGATACTCAAATAGGGCTCTCACATCCTCTAAACTCTCAAAGTCCACTTTATTTTCTTTGAGATAGGACTCTATTTTATCCTTTTTGGATGGGAAACACTTCAGGATATACTTCTTTGTAGCATAACTGAATTTACCGTTGATCCCAAGATAGGGGGTCACTCTGTAAGTGAAGGGAGTATTTACATGTTGGGCAAGTTCATATCTTTGTCCCTCTGTGGAGATGGAGCTGATGGAGGTGACTGACGTGGTCTCGGATGTAGTACCGAATGCACCCTTTTTCTCCGACTCAAGGAATTTGACTCTCTTTACACTTCCTAATATTACATTGTCTGCTATGTCGAGCAACTCTACAAATCCCTGTTTTGTCTGGACAAAAGAGCGCCCTTTGACCGATACGCGGTCAATGTTGTTCTGATTCAATACTTCCTGTATCTCACCTTGTGGGGAGATAAAGAGAAGTTTCTGGGAGATGGTGCTGATATTGAGCGGGCCATTGGCCGTACGCCCATCTCTGAATATAACTATTCCCGCTGTGAAATCGGGTAGGACATACTTGACGCTGTCAAGCATATGCTGGGTCATGTCTTCACCTTTTTTGTGCTGGATTACATTCTGAGCTTGGGTACTCAAAGCAAAACAGGCGGTGAGAATAATCATCAATATGCGTTTCATAATTTTGAAAATTGATATAACAATCTGTTTGAAAAGTAAAAATAGACATTAAATTTTCTTATCCCAAAAATAATCCATATTTTTGAGTTTTGTTACTAATAAAAATAGGTATAATTAAGATAAAGTCCTTTTCAAAGTTACGATTAATAACAAAAACGGGACAAATCAATAAAAAACATTAATCAAATGGCAAAAGAGAAAAAATTCATCACCTGTGACGGCAATTATGCTGCCGCCCATGTTGCTTACCTTTTCAGTGAGCACGCCGCTATTTACCCTATCACTCCCTCTTCGACAATGGCAGAGTACGTTGACGAGTGGGCAGCCTACGGCAAAAAGAATATGTGGGGTGAAATAGTTAAAGTTACTGAGATGCAGAGTGAAGGTGGCGCAGCAGGAGCTGTTCACGGATCCCTTCAGGCAGGTAGCCTGACTACAACATTTACAGCCTCTCAAGGCCTTCTCCTGATGATCCCCAATATGTTCAAGATATCAGGCGAACTTCTTCCGGCAGTATTTCATGTATCTGCCCGCACACTTGCTGCACAGGCTCTATCCATTTTTGGTGATCATTCTGACGTGATGAGCGCCAGACAGACGGGATTTGCATTCATCGCATCCGCCAGTGTACAAGAGGCAATGGATATGGCTGCTGTAGCCCATCTTTCAGCCATCAAGTCAAGCATCCCGTTCGTACACTTCTTCGACGGCTTCAGGACCTCACACGAGATACAGAAAGTAGAGTTGCTCGAGGCAGAAGATCTCAGGCCGCTGGTAAGCGATAAATCTCTTGCTAAATTCAGAGAAAGGGCTTTGAATCCCAATAAACCCGTTACCAGAGGTACGGCACAAAACCCTGACGTTTATTTCCAGGCACGTGAAGCCTCGAATCCATACTATGATGCAGTTCCCGACATCGTAGCAAGATATATGGGTGAAATAACCGAACTTACAGGTCGCCATTACCTCCCCTTTGACTACTATGGTGCACCAGATGCAGAGAATGTAATTATAGCAATGGGTTCCGTATGCGAAACCATAAAGGAAACTATCGATTACCTGGCAAAGACCAAGGGAGAGAAACTCGGTATGATTGCAGTGCGTCTTTACAGACCTTTCTCAGCAAAATACTTCCTCAGAGTACTCCCTAAGAGTGTAAAGAGGATTGCAGTACTTGATCGTACCAAAGAACCCGGATCACTTGGTGAGCCTCTCTATATGGATGTAAAAGCCATTGTTGCCGATCTCGGAGAAAATGCGCCATTGGTTGTAGGCGGTCGCTACGGTCTCTCTTCAAAGGATACCAGTCCCGCCCAGATTGTCGCAGTATTCGACAACCTCAAACTCAGAGAGCCCAAAAACGGCTTTACCATCGGTATAGTAGACGATGTTACCTTCAAGTCACTCCCCCTCAAAGAGGAGATATCTCTAGCCAAAAAAGGCACTTACGAGTGTAAATTCTACGGTCTGGGTTCAGACGGTACTGTTGGTGCCAACAAGAATACCATTAAAATTATTGGTGACAACACCTCCAAATATTGCCAGGGTTATTTCGACTATGACTCCAAGAAGTCAGGCGGTTATACCTGCTCTCACCTGAGATTTGGCGACAGCCCCATCCAGGCCCCTTACCTTGTATCAACTCCCGATTTCGTGGCCTGCCACGTACCTTCATATCTCTACAAATATGATGTTCTAAAAGGCATCAAAGAGGGTGGAATCCTTCTTCTCAATAGCCTGTGGGATACTGAGGAGACTTTCAACAGGATCCCTGACTTTGTAAAGAAAGAGATTGTGGCCAAGAAACTCCGTTTATTCCTTATCAATGCCACAAAGATTGCTGCCGAGATCGGTCTCGGTGGAAGGACAAATACCATCCTCCAGTCTGCATTCTTTAAGATTACCGGAATTATACCTTATGAAGAGGCAGTAGACCACATGAAGAGAGCTATCGATGAGTCTTACGGTACCAAGGGCGAGAACATCGTTAAGATGAACTACGCTGCTGTTGACCGCGGAGGAGAATATGTCGAAGTTGAGATTCCTAAGGAGTGGAACAATGCCACCGGTCGTTTCGTACACGCCAACTACAACCGCCTTGCCCCTGAATGGATCCGCAATGTGGCCGACATAGTTAATTCCCAGGATGGAAATTCTCTTCCTGTCAGCGCATTCGCCGGAGAGATGGCTGACGGCACGATTCCCAGTGGAACCGCTGCTTTTGAAAAGCGCGGTATTGCCGTTACCGTTCCCGAGTGGCAACCTAATAACTGTATCCAGTGTAACCAATGTGCTTACGTTTGTCCTCATGCTGTAATTCGTCCCTTCCTGATGACTGAAGAGGAGGCCAAAGCTGCTCCCGCCGGCATAAAGAAAGTACAGGGCAATGGACCTTTAAAGGAGTACAAATTCACAATACAGATTTCTCCTTATGACTGTACAGGTTGTGGCAACTGCGCAGATGTCTGTCCGGCCAAGGAAAAGGCTCTTGTTATGAAATCTTTCGATACTCAGGAGGCAGAGCAGGCTAACTTCGATTATCTGCACCACAATATCGGTTATAAGGATAATGTTGTTCCCAAGGAGCAAAATGTTAAGAATTCTCAGTTTTCTCAGCCTCTCTTCGAGTTCTCAGGAGCTTGTGCAGGTTGCGGTGAGACCCCTTACATCAAAGTCATTACACAGCTCTTTGGTGACCACATGATGATTGCAAATGCTACAGGTTGTTCATCAATCTACGGAGCATCATTCCCTTCATCACCATACACTACCAACGCTCACGGTCATGGTCCTTCATGGGCAAATTCCCTCTTCGAGGACAATGCCGAGTTCGGTCTCGGTATGAGGTTGGGTAGCGAGAGGGTTCGCGATACAGTCGCAAATCTTATGAAGGAAGGTTTGGAGTGCAATAGCTGTACTTCGGAAATGAAAGCCCAGTTCGACAAGTGGCTGACCAACCGTAGCAATGCAGCAGTTACCCGCGAAGTGTCCAATGCGCTGGTGCCTATGATGAAAGAGTGCGGATGCAATATCTGCAAACAGCTTCTGGAACTGCAAAACTTCATCCCGGCCCGTTCACAGTGGATCTTTGGTGGTGACGGTTGGGCATACGACATCGGCTACGGCGGACTTGACCACGTACTGGCCTCTGGTGAGAATGTAAATGTTCTCGTACTCGATACTGAACTCTATTCAAATACCGGCGGACAGTCATCCAAGGCAACTCCTGCAGGTGCTGTTGCTAAATTTGCCACTTCCGGAAAGAGGGTTCGCAAGAAAGATCTCGGAATGATGGCAATCAGCTATGGTTATGTCTATGTGGCACAAGTAGCAATGGGAGCAAGCCAGACTCAGTTCTTCAATGCTATCAAGGAGGCAGAGGCCTATGATGGCCCTTCACTCATCATTGCTTATTCACCCTGTATCAACCACGGTCTCAAGGCCGGTATGGGCTTGAGCCAGCGGGAGGAGAAGATGGCAGTTGAGTGTGGTTACTGGCATCTGTATCGCTACAATCCTACTCTTGAGGCAGAAGGCAAGAATCCCTTCTCGCTCGATAGCAAGGAGCCGGATTGGAGCAAATTCCAGGATTTCCTCAAGGGTGAGGTACGCTTCTCTTCACTAATGGCTACATTCCCTGAGAGTGCAGCAGAGCTCTTCACCAAGACTGAGGAGTTTGCCAAGTGGCGTTATAACACCTATAAGAGACTTGCAAAGCAAGAGTAATTCTTATTTGTGGATTAGGATGCTCCCGTAGTTTAATGGATAGAATGGAAGATTCCGGTTCTTCCGGTTGGGGTTCGATTCCCCACGGGGGTACCATCCTGCAAAATAAAAAATCAGCTCGTAAGGGCTGATTTTTTGTAATAATATATGATTGATGATTGCAAATTTGATGGATTTTCTTAAATTTGAAAGATAAATATCGGAATCATCTTTGCTGACACGCAAATATTGATGCAACAATCCGTCAAGCACCATTAGTTATGAAAAAAAATAGAATTTTTCCGGTACTACTTTTAGTAGCTGTGTTTTTAACATCTTGTGAGTGGATGTGGTGGATAAATCCGGGTCCGCCTG
>Ga0255347_1000935_pt1 | contig 50224 bp, 42 predicted proteins | sample wastewater_treat_2_FD_192479 | JGI IMG/M metagenome (GOLD analysis project Ga0255347, IMG submission 192479) | Wastewater microbial communities from Lulu Island WWTP, Vancouver, Canada - plant24 | ecosystem: Engineered > WWTP > Wastewater > Unclassified | place: Canada: Vancouver, British...
GGCAGCAATGATAGATGTTGTGCTTATATCCGATGAAACAGGTATTGAGGTGAAATTCAGCATTTGAAAATTTGCGGAATTTCGGTATTTTTTAGTGTTGATAAGGTGATGCGTAGGGCGTGCCAGTAGCGAAGATCGTACCCTTGCCGCCTGTAATTTCGTCAAGATACTGTGTTTTCAAGTATAAGTCCATTGTTTTCTGAACATTGTCATTTGTGGATATACCTGATATATTGCTCATTTTTGTCGAAATAAAGAGGTTCTTGAACATATGAGCTTCATCGATGATAAGCTTGTCTATTCCAAGTTCCTCAAAGTTGACAACATCATCACGCACAGGAGCTTGTGTAAGCTTTTCAAGCTTTGCTTCAAGAGACTTTCTTGTTTTCTCCATTTGCTTTATCTGGAAGTTATCGCCCTGTTCAGCTTTGAGTGCTGCCACGCCCTCGATAATATCGTTAATCTGATCATTCAGCAGCCTTTCCTGTCTCTCTCTGGAAATAGGGAGATTTATGAGCTGAGAATGACCGATAATTACACAATCATAATCGCCTGTAGCTATCTTAGCAAACAGTCTGCGGCGATTTTTCTTTGAAAAATCGTCAGCTGTAGCAACGAGGATATTTGCATTAGGATACAGCTTTATAAAGTCAGCTCCCTCTTGCTCTGTCAGGTGATTAGGTACACACAACAATGCTTTATTGTGTAAGCCTAATCGCTTACCTTCCATAGCGGCAGCTATCATTTCAAAGGTCTTTCCTGCGCCTACCTCATGTGCAAACAGCGTATTACCGCCGTATAAAGCGTGTGCAACTGCGTCCCTCTGATGTTTACGGAGCTTAATCTCATTATTCATGCCGGGGAACTCCAGTGCCGAACCGTCATATTCTCTCGGTCTGGTGCTGTTGAACATCACGTTATATCGTTCAACTACTTCCTCACGGCGAGCTGGCTCTGCATATATCCATTTCTTGAAAGCTTCTTGCAGCTGTCTCTGCTTCTCCTGCGCAAACTCTGTCTCAGTCTGATTTATAACCGAGACTTCCTTACCGTCACGTTCAACACGGTCTTTTACTGTTGTACTCTGGAGATTAAGGCAATCTTCCAGTATTTCATACGCTGACTTACGCTTTGTACCGTATTTGGCATTTGCCGCTGCATTTTCCTTATCATGTGACTTATTTGGGATACTCCAACGTGATGTAAGCTCGGAATAATCAACTCTGATAGCAGTACGCTTATTCCAACTCATTTCTCTCATGTAGTTTGGAGTACCGAAACTTTCATACATGAATTGCTGTACAAATTCTTTCGGAACACATGGCGCACCGAGCTTAATATCAATATCCGCAGCTTGCAGCCTTGTCGGCATAGCCATTTCAAGAGCTTCAATGTTATGAGAATATCTGCTATCATCTGCATAATTTTCTTTCATGAATTCAAGCTTTTTACGGATATTGCCTGATAAGTATTCGTCCGCAGCTTCAAGATGAGGATTTCCGCTATCGTCCATTTTCATGGGATTTTCAAAGACAACACCTTTCAGATCTTCCATGATCTTTTCAGCGGTAAATCCTGTAAGCTGCTGCATATATGGCATATCCACATGAGCTTTTTTCGCAAGCGATAGTGTAAGAGCTTCCGAAGCTGTTTCAACAGATGTGACATCGGTCTTTGCAAGAATAGTTCTCTTGTCGAAAATAGCCGCCTTGCCGATAAACTCCTCGCCCTTGTACTGTTCAAGCGATGTAAGCAGCGGTGCAGCACTATCTTCCTTAAATGCAGCTATATTCTGCTTAGTATTCAGCCGCCCGTATTTCTCTACAAAGCTGTCATACAGGCTGTTAAGCTTTTCCTGTAATGCTTGCAGCTGCACATCGGAGCCGTTGTCTATCTGGCAGCTGATAACCTCTCTCAGGCAATCACGAATACCTATCATGCCCTTAATGCGAGGAATATCAGATTTCTTACCCTCAAACTTCTCAAAATTACTGTTATTACGGTAATAAATATTATCAGCTATAACTGCATAGCTGAAATTCCTTACATTCAGCGGTATTTCCACTTCATCGTCATTAAATATATCCTCTGATGTTTCAGCTGCCGCAGCTGTTGCCTTGAAACGTATATTATTTATAGCTGCTGCAAGCTGTTCCTTAAGGTCAGCTCCCTCGACAGGGATACACATTGTATCGTCAGCTCCGTGACCATAAAGCTTGTTGCCCTCGACGATCTTACCGAGTACCATATCAGGATTATCAATAAAATACTGATTTACCGTCAGTCCGTCCTCAGTTTTTCCGAGATCTATCCATGACGGCATATTATCCTGTGTAAGCTCTATGGGGTATTCACGCTTCTGCAAGAATATAATATCTGACGTTACTTCTGTTCCTGCATTGCCCTTGAAAGCATTGTTAGGAAGTCTTATTGCTCCCACAAGTTCAGCTCTTTCGGCTATATACTTCCTTATTGCAGGATTGTTCTTATCCATTGTTCCTTTGGAAGTAATGAAAGCAATTATACCATTTGGCTTTACCTTATCAAGGGATTTTGCAAAGAAGTGATCGTGTATCTGGAAATGATACCTGTTATATGCAGCTTCATTCAGTGAATAGCCGCCGAAAGGTACGTTACCGACAGCAAGGTCAAACGTATCGTTCCTAATATCGGTCTTTTCAAAGCCAGTGATCTTAATATTTGCACTCTGATAGAGCTGCTGTGCTATACGTCCCGATATACTGTCAAGCTCTACGCCGTAAAGCTTGGAGTTATCACGAATATCCGTAGGCATTACTCCGAAGAAATTACCCACGCCCATTGCAGGCTCTAATATTCTGCCGCCTGTAAAGCCGTTTTCTTTCAGTGCGTCATACATTGCAGATATTACGACAGGAGAAGTGTAATGTGCGTTCAGTACGGAAGCCGCAGCTGCGGAGTATTCTTCTGGAGTAAGAAGTTCCTTCAGCTCTGCATATTCGTTCTTCCAATCGTCATGGAAGTCCTCAAAGGCATTTTTCAGACCGCCCCAACCGACATACTGCGATAAAATCTGCTGTTCCGCAGCCGTTGCAAGCCTGTTTTCGGCTTCTATCTCTTTCAGTGTCCTGATAGCAGCCACATTTGCACGATACTTTGTTTTTGCACCACCTTCGCCCAAGTTCTCGTTGGTGATAACAAAGTCCTTTTTATCGCCAACAGGCTTTTTAACGGCAGGAGCTTCAACCTGTACTGTTGGTTCATCTTCTGTCTGAACTGTCGGTGCAATATCATTCTGAACTGTCTGTTCATCTGTATCATGAACTGTTGGTTCATCTTCAACTGACATATCACTGAACAATGAAAGCTGCTCCATATCATCATTTGTCTCAGCAATATCATCGATACCGAGGAAATCCTCGTTATCAATGAGCTGCGCTGTCAGCTCTGAAACCTTATCCCAACTGATAGTCTGCTTTTCATCACTGGAAAGGAAGCTGCCTTTCCATAATAACAGTCCGTCAGGCTGTGCTTTATAGCCGTATCTGCTGTCATTTATGATAAGCTCTGAATAATCATCGTTATAAATCGACCTCAGATAGTCAGCTCTGTTATCTGTATCAGTATGCTCATTAAAATGAGCAACTACGTCCTGTTTTGGAGTGCTGATATATCTGTAATTGCCGATAACATCGAGCATTTCCTGTTCTGTGAACTCAGAAGCCAGTGCTTGCTGCGGCGCAGCAAACTCATAGACTTCAAAATCCATGCCTTGCCATATCATTGACGGGCTTACGATACTTACATTTGTTTCAAACAGCGGCTTCATGCCGAGCAGACCGCCCTTGCTTTCGATGATGTAAGGATCGCCCTCCCAAATGACTTTATCACCGATATTAAGATCATTACCTTTGACCGTTGTTGTCTGTTTTTCGGCATTTGTTCTCTCAGTGTTTTCAATATTGCTCTGTTCGCTTATATTCTCGGCAACAGGCTCATTTTCAAGCTTTTCTCTTTTTCCTGTTATATGGAATGACATTAAAAGCTCATCATTGTCCATGCGGCAAGTATACTCTGTACCGTTGAACGTCCAGTTTTTAGCCTTTTCCCAATCCATATACAGGTCTTTTCCTGACGGTTCTCCGTTTTCGTCAAGCTTCTGAGAATAAAAGCCCACTGTATTCACAGATGTTATCAATCTACGTTCACCGATACACTCAGGGCGCAGATGATCGTTTATCTCAAACTCCATACCCTCTGTCAAGGTCTTTTTGAGCTGTGAAAGGTTCTTGATAACAGGTGCATTAAATACAGTTTTCTCAGGGAGAAGCTTTTCAGCGTCGAGATAGTTCACATTACCGTCCCTGTCCTTGACAATAATGCTTATATTCTTATCGTCAATGGACTTATCGAGATATTCTTCTATCTCCGCAGCTGCGTCCGCTGCTGGCACAGGATAATCTCCTGTTGCATATTCAGCTGTACCGTCATATCTTATGAGCATATCAGGATAACCGCCGTCATAGAACGCAATATTGCTGTATTTTTCAGTGAAATTATCCTTGCGCTCATGACCGTCACTGTCTATGCCACCTAAATATTCAGTGCTTGTCCACTCTATATCAAGGCTTGATATTTCGCTGAAATCAAGGGTAAGACCATATTTCTCAATATGTAATGGCGGCAAAGGCTGAGTTTCCTCTGTGACATTATCAATTTCTGCTTCCTTATAGAAGTTATTAAGCTGCGAGAAGCCGAAACTGTCAATATAAAAGGCTTTTCTTTCGCCGTCTATATCCGTAACTATAACATCACTGACGGACAAAGAATGTCCTTTGAAGTCAGACGGTCTATCCAGATTGAATTCTTCATATATGCTGTCAAGAGTACGTCCCGAAGCCATTTTTCCATCATAGACCTTATCATAATTATCAAAATCTACTGAAAGATCATGTTCTTGCAGATATTCAAGGGACTCAAAACGCAGCTCATTAGTTTTCTCACCACGTTTCAGCTGATATATCTCATAAGTACCGTCATTTTCTGCCTGTACTGTCGGTTTACTCTCAACTGCATTGCTGACTATATCCTGTGGCTCTGGACGTTCTCCCTCTTTGAAGATAACGAAAGGCATATATTTCTCTATCGTTTCTTCCATAGAAAGGCTATCCTTGCTGATATTTACTGATGTAGTAATATCAGCTGCGTTCAGAAGCTTACTGTACTGCTCTGCAACTGACAGTTCGTTCCAGTCAGCAATAAACTTTTCACGAGCCTGAGCTGCCTGTTCGTTTATACGCTCCAAATCCTCGGCAGACAGGGATTTGTCACGAATTGTTACAACGCCCTCTGGTGTTATATGTGCCACTATCGGATAATCATTTGTCTCTGGATCGGTTCTGGACGTATCATAAGCAGTAACGCCATAACCAAGCACTCCGAAATGAATAGGACTTTCTTCCTTTACAACCGAGCTTCCCTTAGAAAGAATAACAAATCCCTTATTATTCATTTCTTCCTGCCAACCGTCATAAGCAAGGACTTCCGCAGTACCTACAAGAACTCCGCCGAAGTCAGGAGAATCCAGAGCTTTAAGCATAATGCTCTTATCGCTGATATTCTCAACTTCTCTGCGTACTCCCTCATAGATGATAACATCACCTATGCTGAGATCGCTTACCTTTGGTGCAGCGGCTGCAACATGACGTTCAAGTATATCATCGTCAACGGATATAAGTGTATCGAAGTCAAGATCTGAAAGACCATTTTCAACCATATCTTCGATACTATCGAAGTTTTCCACGTTGATGATCTCGCCGTCAAACTCATGGGTTATCTTAAAATCTATCAGGTCAGCTGTGACTTGTATCGGCAGTTCATAGTCTGTAAGCGTAGTAAACGCAAGACCAACATTATCCAGATCATCAAATTCTACCTCAATATCATATTCTTGGTCAACAAATTCGCTGATAAGTCTCTTTGCCTTATCCAGAGGAAGCTCTGGTGAAGCTATATTTTTCCTTATAGCTTCCTCAATTTCCTTTTCAAGAGAGCCTAAACGCCTTGCGAATATGTTTCTGCTGACATATTCACGATTAGTGTAATGAGAATGGAAAGCCTTTACTCTGTCAAATGCAGTATTTATTATATTTTCCGTAACATTATTACGGACAGCAAAGTTTTCTATCCTGTCAAGGAATTTCTGCTGCCTTTCGGAGAAAGAATGATTAAGCGACACTTCCTCAAATGCGCTACGGATAGCTTCTTCATAAGAAAAAGCGGAAGTATTGATTACCTCCGCTTCATTGCTTATATTATACTGTCTATTCCTGCCTCCACTATCTCCTTGATAACGATTTCCTGAGCTGTCTCCCTGTAATTGTTCATTCGACCTACCCATTCGAGCTGATCGTTCATCTTCAGTTCCTCGTCCGTTCCGTCCGCTTCCGCTAATTCCTTCACTATCTGATCGAATCTCTCCCACGCCTGATCGTCTATCGCTTTCAAGTGTGGTGTCGGCTGATTGAGCAGCAACATCGTACTGTAAGTCCCCTTGAAGTTCTCCTTGAGATATTGCTCCCTCATCTTCCCGAAGCGTCCGATCACTATCGGTTCTTCCTCCTCGTCCTCCCCGAAGTACGGACGATAAGTCTGAGTTTCCTCTATCAGCCTGTAAGTTATTCCGTTCTCCACTATTTCTTTCGGTAAGCTGTTCTCGTTGATATTCTCCATTTCCGACGCTCCTTTCAAGCCTTTTGTATTCGTTGACGTTTCGTTCTATTTGCCTTAATACTGCCTGTGCGGTATCAGCTGTCGCTTCTCCCACAAGACCAGTAATATACGTATTCTGGAAAAGATATAGATTTGCAAACTGATTTTTGGACAGATATTCCGATACATCTGTGCCTGTACGCTTTGCCGCCATATATGCAGAGCTTTCTGCAACAAATGTTGCAAATGCAGTTCTGAATTCCTCTCTCGGCAGCGAGGGAGAAAGTCTGTCATACATCTTGTCAAGTTCATCAGCATAATCAGCTGTTTTCAAACGAGCCATAGAATATGCCATAGATACGATAGTTTTTTCGATGTTGTCGCTATTAATATTGCCCTGATCACAAAGCATATTGTTTATAACAGCTCTGTTTTCCTGTGACAGCTGCCATATATATGCTTCTGGATCTCTGGATTTACCATTCGCTCTTGCTTCTGTATCCTCAACTGCATAGACATAATGCAGCTTCCTGCTATCACGGTCAAGCAATGCAATTTCTCGACTTCTTGGAGAAATTTGACGGTTCATTCTGTTTACTGCTGTCCAGAATGCGAAGTCTGCACAAGCTCTTGTCTCAGGACGCTGAGCATGAATAAGAACCTGATCGTCAAAGCTGTACTTGTACATTCTTGACGCTGTATCGAGGAATTTCAGCCAGTTGTCCTTGCTTTCAGCTATGCTGTGAAGCGTATCGTGCGAAAGCTGTTCGTATTTTTCGTACTTTGTTTGCAATTCTAAGTCCTCCCTTAATCATATTGTAGCACTTTAAAGTATTGATGTCAAGTTTTACATAGCAATTTCTAAAAAATTTTTTAAGCTGCGCATTGGAGAAAAAAAGACCGCATTTCGCATAACAAAGCCTATCCGCCCTTATAATATATAACTGGAAGTTAATATAATACTAAGAGTAATCAAATCATTCTTTCTTTTCCAAGTGAAGTAATTCTTGGGTCTAAGAAGATGACTTTAATTTTGCGGACTACCCTGTCTCAAAAAAAATTTTGCTGCCCACTTGACAAATGGACTTTTTTGTGTTACTATTGCAATTAAGATGAATGCTTTTATAAAGCAGTTTAACAGTCCGATTGTACTCGCAATACATTCGGGCTATTTTTTTGCAGTGTTTTCTGATCCTTCCTGTGATATACACTATCAGGAAGTAATGATTGTCTACAAACACTCGCTTATTATCCTTTGACTTACGTCTGCTCTTGCGCAGCAGCTTCATTTTTTCAAGCTCTGCAATAGTCTCGATGATCGTTTCACGTTTCATGCCTGTCTGCTCTGCTATGTCATTGTAGCTGTTCCATGAATCCCACAGCTGCATGGAGAAGCTCTTGCAGATAAACAGATATATCATCATCTGTCTCGGAACGAGCTGTCCGAACACAGACCTGTCAACAAAGAAGAAGCTGTCCGATGTGGGCAGCTTCTTTACTTCATATATGTATGTTCCCTTATAGCCGTTGGCTTTTGTGGAGCGTTTTACAGGCACTACAAGCCCCTTCGCTGCAAGGCTGTCAATTACCTTTGAGACAGTCTGAACAGCCTTTAAACCGCATTTCTGAGCTATTGTAGCTTGTTTCACCTTAACGGCAGCTCCGTCAAACATTGGATAATCATTAGGCAAGCTGCAAAGGTAAGCATATATGCTCATTTCCTTTGCATTAAGCCCGAGATTGAATATTTTATTGCTTAGTTTTATATTACTCACCTTTACACCTCTTATTGACTTTATTTGAATATAGTGCTATAATGCTATTACAATAAATCAGATAGGGGGAAGAAATAATATGAATGCTAATGATTTTGAACCTAATCCTTCATTAGGCGGCACTGAATGTTCTGGTAATGGAAAAAACGATAAAATAGAAATCCAGTGTGATGAATGTGATTATTTCTTAGAATGCTATCCGAATACTGATAAACCAAACAAGGGCGATTAAGCCCTTGTTTTTATTTTACATCTTCATTGTTACGTTTTTTTACAGTTGCAGCGTTTATGTATGCTTTCAGCTCATCGTTCATATCCTTATTCTTAAGCACATGATCTACGACCTTATAGCCCTTTTCCTCATATTTGGGCTTATGCTTTGCAACAGCTTCACGTCCTGCCTTGTCATTATCGAGCACGAAGTGTATCTCTTTGACCTCTGGATGTGAGCTGAGATAATGCTCCAGAGCTACATCTGACGTTCCTGCAAGGCTTATTCGTGAATGAGCTGTCCATGCGTCCTCTTTTCCTGTTATCTTGTTCGCCATTGTAGCATGGCTTAACAGATCTATCGGAGCTTCAAACACATACAGCTTACCGCTACTGCCTTTACCTTCCATAGAAAAGGCGTAGCGTTTGTCGCTGCCGTCACAGTCTCCACGGTATTGGACTTTTGTATTTGTTCCTCTGACACAGGCAAATGCAGCCTTTTTGTCCTCATTATAGCCTACAAAGACTACATTATTATGATCGTCTTGGAAGATTTTTTTATCCGCTATCATCTTGGATATGATCTGAGGATCGATGAATCGTGTTTTATTCAGATATGCAAAAGCCCTTGAATACTTCCCCTCACATTTCTTAGGAAGCACAAGGTCTTTCGTTTCATGTATATGATTGTCGGTTTTTGGCGGTGGCGCAACATAAGCTGCACCACTTCCTGTAAGTTCAAGTATGGCTTCTTGGAAGCTCATTCCCATATTCTTCTGGAGAAAAGAAATAGCGTCACCACCGTGTTCACCATTACTCCAACGCTTCCAACCTTTTCGATCATCGAATATGCTTACGCTTGACATATCCCCGGGGAAAGGTTTTGAAATCCTAAGTTTATAGCTTGTTCCTCGATGATTGAATTCATATCCTTTGCTTTCAAGGTAACTCACAAGGTCAACCTCATGAGCCGCCTGTTTTTGTTCGTCTGTGATACGCATTTTATACCTCCATTCTAAATTGTGCTATTATAGCACATTTTTATTTTTTACGCCGTTCTGGAAACTGGAAGCTTACTTCCTGTTTCTCTTTATCAACTGCGAGATATGCGTCGAATTTACTTCCAGATTTGGCTGTAAAGCCTTTTATAATAGCCGTTCTGCCACTCTTGCATAACATTATAACCTGATTTTCTGTTATTGACTTTCCTGCGATCTTCTTGTTGACATGAAATTTGCAGCCGTCCTTATAGCCTGTGCAGCTGTAGCCCCAATCAAGCTTAATAAGGGGCTTCCCACAGAAAGGACAAATAAGCTGCTGCTCTGTCGATGAAGTAAACTTGCTGTCCTCAGACTCAGCGATCAGCTTGTACCACTCTGCTGTCTTTTTCTTGATAAAAGCTATGTACTTATCGTAGCTTGCTTTGCCGAGAGCGATATTATTTAGCTGCTTTTCAAGTTCACCTGTATATGCAGCTGATTTCAGCTCTTTCACAGGCAGACACTTTATAAGATACATTCCAAGCTCTGTTGGATATATGGACTTTCCTTTTTTGGCAAGGTATCCCTTTTCAAATAAAGATTTGAGTATCGGACCTCTTGTAGCGTCAGTTCCAAGTCCTTTCTTCTGTAACTTCATAAGCGTTCGTGCTTCCTCGTCCTCAAGCTTCTGTCCTGCAAGCTCCATTTCTGATAGCATTCCTGCTTCTGTATACCGCTTTGGCGGCTCTGTTGTTCCTTCAGTAATCTTATATTCGCCTTGTAGCTCCTGTCCCTCAGAAAGCGGCGGCAGCGACTTTGTTTCCGCAGCACCGTCAACAGCGTACCAACCTTCTTTTGTGATGATTTTGCCTGTTGCTTTGAAAATATGCTTATCAACGGCTATCTTTGCAGCAGTATCATCATATTCAGCTTTCGGATAGATAATCTTGATAAGTGACCTTGCTAAGAGGTCATAGAGCTTTATTTCGTCCTCAGACAGCCCTTTAAGGTCTTTAGGTACACTCTCAGTAGGTATCACAGCCGTATGACTGCCTACCTTGCTATCATCGAAATGCCTTTTAGAGAATTCTGCCCACTCAGGAATGATGTAGTGTGCGTATTCTGGCATTTTAAGCAGCTTTTCAAGTGTACGCCTTACTTCTGGTATCATTGCTTCTGTCAGATGTTCCGAATTTGATCGAGGATAAGAGATTAAATGTGCCAAATAGAGCTTCTCCATTAACTCAGATGTTTTATCAGCAGACCAACCGAACTTATTGCTGCAAGCAATCTGTGTCTGTGTCGTGTTATATAGCAGCGGCGCAGCTTCCGTCTTATGCTTTACCTCAACGGACGTTACAACGCCGTTCTTACCGTCACACTCTGACAAAGCAGATTGTGCAGCTGCTTTATCGGTGAAGTTTCCCTGTTCGTATGAAGCTTCAAATTTTCCTTTCGGAGAAGAAAAAATAGCTGTTAGCTTCCAGAATGGTGTTTTTTTGAAACGAAGAATTTCCAGTTCGCGCTGTACTACCATATTAACAACAACTGTCTGAACTCTGCCCACCGTCAGGAGCTTGTTCCTTACATCGGATTTGCCGTATTTAACTGTGCTTGCAACAGTAAAATTAATACCGTATAGCCAATCCGTTATATCTCTGGCTCTTGCTGCAAGCCTGAGATCATGTGCATTGCCTGATACTGTTGGTGAAAGCTGTTCAGTAGGTGTTTTCAGATTTGCAAAGGCAGCTTTTATTTTTTTTCCGTCAGATCTTCTATCCATACTCGTTTGTAGGGCTTATCGCATTTACAAACGTCACAGACGTATGTGAATATAAGCTCTCCCTCACGGTCAGGATCAGTTGCATTTATGAGCCAATCTGCCTTGTCAAAAAAACTCTTGACGAGCTTTAGGCATTTTATTGTCGCAGCCTTTGGAGCTGCTCTGAATGTATCTGGAATACAAGGAAATGTTGATAATTCCCATTTTTCATACTTTTTATCATAGGAGCTTGCAGGAACAAGCTGAGCCAGATGTCCTACACCATGACAAAGGACAGCTGGCTCTCCGTTGAATGTAAATTCATAATAGCCTACAGTAGGCTCAGATTTCAGCGGTATACGCTGTCCTGCGCCTAATGCATGGGCTATCTCTTTTGCAAGACTTGCTTTTTCTGCATATATTACTACCATTACTACCTCCTCTCAAATTGTGCTATAATAGCACAATTTTTCTCAGGGTACTTGACGTATGACTGTTTTTGACTTATAATATGAGAGTACATTATTTATCCGTGATGTATAAAAGGATAGTCCGAGTAAGCGTGTTTTCGGGCTATCCTTTTTTTATCTCTCATAAATATCACTCCCGAATTGTGCTATAATAGCACAATTTTATTTTATCTTAAGGAGTTTCCTCTTTGGCGGCTTACCAGACTTTGCAATATTATAGTTCTCTATGATATGCTTATATACCGCTGTATTGCCCTCGACAGGAGCCGTCCAGTCAGGGCTGTCCAAGAGCCTGTATGTATTAATGCCTGATTTGCGGAAAACTTTGCTGTACTTCAAATACTTGCTCTGCGTTACCCTCGGAAACAAGAAATTGATTTCCCTGATATATTTTTCATCGTTAAACTTGATGAAGTTCAGAACCTTTGCAACGTCCCACTCCGCAGCTGAACTGAGCATTACTTTTATATCACACTCATCAAAAGACTTCCTACGTTCTTCCCTGAGATAGGAGTAATCATAGATAATAACGCTATATTCATTCTCTATCTGGCTATGCAGATCATAAGGGAATACCGCAATACCGTTTACATCAAGTCCCTGTTTTGCAGCCATAGGATTTATCTTATGAAAGACTACAAGTGCTTCATATGTATCAGGATCAGCCATTATAACAGCAACTGTCTTATTCTTTGAGAGCATTGTTGCAAGCTCCATAGCTGTGTGTGTGCAGCCGTTATGATGTTGCAGCTGAGCGACACCAATAGTAAGATGTTCACTTTCCTTTGTTTCTGATACTTCATACACAATTTTGCCCATTTCGAATTTGTCGGAAGCTGTAACTGTCGGAAAATCGACCTCTAACGGTTCATACTCTTGCCCTGGCATAAGAACATCGTGTGTAAGTTCTTCATGTGGTATTTCTTCCTCTGGAGCATTGAGCTTCTCGATAATAGTGTGAACATCTTCCTCTGTCATAGGCTCATCGATAACCTTTATGACATTTTCAGCAGCAGTATCGGTAACAATATCGGTGATACCGTTACTTATAAGCTGTTCTGAGAATGCCATAAATGCTTCTATATCGTCGACCTTGCCGTATACATAGATAATACGCATATTAGGCTTTACCATGCGGAGAAAAGAAATGCAAGCCTTTTCAGTGATACCTTCCTTTTCGGGTACTCCCTTATACACAACAAGTGCATGAGGATTATGATGATCGGCAATTCTGCTCATTGTATTTCCTCGCAGCACCATTTCGACACCTACAAGGTTAATATTTGGATCTTTCTTTACAGCCGTTTCAAAGGGTTTACGGAATTTTTTGTCCGCAAGAAGTACAACATTCATTTAATCACCAAGCTTTCCTATTAGTTTCTTTATATCCGAGATTATGTATTTCGCTTCCAGACCGTCAAATGTATCAGGTTTATCCGAGGACAGAACCATGAGATACAAGTCAGAGCTGACATTGAAGCGAGTTACAAGCTTGCAGCCAGTATCCTTATATACCGTAGTACACGGCAGCGATAAATATTTCTCAATGGCTGCACTGTCAAGGCTGCTGCCGTACAGCTTCTCACTGTTCTTATACACCGACATATCCTTGACAGCAAACTCCATTTTCATATTCTCGGCAAACTGTTTTATAACTTTCTGTTCATTCATACTGCGCCTTTCTTAAGCTGTTCCTGATACTCCTTGAAGTTCGTACTTATTGTCTTATAGACAATTCCTTCCTGCTTTATTCTGTTGTCAAAAGGAATGACCTTTTTACCGCAGATGATAAGCCCTGTTCCCTTTTCTCCTGTTTTTAGATACGCTTCCTGTGACGGAGATAATTCAAAGAATTCAGAAATAATTTTAAGATTTGTAGGCTTCTGCTGAAGAAGTATCTTGAACTCGGCATTATCGAGCATATTACGTGCGTCTGGAGAACTCAGAACTTCTTCTATGTTCTGTGTTAGACCTGTTGCTACACCACCATGCTTACGAATACGCTTATATACCTTTACGAAGAACTTTCCAGATTCAGTAGATTTTTCTCCGCTGAACATTACAGAAAACTCATCGCACCAGAGCCATGTTCTGATACCGTTTTTCTTATTGGCAATAACTCGCTGCCATACGAATTCAAGCACTATCTGCAATCCAACATTTCGAAGCTGATCGCCCATATCCGATATATCAATAACGAGATATTTCTTCTTTACATCGATATTCGTCTTATCAGCAAAGTTTTTAAGAGAGCCAGTAACATAAAGCTCCATTATAAGTGCGAGCTGTGAAGCTTCCATTTCTGGCTGCTGCTTGAGCAATTCATACAGAGTAGTGAGAGTTGGCAGCTTTGTATCATCTAAACCATTGCTGCGCTGATACTCATAATAGGCTTTATGTATGCAGCGGTCAAGTATGGACTTTTCTTCCGATGATAGAGCCGATCCTTTCATTGTCTCGACAACAGTCATTATGAATTCCGACTTGATAGAAATAGCGTCCCTTCCGTCCTCGGAGAAAGAAAGATCAATATCAAAGATGTTATAGTGTGTTGTTGAGTTAGGGGAAAGCTTCATAATTTCACCATCAAAGTTGTCGGGCTGAGCCAAAGTAGCATATTCTCCCTCTGGATCAATAACTATGAGTTCATCATTAGGGTATTTATTACGCACTTCAAGTATTTCGAACTTACCTGTAACGGATTTTCCTGAACCAGATGTACCGAGAATATAACCATTTGCGTTCAATTCTTCTGTTCTATCAAGTATAATAGCAGCATTGGTAACTCTGTTAATTCCGTAATAAACTCCGTCCTCCGAGAAGTAAGTTCGATATGAGAAAGGGAGAAGCACCGCAGCTGCGTCCGTAAGCAGATATGTACACACAGCTTTATTCAGGTGATCCACGCCGAATGGAAGAACACTGTTCATTCCTTTCTCCTGCTGCCTTACAAGGTGATTTACCTTTACCTGATGTTTTGCAGCCTTTGTCTTTATGTACTTTGTAAGCTCCTCCAGATCATCTTTATTCTCAGCGGAAAGAGAAATGAATATAGAAACCTCGAAAAGCTCAACGGTACTTCCTGCCAGTCGCTGCTGCAATTCTTCAAGCTCTGCAAGCTTTTCTGTCATACGGAAAGGCATGAAGTTGCCGCCCTTTTTATGGTTTTGTTCTCTACGCGTTTCCATTTTTCCTTGTAAATCATTGATCTCTTTTCTTACCTTTTCAAGAGCTATTCCTTTATCAACTCTTGTGATATGCTTTGATACGGCTATCTTGAAATTATTATCAAGAAGCTCAGATATAAAGCCATCGTCAAGCTCTCTATCATAGCTGTGAACATACATTATGCGAGTCAGTGAAGGTCCAACCTCTGTTTCCTTTGCCTTAAAAGCAAACATCGAAGGAGCTATATAGTCCTTAAGCCTGTTACCTCTGGAGAAATAATTGGACGGCAACAAGAACTCGTCTGTATCAAAAGGGTGATAGTATTCGTGAATTATCTTGAACACTTCCTCTGGCATGAGCTGATGTGTCTCGACACCGAGGTTGTTATAGTAGGTCTGTAACTCACGGAAGTACTTGAACAGTACATTAACATTGTCGATTTTTGTCTGAGGTACATAGGATAGAGCGATTACCATTATCTTCTTGGCACAAGCTTCTGCTGACTGATTTATCTTGCCTTCAAGAATATCATTATAATAGTTATCATAAAGCTCGTTGTCTATTTCCTTTTTTTCAGGTATCATTGCCTTGTGGAGCTGCTCTGTGTTGATAGAGGAATTCATTATAAACTCCTGATAATGAATATCTGTAGGCAATGCATTAAGAAGCTTTTCATAGTTGCCGTAGATTTCTTCCTGTTCCCTGTCACGCAGCAGTTTATAGTCAAGGTTCTCAAAGGAGAACAGCAGCGTATATTTATCTTCTCCGACAAGAAAAATTCCATTTTCATAAACTTCCCAGAACGGTATAGTATTCTGAGCTGTCTTAGGTATCTTCATTCCATCGGAGAAAAGAGACTTGTTTTTATTTTTCTTTCTGAATATCGACATTATTCATGTACACTCCTTCCTGTTTATAATAGCGCACATCTGCGCCTTTTAAAGATTTTACGAAGTATTCAAACAGGCTCATTCCCTGTAAATTGATAACTCCAAAACAAATGACAGCTGCAAGCTCAAAGAATATAAGTGTTGAAAGCACCGTAAAGCTCATGTAGTTCTTCAAAAGGAAGTACATGAGAATTCCTATTGCAAGCGCAATGCCTGTAATTATCATCTGCTTTGGTGTTAGTCCGAGACTGTTGTTTGTCTTTTTCATTATATTTTTAGTGATCTTTGCCTTTATCATATTTGCTACCTCACTTTATAAGGTTTGTAAGCACCTTTGGCGGCTTTACCATCATTACGCACATTGCTATAACTATTAGTATATTGGGGGAAATCCTAATCAATCCTGCTGCTAATCCAGAAAGATTATTTATAGTAACAGGTGGCGAATTAAAGTGTCCCGAGCATACCGCTAAGGCTATTGCCATGAATAATGTTTGAGCGGCTACTTGTATAAATATTGATATGAACTTTTTGAAGTATTCCTTTGTTACATCGGTAGATAAACAAGCAAAAAATGCAGGAGATATTACCATAAGAAGGGCAAGTTCAATAGAACGCAATACAAGCTTTATCATTACAATTGATACACATACTAATACTACTCCAATAATAAGCATAAGAATTATACTTACAACAGCAGCAACAATAGCGTCCAAGATGGGACCGATAACTTTAACATCAGACTTCTTCAACGATATATCAGGGAATATATTAAGAGATACCTTAACTGTCCCCAACATTTTTACTGTTAATGAACCTATAATACTGATTATCAGCAAACAAACCCTGACACTAAGATCAATAATGATCTTTGCTACTAAAAGTCTGCCAAATACCTTTAAAGCTCCTTTTGCGGTAAAAATCTCATACTTTATCGTCTGTTCTACAAGACTTACAGCAAAGAAAAGAATTACGAGACTGTATGCAAAAATCCTTATGGGATTTACTAATTTTCCTAAAGTTGTATTAGGATCAGAAATTTCAGTCAAGTTTATAGAATAACTGCCAAGCTGTTTCGATAATTCCCCATTAGTTCCCTGATCAAGATATACAGATGATGAGGGATCGGCATATTTTATCATACTCACAGCAGACTCCAAAAAGAAATCGGCTACATTTGCCATTGCTCGAGGTCCTGCAAGAACCTTTTTTGATGTTCCGCCAGTTGGCAATTTATATTTTTTATCTATATCTTCCTCCGTAGCTGCTGCAGGATCTTCTGTTTCATCATCTTTTATAGTATCAAAATAATCCTTAATAGCTTTTTCTGGATCCATTTCTTCTACTTTTTGGTTTAGTTCATCCATTTTTTGATTTGTCTTATTATTCTGGTCATTAGCGTCAGCTCCTGATTGCATATTATTGTTGATATAATTCCAAATATCATATACCCTATCTTGTATATCGTCTGTCTGTTCATCGGCAAATGAAGTTATAGGAATAATCGTAAACAGGCAAACAAAGAAAGAAAAAATTATAGGAACGATTTTCTTCATGTCATCACCTCACTAACTGAATATCGACTGTATTGCAAATGTTGCTGCAAACATAACTCCTGCACCGGCTATCACTCCAATGCCCTCATAGGATAACTTAGGATTTTCGTCAGCCTTTCCCTTGACTATCATAATAAGACCGCCGCCACCGCCGATAACCAACAGCAATGTTCGAGCCACCCATAATACGATGCCGACAAGATCACCCAATGGATCAGTAGAAGCTGCTAAAAGTGCGATTGAATTCATCATAGCTCTACTCCTTTAATAATGCAGTGCGCCCCTATAAAGGAGCGCACTGTGTTTGTTTTTTTACTTATATAAGAGTTCTTATAGCGAATGAGCCTGCGAATGCGGCAGCAACAATTCCGAGAGTTGCCAAACCTGCATTACGGTCACGAGGGTTTTCATCTGATGAACCCTGTACTATCTTAATGATAGCAGGTACACCGCCGATAACAACAATAGCAATTCTTACTATCCAGAATATAAGGTCTATCAGCGTATTCTTGGTATTAGTACCTCCAACGCCAGAAGGAGCTGCATTCTCTGCGTTATCAGCAAATGCAAGCATTGCCGATGAGCATACAGCCATTGCAACTGTGCAAGCTGTTATAGCCATTTTGATTACTGCCATTCTGAACTTTCTTACGTCAAACTTTCTGATTACATTTTTCATTTTTAATTTCTCCTTTAAAATAAATTTGATTTTGATTATGTCATAGGGTTTATGGGCGTATGAGTTTATAAAAAAATGTGCTATTATAGCACATTTTCTATCACGACCTTTCGATTGTAATATCTATGTAAACCTGTAAATTGTGCTATTATAGCACAATTTGGAAAGGTCACTATTTTTGTTGTACAGGCGATTTTGCTACATTTGCAGCCATTTTCAAGCCTTTTTCTAAGGCTACAAAGATAGCACCAACGCCTGTAGAAGCCGTAGCTGCGGAAGCAGCCGTAGAAGCTGCCTTTGTAGCTGTTCCCTTAGCCATTGCCTTAAATGCTTCACTTGCAAGCATTTCCTTTCCTTTGGCTGTTGCTTTAACCGCTGCTCCCTCAACGGAAACAAGCCCCTTGTTTTTCATATCTACAAGGTTGCCAAGCACCTTCTGTACTGTTTCTTTATCCGAATGAGCCATGATTGATTTAAGATCAAGGGTATCGGCGTGATTAAAGAAGCTCAGATCTGAGATTGTACCGTCAAGCTCAAAACCAATGGTCTGCTGCATTGTCTGCATAGCAGCTTCATAGTCCTTTGCAGCTGCTATTCTAAATTCAGGCTTATTAATGAAAGCTTTTCCTGCATTGGTTATAGAGATTTTTCCTGTTTGTTGGGAAATATTGACTTTACCGCTGAGAGCTGCTTTGTTGAATTCATCTACAACAGCATTTTTAAGTGTTTCATCAGGAATGTTCTCTATCATCGATATTGGCATTTCATTAAAACGAGTGAAGTATCTGAGGTCTGTACTCTGTCCTGTAAAAACAAAAGAAGCGTCCGAACCTGATAACAGGCTTGTCGCTTCTTTACTGACAAGATTATTAATGTACTTCGCCATATCAACGGCAGTTTTTATATTATGTCCTGTCTGCTTTATGCTGCCTGTAAGCTCTGCATAAAGCTCGTCCTCTGTATACATTATTCATCATCTCCCTCGGAAAAAGAAAAATCTTCTATTATAGGTTCTTCATCGGCAAGTTCTGGAGCTTCCTCAACTGGAAATGTATCCATTATCGGATTGACGTCCTCAACTTCAAGCTCTGCAAAGCTTTCATCTGATAATTCGTTAAGATCATCTGCACTCGGCTCATTATCCTCGAAATCGTCATCGGTGTATAATCCACTAAGATACTCCTGTTCTGCTGCGTCCTTTGCTGCTTCCTCTGCTTCATGTTCTGCAACAGCTTGTTCTTCATCGTCCTTCGACTTTGCGAAGAAATTAGTCAGCACCTGTGTATGATGTTCATGACGCTGCTGCTTTATGGAAGCATACACTTCATTGATATTAGTATTATTGGGAATTCCATTAGGGAAGCTGCTGCCTGTTACAGGGAATAACGGATGAGACATTGTATCGTACTTACAAAGGAAGAACGGTTTAAATTCGTCTACGAATACGATACAATTGCCGCCATATCGCTTTGTTTTGCCCTTTGGCTTAATAACTTGTGATATTTCGTCAGGCGCAAGCAAATCACGCTGTATGTAACTTTCGCTGTCTGAGCCACCGCCGCCTTTACCGCCGCGGTTATATGAACGGCTGTCTACTCGAACAGTAGTCTTTCCAAGTTTCTTTGATACATATTCTTTACTCTCCTGATCATTTGTCCCAAGAAAATTAAATATAGAACAGTTACCAAGTATACTATCCCATTGCTTTTCATATAAAGCCTTCAGCTGAGAAAGACCTTGCAGGACTATACATATTCTGATGTTATATGAACGAACAACTGACAACGTTTCATTGAAGTTTGGAATTTTGCCTATATTAGCAAATTCGTCCATTTCACATGATACTAACATTGGAAGTCTACCATTATGATCTCTGTTAGCAATAAACATTAAGCGTTCAAACAACTGAGAATAAAAAATATTTGCAATTGCTTTATACGTTTGTCTTGCCGCAGGAATGATAAGGAATATAGCTGTTTTTTCTTTTCCGATTGAGTCAAAGTCCATTTCGTCGGTTGCTGTCATTTCATCAACGTCCTCTACCGCCCAAAGCCTTAGCCTTGTCGATAAAACTTTACAAATTGAACCGAGCGTTTCCTGTGGTGTCCCCTGTATGCTTGCCCAATTGACCGCTGCAACATCATTTGGATAACTTATACAATGATTTTTAAGGCAGCGAGCAAGTTCACAAAGCTCATCTATCTTACCGTCCTTATACTGTACTGAGTTGACCAGACGAACAACTCTACCGAATGTTTTAAGTTCATAGTCTGTTTTCCAAAGATATACCATAATGGCAACGAGCATATCCTGAGCAGCTCCTGACCAGAAGTCCTCTTTTTCTCCTTCTCCTGCGGAATTCTTCATAAACAAATCAGCTACATTAAGTACGTCCTGTTCTTCTATCATGTATGCAAACGGATTATATGAGTTACTCATATTGATGTTAATGAGATTTAGTACTCTTATTTTATATCCGTTTTGCTGTAGAAATTTCGCACAATCTCGGTATAGTTCTCCTTTAGGATCAGTAACAACATAGCTGCCGAACATTTGCATTAAATCAACCTTTATCTTTCGGAAAGATTTTCCTGCGCCAGATCCGCCTATTAAAGTTTCATTAAGATTATGTGATATATACGATTTCTTATTGGTATTATTTATGCTGACATATGTATTAAGACCTACAGGAATACCTGTATTATCCTTAAATTCCTTTTCAGCATATTTATCAGCCCATGAAGCCGAACCGTGTTCCATGCCCCTGTATTCGTCCTTTGTATTTGATGTAGCAGCTATAAAAGTCATAAATGCAGCTGTTGCATATATCCACCATAGCCTTGTCACCTGATACTTGAAACAAAGCAAGATGTTTGACACATCAATAGGAGCTTTCAGCTGAGGAGCCGACAGATAATCGATAAAGCTTTTTATACTGTCAACACCAAGCTTTAAGGTGTTTCCTGTTACATATTCGTAATCAATGATTATGTATGCGAATATGAGCCCGAACACAAGGAGAAGAAAAAAGAATATAACTCCTATATATACAAGGAGCTTGACATTCTTTCCACGCCGCAGCTTGTTCTTCTGATTACTCATTATCATCACTTCCCAGATCTTCGGCTGTAAGCTCATCAGTAGCTATAGTCAGAGTAAATATTGTACCGTCTTTATTACGAGCGACCTTAAAATAATCATCTCTTTGCAGTTTAAGAACACACCTTATAGCTGTAGGGATTGTTACCCTGCGCTTATTAAGATTATCAGGATTATTCTTACTGTATTTAATAATAACTTTATCACCTTGTAACTCTACAGTACCCTTTTTGTACCTTAACTCTGGTTTGACCAATGTAATTGGAAGGTTTATCCTACCATAAAGGTCTGTGCTTAAATATACAACACCGTTCTTTATAATAGTTCTTTTTCCATAATCATATGTGTATTCCGCCATTTTTACCTCCCAATGAATTCACGATTTTCTCAAAACGTTCTTTTTCCGCTGCTTTGAAGCGGATTGGTATTCTACCGTCCCCGGCAACGACTTTCGCTTTCTGACACTCAAAGCCTTTTTCTTTAAGCTCATTGTATTCGTCTGAGGTTACAAGAGCTCTCCTATAGTCCTCTTGTTTCGTTACATTGCTGTCTACATCATTCTGTGTTCTGTAACCCTCAGAGCTGTATGAGCTGTCTATTCTATCAGGTATATGATCACCGTCCTTATCTTCCAAATCCTCTTTATTTCTCCGTCTGACTTCCTCATCGAGCCTGTCCCTCAGAGTATTCTTTTCTGCTGTCGAAAGCGGAATAGGATACTCCTTGTTGTCATTGATAACAACAGTAATACCTATATCAGATAAATCATTCGCTTCAATGAAAGCTTCTCCACGATTTGCTGTAAAAAAGTCCTTCCAGTTATCGTAGCCCTTATCCTCAAAAGCCTGTTTCAGCTCAGGAGACTTATTAATAAGGAACTCAGCTGTAGTTTCATCAAGTTTTATAGCAGCCTTTTTGTCCTCCTCAAAATAAGGAGAAAGCTCTGCTATGGTAATAATATCAGATGTAAGCAGTAGCTCCGCCGCAGCGGCTCTATCGAGTTTTCCGCTTGCAGCCATTTCTTTTACAAGATTTTTGTTCTTAAGAACGTAATCCTCAGCTCGTTCCATAAAAAGGTCTTTTATGTTTCCATGTGAGAAATACTGCTCTTTTTCACCGTTTATTATCACTTCATAAGTATTAATATCATGGTAACTGGCTTTTCCTATTTCCTTGCCTTTATATGTAGCTGTAGCACAGCCGTCATCGGCAATAGTCACATTAAGCCCCTCAACCTTTGATGATGAATATTCCTGTTGGGTTAGATCGTCTATATGAGCACCGCCGAAATATGCTTTACAATGCTGAAAGAAAATCTCATCAATGTCCTTAAATTCATTAATGCTCAGCCGCTGCCCGAAATGCTTTTGCATAATGTCGTTGATTTCCTGAGATATGGCTGAATTAAGATTGAGATATGTATCGATACCTTCATGATCATGAATACCGTCATAGTAACTCCCAACGTAATCTTCTTTAAGAGTAGGATATTTATCAAACAGAGCTGAAAGCTCACTGTAACAGTTTTCATACCGTGAAACATAGTTTTCAGCTTTATCAATAAACTCCTTTTCTAAGTCAGTATCAATGAATGTGCGCCATTGATCACATTTTATGCGGATTTCATTGGTACTTTTATCAATTTCTCCGACTTTCCTCCCTTTGTACTCAGCAGAACCACTGCCATCGTCATAGATAGCAAACTTTAAATCAGATACCCTCGGAGAAGAAAATTGTCTCATTTAATATCACTCCTTTTTATCAATATCATTTTTGTAATTATTATCATCTTTGAGCTTTTTTTCTATCTCCTCTGCATTAGCCCATTTTTTAAAAGAATGAAAAATATAAAGAACAAAGAATAAAAGGAAGGCAAGAATACCAAGTTTAACAATTAAAGGTAATGAAACTATAAAAGCCACAAAATACCTCCTGTCTAATATTTTGTGCTATAATAGCACAATTTCACTTAGAGAAGAAAAAAGCTCCTGATGTATTCAGAAGCTTTTTCTATCCGTATTCACTTAAAATGGAGCTTCCTCCTGTGTCAGTATCTCATCGAAGTCTGCTGATAAGTCTGGTTCATTGCTGTTTCCATTTTCGCCTGACTGAGATTTATTGTATCCAACGAACTCGGCATTACTGACGTTTACAAAGGTTGCATATCTCTTTTCGCCTTCCTTTTCATAGGGACGTACCTTAAGCTTACCGATCACACCGATCATGCTGCCCTTCTTGAAGTATTTGGAAATAAACTCGGCTGTTGATCTCCATGCAATCGAATTGATGAAGTCAACTTCTTTTTCGCCGTTCTTGTTTGTTGCTCCGTCCTGCACCGCAAGGGAGAACTTACACTTGGAAACGCCGCTATCTGTCTTTTCAAGTACAGGATCAGCGGTCAGACGTCCGATTAATACGATTTGGTTCATGGTTAATACCTCCGTTTATTATAGATTTTTATATTTTGTGCTATAATAGCACATTTTCACTTGGAAAAGAAAAATTAATTTGTATTATCATCAATAACTGGGAATGAAATACTAAGAATGTTTTTATTCATCATCGGTTTCTACTTTGATTACGTTTTGATAATATAATACTTCTGAATCATATATACTTTCTTCTGGCTTCAAACATTCATCATTCTCAATCAAATAAACCTCTGATGTCGTTGGATCAGCTAACCATGTCATGATATCCATTACAACAAGCGATGCATGACCGTCGAATAAATACTCGCCTAACACTATCTGGTTTTTATTTATATCTGTTGCCAGTATGACAGCCGTTGATCCTTCTATTACTAATCCTGATTTTTGTTTTTCTGACAATTGTTCAATACTGCACCATTCAAGTAGTACTACATTATCCATAATTATGCCATTTCCAAAATGATTAATTAAACATTTCATACTATTTACTCCTTTTTATGATAGTTTTTGATTATTAAGAGCTGCCAGTGTATCCTTAACTTTACTCTCATTACTCTTATCGTAAGCGATGTTATATAAGCTCTTATCATCGTTATTGACGAAGTAAGCGAATGTAACATCTGTCTTACTCAGAGCTTCAAGCTGCTGCTTTGTCAGCTTTGCCTTAAAGCGGAGCTTCTCACCATTAAGAGCTGCGGTCCGTTTGAGCTGTGCATATATCCTGTTGTTTTTCTGCTGCGGAGTCTCTGTGACTTTTTTCTCCTGCTTGGGATAGATGAGCTTCTTTATAAGCTCTGCCTTATCAGGGAGAAAAGCAATATTTATCTTATCGTCCTTATCAAAGAAAGCGAACTGAATGTAGTTATCTTCCAGAATTTTCTTTTGTTCCTCATTGATCATAAGGTACTGGAGCTTTGTTCCGCTTTGTGCAGCGGCTTCTTTAAGTTCACGGTATGTATTCTGGTTGTTTATTCGTTCACTTTGCTCAGATAGCTGCTTTGTCTTATCTTTAAGTTTAAGCAGCTCCGCAAGGAAGTTCTTGTCTTTTTCCTTAACGGTTATTGTAACACTATTGCTGTTATCCCTGTTGATCTTGGCAGAATACAGTATCGGCTGATTGACTAAGTGCAGGAGCTTCTCCATGCTTACCTTTATAGTGTAAGTATCACCAGAAGTCTCTCTCAACTCTCGGTAACTAATGTTGCCGTAGGTGATGTAAGGCTTCACTGGCAGCTGCTGCACTCTCTTGTATCTGACAGGGTAAACATTTTTCTTTCTCCGCTGCGCTTTAAGACTAAGCAGGACGAGAGCTTTTATTATTAACTCAAAGATGTTTCGTGAATACATCAACTGTCTCTCTGCATAACTTACAAGGCGTTCAGCTTCATAGTCACGAACAACATTATTAGGTATGGACGGCAAATAATGCCGTTCTTTAAATAAGCGCTGTTCGTAATGTTCCCAATAGCTCTTACCACTTGAATGGAATACGTTCTTTTGCTGTATTGGTCTTACAGTCTCCTGTGAAGGAGCTGAGTAGTATCCCATATTTTTTTCAAGAGAAGCTTTTTTGTACTTGTCACCAAACTGCCGAGCGAGTGTATCAACTCTTATTCCTTTTTTCTCTCCGTTCTTTGTAATGGTGATGTGACTATCGGTATATCTTATCGAGTAATCTTTCCCTCGGAGAAAAGAAATAAATTCTTCCTTACTCTTGCATTGTTCCACCGCAACGTCTAAGTCATGCACAAGATTTATCTTCCATGACTTACCTTTAAGTCCGAGCTGATACGTTGTCCTATCAAGTCCCTGATACTTGTTGTTCTTTGTGATAACTCCAAAACCATTGGCGAGACATAAGCGGTCACTCTCTTTCCTTATATCGGAGAGCGTTCTCTTATTGCTGTACCATTTCTGACCTGTGACAATGTTGCAGGAGTTGACTATTATATGATTGTGTATGTGTTCCCGATCTATGTGAGTTGCAATAGCAACTTGAAAGTTTGGAAACATTTTCTTTGCAAGCTCAACACCGATTTTGTGCGCTTGCTCAGGAGTGATGTTATCGTCCTTCTGGAAGCTCTGGTAGTAGTGATGAGCTATGACACCTTTATCCTGATTGAAAGCCTTACGCATGATCTCAAAGTCTTTGTAGGTGTCCTTATCACTACAATTAATAAATGTAGCTCTTTCTCCAGAAGCGGTATTGACTTGTCCTATATGGTCAAGGCGTTCACTGAGATATTTTTTCATATCGTTCAGTTTCATAGCCTTTTCTTCTCGGGCAATGTAGCCGATAGCGTTCTCCATGTGACCGCTGTTCCTTATTGATACCTGTGCTATGTAAGCCATATCAAACCTTTATTTCGTCATTGGAATTCTGGATAGTATCTATCAGCTTAATCAAAAGGTCTTTAACATTCACAAGGTTCTCATTCACAGCGTCAAGCTGTTTTTCTGATACTGACTTATGTGTGTTAGCAACCAAAGCAATCTGATTGACATTTGTTCCAATTTTCATTATCTGTCTACATAGTTCTGGAAGTCCGTCGGTAATGATTATCTTCTTTTGCTCCGAGAGCGCAAGCAGATACTGTGACATACTCAGACGTGCTTCCGCTGCTCTTGCAGCAAGATTTGCTTTCTCAGCAGGAGTAAGTCTTAATGCAACTTGCTCTGTTTTTATTCTCGGCATTTGTATCACACTCCCTTTGATGTGCTTTATTTTTATTCTCCGATGAGCCTTTTTCATTGACGCGATTTTCTGTGAAAATCACGTCAGTGGCAAGCATAGAATGGGTATAGCCGTGGCTATACCTCATTCGCTTGTTAGGGAGAAACCCCTAAGACCCTTAAACACCGTTTTGGTAACGGCTGTTTAAAATCGCTTTGCTCACTTTTTTGCTTCTCCAGTGCGGAGAAGAATTCGTTTTCATATTGAAAACTTTGCTTAATAAGAACTGCTTCCGTTGTTCGTATTATTGTCACTCGGAGAAGAAACTGTTTCCGAGCTTGCTGCTCCTGACTGAGACATAAGCTGTGCAAGGAGCTGATCCTGTGAAAGTCCTTTTTCTTTCATAAGCTTGATTATGTCATTTGCAAAGGAATGTTCTTTCTCCGACTGGAGAGCTTTAAGTTCTGCGTTCAGCTTCTTAATTCTCTCCTTGCTGTCCTCGATATTCTTTTCTTCCTTTGCTATCTGTTCATTCACTTTTGTGATTTTCTGGTCAAGTGTTAATTTTGCCATTATTTATCTTCCTCCTCATTTTGTGCTATAATAGCACAAATTTTTTTCAGAGCATAAGCACTCTAAAAAGCGCACCGAACTTTCAGTGCGCTTGAACAATGCTCATTAATTTGTATCTTCTTCATGTTTGAGTTCGTTATGTAAAAAGGCTTTATAAGCAGCAACTAATTTGTTCTTGTCAACTTCTGTATATTCAGAAAGATCATCTACTAAATCGAGACATTTATTTCTTTCTATAAATATTGGAGCTGTCATTCGTGATGTAATAAACATTTCGCCTGTTAATCCTTTTAGTCCCCAGTACAAACGATCCGAGAACGAGTTAAACAGTTTCAGCTCTTTAATGCTATTTAGTTTTTCAGTATTAGAAAATGTAGCAGACATTATGCAAGCCATTGTCTCAATGAATTTGACGTTTTCAATCTTACCTTTGAAGTTATTATACTTATCATCGCTTAAGTCAAAGCTGAAAGTCAAGCTCAGGTAATACTTTTCAATCATATTTTTGATTTCATCATAAAATAAAACATCTTTATAATGATCAATAGCTTCACTATACCAAACGAACTCAGATACTGTTACTCGCGGAATTATCACCCTATGCTTTTTCTTATTATCTGTGTCAATAAAATCGGAAACCTTAATTTGATCAGCTTTGATTTCACCGTTACACTTAATCTCCGCAAAATCAAAGTCACTAACATCAATACTGTCAATGATCTCTCTAAATCTATCACGATCCTTAAGTGCCATTTTATATCACTCTCCTTTATGAAGCATAATCAGTTATAAAATAACCTACACCTATTATTGCTGCTGCGATAATACTTCCAACTATTAACTTAATGAACATTTTAATCACTCCTTGTCATTTTTATTTTCCTTATCTATTGCATTAATTATTTTCTCAGCAAGTTTTTTTGAAGTCTTAGGCGGTTCAATCATAAGAAGAATACCAACAAGGTTAATGCATTCTATTATACATAGAAACAAATATTCAATATTGTCTAAACCTTTTTCAAATACTGCATATAGAATTAATACAAGAGTTAAGATGAAAGGAATAATTCTTAATAGTATTTTGAAAACTCTATTGTTGGTGCTTTTCCATTTATAAATTGCAAGTATATTTGCAATTAAGGTTACGACCATCAATACACTTATCATTGCTTTACTCCTTATTTTGAAAGAAACTTGTTCTCAGCTTCTGCTTTATTGTAATTGTCCAATGCAGTGCTAAGACCGTTTTGCAAATCTATTAACTGTTCATCTGATAAGTCAGCATTCTCGGCAGCGGCAATCAAGTAACCTTTAATTGCTCTGTTATACCAACCACCGTCAAGGAGAAAATTGATTTGCTCCTGCGTAAGTGACTGTGCCCACTGAATTAGCTCATGCTGTTTCTCAGCCGCAGCTCTTACTTCTTTATCGGAAGGTACTTGTTTAATATCTTCTTGTTCAATACTTGCTTCATCTGTATCATCTTTCAAAGTTACTGTATTATTTTTAAGCTCTGTATGATGTTCCTCTGACACCCACATTCTGATATGCCTTGCAGCCATTGACCATGTGAGATAGTAAGTGTTTATATCGTCAATTCCAGAGTCATCAAAGAAACTTAATGTTATCTTATCAAAGCTGCCTTGTATTGACACTCCGTACTCACATCTGCCATGTGTTCTATGTGCCTTTCTGATAATATCGGTAAAGGTGTTATTATCTTTGAGCCACGCTTGTTTTCTTTCATCTTCTGATATAAAAGCAAGCAGCGTTTTCTTTATAACGTCCTCATACTTCGCTCCGTCCCACTTCACAAGCTCTCCCTTTCTCTCATAAGAGCTTGTTTCTGCTTTCTTCTCAGAACGCTCTTTAACGTCCTTCGTTGTTATTTCAGCTACAGGCTTTTCTGTAACTATTTCAGCCTGATCTTCCTCGGGAAGCTTTGCAATACTATCGGCGGTTGCTATCGTCATATCACCATTCTTTACGGCTTCCTTGACTTCATCAACTGCGTTATGCTTGATGTTCTCTATCTTGCCGACCTGTGCAGGAGATACATTAAGAGCTTCCGCAACTTTGTCACGGAGACGTCCTTTGACTTTCATGCCGTCTGCTTTCAGCCGTTCAAGTGTTTCCTTAAGCACTTCATACTGCTTGTACAGCTCTGAGTCTGTCATAACTCTTGTTGTTGCATTAAGCATTATCAGATCGAGAATGTTTTCGTCCTTAGTCTTGCTGCCGTCAACAAGACAAGGAACATATTTTGAGCTGTACTTGCCCTCACGGACGAGCTGCTTAATTGCTGTGAAACGTCTGTGACCACTCTTTATAAAGTAGGTATCAGGCTCATCGCTATCCTCAACTACAACAAGATTATGCTTTAAGCCCTGTCTCTCAATATCCTCTGCAAGTATCTCGATGTCACTCAGAGAATAAAAATTATCCATGCTCTCTTTGATCTTTCCGATTTCTATCATCTTAATGTTATCTTTGAAGCTATCGGAAGCTGCGGACTTAATATCCGTTGCTATGGAAGTGTCTATTGTAAGCTTTCTTGCCATGATTAACCCACCTTTCTGATGATTTCTTCGGTCAGCTCAACGTATTTCTTCGCAGGACCGAGCCAGTGCATATATTCGTAAGCTGTCATTTTATAGTTGATACTGTTTCTGATGATATTGGAATAAGGGATCACTGTACTGAACACCTTATTACCAAGATTATTTTCAAGCAGTTTCTTCAACTCCTCGTCAGCTTTATTCTTCTTATCGTACTTAGAAATAAAGCAGCCGATAAAGGCTGCTCCCACACGATTTATTGTTTCTGTAACTTTCGCTATGCCCTGTATCGCAAAACTTCCAAGCTCCACAGGAACTATAACACCGTCTGTTATACCGATGAGCTGCTCCGTCAGGCTGTTAAGTGCAGGAGGTAAGTCAAGCAGTACATAATCATACTGATCACTCCAGAAACCTGATAGCTTACTGAGGTTCTTCTCCCTTTCAGCTTCCGAAAGGCTCTGGAACTGTTCAGCGCAGCGGTTCATATCTGTTGTCGATGTTAATACGTCAATATGTTCATATCGGGTAGTCGATAAAGCTTCTCTCGGTGATACCGCAGCATTGATAAGTGTTTTCTCAACGCCGACCTCTGTCAGCTCGTCAGCAAGGAAACGTGAAGCGTTCTGCTGTCCGTCACAGTCGACTACAAGAACCTTATTCTTGTAAACTTCACCGAGGATATATGCGATGTTAAGCACTGATGATGTCTTGGATACACCGCCTTTGTTGTTGAAGAAAGCTATTGATTTCATTGTTTTGCCCTTTCTGCACCTTTGGTGCTATAATTATTTGCCCTATTCATATTTATAGGCATAGAAAAAGGACGGTAGGGCAACCGTCCTGTATGTTTGCAACCACACTCTATGCCGTTATTAATTCTCATAGAGAAGTAATAACCGTAGGTAATGTATTAATTATCAGCTTTTCGATCTTTCTGGAGCTTTCTGTACGCATATCATCTGTACAGTGTCCATATACATCGAGCGTAAATGAAGCTGTATAATGCCCAAGATTATATTGCAGCGTCTTTATATCGACTCCTGCTTTAAGTGCCATTGTAGCGTATGTATGCCGCAGATCATGGAAACGGAAATGGCTCAATCCAGATTTATCAATAATCTTCTGCAAAGCATTATATACAGCACAGTGAGTATAATGTGAACCGTCTGAGTTTACAAATACAAATTCATTGCTTTTTCTCTCAGCTTTCAGCTTCAAGAGTATCTGCATTGCCGTCGGACAAAGATAAATCTTTCTTGATTTATTGTTTTTTAGCGAGCCCCATTCATAATGCTGTCCATGACCAGAAGTGTTTTTTCTTCTTATCAGCTGTCTGTATACCTTTATGTAGCCCTCGTCGAAATTAATGCAGTCCCATGTAAGTCCTATCACTTCTCCTTCTCTGAGACCGCTGAAAAGTGTTATCAGATAAAGGTATTCCTTGTCATGACCTCTGATAGCCCTCATAAACGCCCTTACTTCTGACAGGGACAATACATGAATTTCATTATGTGGAATTGATGGAAGAATAACCTTATCAGCAGGGTTAAATTCGATATAACTATTGATTTTTGCTGTTGACAGAGCTTTGTGAAGCACTCCATGAACGTTTTTTATGGTTTTAGGAGATAATGGAGCTTCAATTCCTACCCCCATCTTCATGCTATTAATAAAGAGCTGCACATCTTCATATGTCAGTTCCTGTAGCAACACATCTCCAAGTACAGGTTTAATATGATGTTCAATTATACTTTCATAGCTGCGGTATGTTGTAGTCTTCACACCATTGCAACATACATTCAGCCAGTAATCACACCATTTTGTTACTGTATAGTCGTTTAAATCTTTAGGTTTGGAAGGTGTAATGCTGCGCATATAACTCAGCACGTCAAATTTCTCGTTTTTGTTCATAAATATTCTCCTTTTGTTGATATTGTTCTACATTATAATTATATCAAAAAAGGCAACAATAGTAAAGATAATTCGAATCCCATCTCCCACCCTCATGAAACAGGCACTTCTGAATTTTCAGAAGTGCTTTTTTCGTTGTTTTCCTGATAAAAAAGTCCCCGCAGCTGCGGGGACTTTTTCTGTATTATTTTAGTCTTTTCTCTTTCTGTACGCTGCGGCGGATAATAATACTGCCGCTATGCCTGCCACAGCTATTCCTGCTGAACCGCTGTCACCTGTTTTGGGCGAATTGCTTTTTGAAGCTGTAGTTGTTGCCTTTTTTGCGGTTGTTGCAGCAGCAGTTGTTGTCACAGGCTTTGAACCATCAGCATTCAGCTCAGCAAATCTGATATTGTTATCCTTTGCGTACTGCTCAGCCGCTGAATCCTTGTATCCGTAAATAGTGAGCTTGTCGCTGTGTCCTGAGAACACATTCTCACCAAAATACTCAACGCTTGCAGGGATAGTTATTTCAGTCAGCTCTGTACAGCCCTTAAAGGCATCATCAGCAATATCGGTAGCGCCGTCAGGTATGGTCACAGATTTCAGGCTCGTGCAGCCTTCAAAAGTACCGATCGTGACCGATATAAGTCCTTCGGGTAAAGTTACTGAGGTCAATCCTGTACAGTTCTTGAAAAGACCGTAGCCAAAGGAGCGGATGTTTTCAGGGATAACAACTGAGGTAAGACCTGTGCAGCCCTCAAAAATATTATGTCCCATATTCATTAGAGAATCAGGAAGAGTTACCGAGGTCAGACCGCTGCAGCCTGAGAAAGCATCGTTTTCTATGACCTCGAGCCCCTCGGGAAGCTTCACCTCTGTCATGCCCGAACAGTCAGCAAAGGCTGAGCCGCTGATAAGCTTTATATCATCAGGGACAGTTACAGATGTATTATCAGGCATAGTTCCCTTGAATTTATACACGGTTTTTCCTATAACGACCATTCCGTCAGGCTGTTCTTCGTACCATTTCGTGTTGGCAAAAGCATTTCCCATGACATACTCAACTCCCTCGGGAATGTTTATGTCGGTCAATGAGATGCAGTTTTCAAAGGCTTCATAATCAATATCTCTGATACTGTCGGGAAGCTGAACGGACTGTAAGCTTGTGCAGTCCTTGAAAAGGCTGTGGGAGATCTCTGATACGCCGTCAGGGATATTTACGGAAGTCAGACCGCTGCAGCCTTCAAAGGCAGACATTGAGATAGTTTTTACACTGTCGGGAACTTTGACTGAGGTCAGTTCTTTACAGCCGTAAAACGCATTTGATGAAATTATGCTGACCGTTTTTCCGTTTATCTCTGACGGGAGCACAACGTCACCGCCGCCGCCCTGATAGTGTCCGACAGATACGTTATCGAATTCATCGATTTTATAGTTTACTGTGGAACCGTCTTCAAGCTCGTATGTTCCATGCTCAACTATCCTGACAGCTGTGATCGCCGAACTGTTGTATGCTTCTGTGCTGAATGCTGTAAACGTGCCTGCAATTGCCGCAGACGCCATGAGTGATAATACTTTTTTCATAGTTTCGCTCCTTACTTTAATTTTATGCTGCTGTGATCTGATATGAACATACCATCAAATATATTCATATTATATAACTCCATATATAAAAAGTCAATACGGCTGAACAGCGCTTGAAGTTAGCTGTTCAAAACACCCCCACTAAAAGATTGCAGCAGATCCGTCTGCGACATATCCCTTTACTGAATTGAAGGCAGGAACACTTACACGAACCCCCCCGATTGCGTCAGATCAGATATGCAGCATTATCGTTTCTGCCGGCTAACATTATAGATAGAGCTGCCGCCGGTAAGAGAGCCCGGTAAATGAAAATCATAAGAATTACTGCATAAAAAGCAAAAAATCTAAAAAATAGTGCCGAAACAACAAAATAATACTTGACATCGAAATTAAACTGTGATACAATAACATAAATCAGTGCACTGATTTAAAAAAATTTTAAATGGAGGTCATAACAATGAACAATCTCAAAAAAGCATTAGTCATCGCATCAGCAGCTGTTATGTGTGCAGTTCCTTTCGCACCATCAATAGCAGACAACTCATCACTCATCAGCATCAACTCTATCACAGCAGACGCAGCTACCTCACCTTACAAGACCCCGAACCTCAAAAAGCTGAATAACGGCAGAAAGTATTATTCTGCAAAATATGATAAGAACAAATGCTATGAAGATGTAAAGTGGATACAGGACGCTTATATGAAGATAAGAGCTTCCAAGTATTATTATGTTCAGCAGTATGCTTTCCCTGCAATAAGTGTCGATGGATACTATGGCGATAAAACTGAAAATGCAATAAGACAGTTCCAGGCTTGGTATCACTTGGATAGTGTTGATGGATTAGCTGGCGCAGAAACCATTAGCTGGTTGAAATCCGAATTAGCCAAAGTTTGATCCTGCAAAAAGCACTTCTGATTTTTCAGAAGTGCTTTTTTTGCCCTTACTGACGGAAGCCTTTATTCCGTGTCTGTTGCTATTTCCATACTTTTATGATATAAGCGCAGAGCCTGCGCCCCCTTTTTCGCGTTATAATACCGTCGCACGGGAACTTTTTCGCCACGTCCCTTGCTATTATAGTGCTTCTATGTTATAATCTTTATAATGAGCCTGCACAGCGTTGCAGGCTGTTTTTCGGCTGTATCAGGAGAAATACAGCTGACAAAAGCCATTTAAGGATTATTTAATAATTCCCATGCTAAGATATAGTCACAGAAAGCGAGGGATGAATATGTTTCTGAGGATACTGAAAAAAGACCTGAAACGCAAAAAGACCATGAACATCATACTGCTGCTGTTTGTGATAATGGCGACTATGTTCGCAGCCAGCAGCGTCAACAACATCATCGCCGTCATGAACGGCCTGGACAATTACTTCGAGAAGGCAAACATGAGCGACCACTTCATCATCAGCCTCTCAGAGGACCCTGATGCTATCGCCGATATGCTCTCGGAGAAGCCCAATGTCAGCGACTTCCGCACAGAGAAACAGCTTGTATTCCATGACAATGACCTTACCCGCAACGGCGAAAAGATTGATGAATTCAGCAGTATTGGTCTGGCGCTCTCCATCGACAACGCTCAGATTAATTACTTTGACAAGGACAACGAGATAATAAAGAGCGTTCCCAGGGGAAAGGCTTATCTCACAGGCTGTATTCTCAACAGTACAAACTTTGAAAGCGGTGATGAAATACAGGTGAAGATAGGAGATACGGAACTGGCGCTTGAATATGCGGGCATCGGCAAGGACGCCTTCCTGGGCTCGGATATGATGACCAATCCCCGTATCATAATGAACAATGAGGACTATGAAAAGCTGGCAGCCGATGAAAAGGCGAAGGAGAACAACAGCGCTGCTGTATTCTACGTAAACGGTCCCGATGCGAAAGCTCTGGAATCGGACCTTTCCGATATTCCCGATACTGTCCTGAACGTCGGCATATCTGTTATCAGGACATCTTATATAATGAATACCATCGTTGCAGGATTGCTGCTCATCGTAAGCGTCTGCCTGATACTGGTATCCTTTGTGATGCTGAGATTTACCATCAGCTTCACCCTCAATGAGGAGTTCAGAGAGATAGGGGTCATGAAGGCTCTCGGACTCAAAAACCGCTCGGTAAGAGGGCTCTACCTTGTGAAGTATCTGGGTATCGCGGCAATAGGCGCGGTCATAGGCTTCTTTCTCAGCATACCCTTCGGAAATATGCTGCTTAGTTCAGTCAGCAGAAAAATGTACCTTGGCAGTGACAGCTCCGCTGCGGTGGGTGTCCTGTGCAGTCTTGCGGTAGTTCTCGTGATCCTGGCGTTCTGCTGGAGATGTACACGGAAGATAAAGAAGCTCTCCCCCATCGACGCTGTGAGAAGCGGTCAGACAGGCGAGAGATTCAAAAAGAAGGGACTGCTCAGGCTGGGAAAGAGCAGGCTCGGCACCACGGGCTTCCTTGCACTCAATGATGTGTTCAGCAGCCCCAAGCAGTTCGGCATAATGACAGTGATATTCACAGTCTGCCTGCTCCTTGTAATGTGCCTTGCCAACACGGGCAATACCCTTGCAAGCAGAAAGCTGCTGCCGCTTATGTGTTCAACCGACAGCGACATCTACATCACCGACACGGATATGATAATGGAAGTAATGACAGGTGAGACCACTGTTACGGAACAGTGCGACAAGATAGAGAAAAAGCTTGCCGATAACGGTCTGCCGTGCAGCGTACACGCTGAGGGGCTTGTCTCTCCCGCCGTGGAGTTCAAGGGAAACAAGCTCTCTCCCACATTCATGTACTGCAAGGACACAAAGGCTTCAGACTACAGCTACTCCGAGGGCTATGCGCCAAAATACAGCAACGAGATAGCGCTCACCAACTCCGTTGCAGAGAAGCTGGAAGCAGGTATAGGGGACAAAGTAAAAATCACCATCGACGGAAAGACAGACGAATACATCGTCACAGCCCTTTTCCAGAGCATGGTGAAGCTGGGCGAAACGGGACGCTTCCACGAAAGCCTCGAGATTCCCGACTCTGCTGTAAGTCAGGTTATGGGATTTCAGATAGATTTTGACGACTCTCCCGACGAAGAGGAGATACACAGCCGCATAAGCAGAGTCAAGGATATATTCGATACCAAGTATGTTGATGATACGGACGGCTTTGTAATGAGCTGCATAGGAGAGGGCGTAAAGGACGCCATTAACGGAGTCAAGGTCTTCGTACTGCTCATCATAGTTATCATCGTCATCATGATCTCGGTACTCATGGAGCGCTCATTCATCTCAAAGGAGAAGCCCGAGATAGCTCTCATGAAGGCAATGGGCTTCAAGAGCAGATACGTGAGAAGGCAGCACACTCTCAGGTTCCTTATCTCGGCTGCCATCGCGGCAGTACTGGCGATACTGCTCAGCACACCCGTCACAAAGCTGTGCATAGACCCGATTTTCGGCATAATGGGTGCCATTGACGGCGTGGAATACAACATAAAGCCTGTGGAGGTCTTCGCGGTCTACCCCGTTATCATAGCGGCGGCAACTGTTCTGGGAGCATACCTCACAGCCATGTACATGAAGACCATCAAAGCCTCGGATACTTCCGACATCGAATAAAGGAGATATGAAAATGAGCAACAACAGAATACTGGAGGTAAAGGACCTCTGCAAGACATATATCATAAACAAGAGACAGAACAACGTGCTCAGGAACGTCAGCTTCAGCATCAACAAGGGGGAAATGGTGGCTGTCATGGGTCCCTCGGGCTCAGGCAAGTCCACCCTGCTCTACACCGTTTCCGGCATGGATAAGATGACCGCAGGCGATGTGAAGTTCTGCGGCAAGAGCCTTTCGGAACAGAGCGAGAACAGCCTTGCTGAGATGAGACTGGACGATATGGGCTTCATCTTTCAGCAGATGTACATGATGAAGAACCTTTCTATCATCGACAATATCATACTCCCTGCGGTGAAGTCCACCAGGAAAAAGGAGAGCCGCAAGGAGATACTCAGGCGCGGTCAGGACCTTATGCACAAGCTGGGTATCAGCGAGATATGCGAGAATGACATAAACGAGGTCTCGGGCGGACAGCTCCAGAGAGCCTGCATCTGCCACAGCATGATAAACGACCCGCAGATGATATTTGCCGACGAGCCCACGGGCGCTCTCAACCGCACCTCCTCGGACGAGGTAATGGAGGAGCTCACCAAGCTCAACAGCGAGGGAACTACCATAATGCTGGTAACTCATGATTCAAAGGTGGCTGCAAAGTGCTCAAGAGTGCTGTATATAGTTGACGGAAACATCAGGGGGGAGTATAATATAAAAAAGGAGCAGCCGCTCCACGACCGCGAGCGCGGTCTCAATAACTGGCTTATGGAAATGGGTTGGTAAGATGGTAGATATACTTATAGTTGAAGACAATGAGGAGCTGAGCGGACTTCTGAGTGAATTTCTCCGCGCGGAGGATTACGCCGTCAGCACAGCTCCCACAGCTGCGAAAGCCTTGTCCCTGTTTGAAAAATACGGGGCAAGGCTTGTCCTGCTTGATATAATGCTCCCCGACATGGACGGCTTTGCGGTCTGCCGCAGGATAAGAGAAAGGGACAATACTCCCATAATCATGCTCACCGCAAGGACCTACAAGGAGGATAAGCTCAGCGGAATCCTCCAGGGAGCGGACGACTATATCGAAAAGCCCTATGATATAGACATACTCATAGCCAAGATAAAGGGCATTTTCAGGCGAAGGCTTGCCATGGACACGATCTCCGACGGGGGCATAGTCCTCAATCTGTCCGAGGGTACTGCCGAGAAGGACGGTGCTCCCCTCAATCTTACCGCAAAGGAGTTCGAGCTGCTGCACCTGCTCATCGCCAACAAGGGGCAGACTCTCGGCAAGGAGCTCATCTTCAGCAGGATATGGGGCGCAGACAGCGAATCCGAGCCTCAGACCCTCACGGTCCATATCAAATGGCTCCGCCAGAAGATAGAAAATGACCCTAAGGTGCCCGAAAAGATAATCACCGTCTGGGGCAAGGGCTATCGCTGGGAGGGCTGACATGAGGGGCTTCAACAGGATAATCGCCGCAGCCCTTATCATCATGGCTGCGGTCATAGTCATTCTTTACGCTGTAATGCTGAAAAGCGAAAAGCTCTCGCAGCCCCTCTACAAGGTGGAGGTCAGCCGCATAGAGCGGGAGCTCTCGCAGGGGGCTCAGGTAAGCGCCGGGGACTACCCGCACATCACGGGGATATACAGCTATGACGGAAGCCCCGACTTTTACAGCTCCGACGGCGAATACCTTATAAGAGAGATAAACGGACAGCTCTGGCGGATAGATTACACCGACTCGGAAAGCCCTGACAGCAGGCGGACCTTCATACTTATGAACGTGTTCCTTCTCCTTTTCGCCGCCGCGGTCATCGGTATACTCCTCTATATCAGAAGGAGCATAATAAAGCCATTCAACGAAATAAGCGGGCTTCCCGAAAAGCTCTCAAAGGGCAACTTAACTCTCCCCCTCAAGGAGAAAAAGAGCCGCTATTTCGGACGCTTCATCTGGGGACTTGATATGCTCCGTCAGGAGCTTGAGCACTCCCGTCAGCGTGAGCTGGAATACGCAAGGAACGAAAAGACCTTCCTGCTTTCGCTTTCTCACGATATAAAGACTCCCCTGGCTGCCATAAAGCTCTATGCAAAGGCGCTGTCAAAGGGAATATACACCACCGCCGACAAGCAGCGCTCCGCCGCGGACAGCATCGACGCCAAGGCTGACGAGATAGAGGGCATAGTCAAGGAGCTCTCCGCCAATCTCAGCGGCGACTTCATGGACTTTGACGTCAGCAGCACCGAGTTCTATCTGTCCGAGGTCATGGGTGAGATAGAGAAGTATTACTCCGACAAGCTTTCCGTTATAGGAACTGAGTTCACCATCGAGAAATACGGTGACTGTATGCTTTCTGGAGACCCCGACAGGCTGGTGGAGGTACTCCAGAACATCATGGAAAATGCCGTGAAATACGGCGACGGCAGAAGCATTTCCGTAAGCTTCTCAGAGGAGGAGGACTGCCGCCTCATAACCGTTGCCAATACAGGCTGCACTCTGCCCGATGAGGAGCTGCCTCATATTTTCGACAGCTTCTGGCGGGGCTCCAACGCAGGCAGCCAGAGCGGAAGCGGTCTGGGACTGTATATCTGCCGCAGGCTAATGGCTCTCATGAACGGCGATATATACGCGGATACGGCTTCCGGCACCATGAGGGTGACGGTGGTCTGCCGCAAGCCCGAATGATAAACAGCTGATACAGCGGGGGCGCACAGTGTGCGTCCCCTGTTTTGTTTTCTCTTACCGCCGATAATTTTTTCTTTATAAGTTGTAAACAAATATCAATATTCCTGTTATGATATATTCATTGACTTTCCACACCCGAGATGGTATTATGTTAGTATAAAATCCCTCTAAAGGAGTGTGTGAACATGAAACGAACATTGGCATTATTAGCTTTAGCAGGAACCCTCTCCCTCACAGCCTGCGGAAGCGATAAACAAGAGAATACCAAAACGCCCCGCAACGGTGAATTCACTGTGGGAAATTACGCTGAAAATGAAACCGCTGCGGCAGAGTCCGCTGACGCCGAAAACAGTGATAGCTCCGCCGCTATGAGCTACAAGCAGTCGGTGCCAAAGCTCATCGACACGAAAATGCTGGTCTACTCCTGTGATATGAGCATTGACGTTCTCGATTTCGATAAGTCCCTTGACAGTATCCACCAGCTCATCGAAAAGTACAACGGATTTATCGAGAGCGAGGTCTACTCCGACGGCGGCGATTCAAGCAAATGGCTCTACACCGAGGACGAAAAATGGAAGAGCCTCAGTGCTGTCATAAGAGTTCCAAGTGCTCAGTATGATAATTTCTGCACGGACATCGAAGCAGTGGGCGACCTCCGCAGGAAGAACGCAACTGTGGACAATCTCAGCACAGAGTACTCAGACCTGAAGACCACTCTCGCCATATATGAGGCAAAGGAGAAACGCTACCTTGAGCTTCTGGAAGGCATAAAGAACGAAGCTGACGCCATAAAGTACGAGAACGAGCTGACGGATATACAGGTGCAGATAGGCGTTCTCAAGACACGCATGAACACTATCGAGAACGATGTCGCCTACTCCTATGTGAACCTCTCGGTAAACGAGGTAAGAGAGTACACCGACAAGCCTGTGGTAAAGAAGACCGATACCTTCGGACAGAGACTGAAGAACACCGCCTCTGAGACCTGGGATACCTTCCTTGAATTCCTTGAAAATCTGCTCTTTGTTATCATAAGAGTTCTCCCATATCTGCTTCTCATCGGTATAGCTGCATTCATTATCGCAAAACTGGTGAAGCTCTTCTCAAAGATAGCGGAAAAATACCGTGCCAAGCACCCCAGACCCGTAAGACCTGCGGTGCCGCCAATGCCGGCTCCTCCCGTTTATCCTGCTCCCCAGCAGATACCTCCGCAGAACATGGCACCCGTTCAGGGACCCCCTCCTCCGCAAAAGGCACAGAATGCTCCCGCCGACAATGGTGAAGCAAAAAAGTAATATGCTCATAGTCATGAAAAGCCCCGGAATATCGGGGCTTTTTTATAGATCAGGCACTTCTGTGCAAAATAAAAGCGGCTGATGGTCTCTCAGCCGCTTTTATCATGAACACACCTTTATATATCTTCTCTTTTAATTATTACCGTAATCACCATTCAGTATCATTTCCATAGTCAGCGGAAGCTTCTTGTACTCGCCGAGTATATACTTTTTCAGCACAGCAACATCGGCAGAGGTTATAGTGCCGTCATCCAGCATATCCGCACTTTCCAGCTGCAATGCGTTGAATACCGTGCGTCCTGCCAGGTACTTGTTTATGGTAATGAGATCGAATGAATTTATCTCGCCGTCACCGTTTATGTCTCCCGAGCCCACAGGAACGGTCTTGTATCTCTCGGGAACATACTCGTTTTCGAGGGAACCGTCCACCCTTACGAAGATCTGCTCCCAGTAATACTTGTACTCGCTGTTGGGGTCATAGGAAACAGAAACGCCGATATGGGTATAATCGGGATTGACGATCGACTTCCAGTGATTGGGAGAGTTTTTCCACTGCTCGAATGTTGCCTCGGCGCTGTTTGAGCCTGCGGCGATATTCTCGGCAGCCTTTGTCCAGGGCACCAGGCTGTCGTCAATGACAGTATAGAACCTGTTATCCTCTGTGCCGTCGGGCATTATAGTCGAAACCAGACGTTCATGGCTGAAGTTGAATATACACTCTCTTGAGCGTACATTTGACACGTCATTGAGATAGGGCACAGCCTTCAGCGGCGTGACACCTGCTTCTATCCTTGCCTCGTTTGTAAGAAAGAGCAACTCGTCAGCCATTTTTGCAAGATCCTGTTCTATATCAGCGTGGACCTCTGATGAGGGAGTCTTTGAAAAACAGCACACAGAAATAATGACCGCAATGACTACAGCCATAGCTCTGCAAGAAAAACTTTTCACGCTGCTCATACAAACACCTCCCGAAATATAATTACCTGCGCTACTTACAGTTTAGCACATATAAATATAATTTTAAAGAGGTTTGGCATCAATTTAGCAGATTTCACAAATAAAATCTACATTTTGTACAACAAAAATTCTACAGGTCGTAATTTTTCTTTTGCTTTATCCGAAAAATAATTGAATTATTTGCCTATATACCGTTAATTTTTGTTGCTATTCTCAATTATTTCAGAAATCCTGCCGTAGTATTTGTCCAGAGACACGATAGCTACGTTGAGATAGTCCTCCAGCTGATCCCTTATATCATTTCTGTCCTTGCCGCCAAGAACAGCGCTTGTAAGTACCACCAGCTCGCCGTTGTGCTCGATATACATCTTGCAGCCGAAGCTCTCCGAGTCTGCATTGAAGTCGTTGATGACCTGATAGAGATCCATGCCAACGCTTGTGAACTTTGCAGTGTGGTTCAGCGCCAGTGTCAGCGCCTGATTGTCGGGATTATAGTGTATGAACACGTAGGGAGCTACCTCGTGATGAGGGAGCTTTGTGCGGAATCTTATCATATTAGCGTCATTGTCATTGAGCTCGTATGGTACGCTTCGGCTCTCAAGGAGTCCGCAGAAATCGGCTACTATGGGATTCATTACAACTTTATCGTCCATGATCATATTCCTCCGTTAAGGTAATTTTCGGTTAATTTGCTATAAATCAATTATATCACACCTGCACGAATTTGTCAATAATGTTTAAACGGAAAAAGCGCCCGTTTCCGAGCGCTTTCCCCTTTAGGGTGGTTTATATGAAAAATGAAGATGTCAAAATGTTGATCGGCGCAGCATTACTCAAACTGATCCATGAAATTCTGAGGTCCCAGACAGGTAGTCATCTCGCTGACGGTAAAGGTAAATGAGCTTCCCTCGCCGCCGTCGCCTGCATAGGCTCTGTAGGTCTTCCCCTTTTCAAGGAGAGGAGTGCTGATAACTACATGGTCATAGGAATGCTGCGGAGCGTATCTGTAGAGCTCCTTGCCGCTCTCGTCCTCAAGGACGAATTGCGTGCCTGCTTCAAAGACTTTGTCAAAGCCCAGAGAAGCCGAATACTGTGTGGAGCTCAGTGACGGACGGTCCGCCATATCGTGATAGCCCGTAGCCACCAGTGTGCCCCCTGAGACAATGAATACACCCGTGCAGTCCAGAGCGCTGTTCATGTTGTGCTCGGGACCAACTGCGGTTATATTGCCGCCCAGTATGGTGATGTCGCCGTTGGAGTCGATAGCGTCGCCGCCAAGAACATTTGCGTAATAGATGCCGCCGCTGAAGACGATGGAAACTCCCTCTATAGGCACGTCCTTATGGCTTGCGTGGGAGCCGTCCCCTGCGTTGAGGCCGTCATCGTCGGCAAATATATTGATACTGCCGCCGCTGATGTCCATAACAGCGGATTCAAATCCCTCACGGGCATTGAATATCTCCACTGTACCTCCGCTGACGGAAATGCTGATGTCTGAATGGATACCGTCGTCCCCTGCACTGAGGGTGATGTCGGCTTTTCCGCCTATGAACGCGCTTCCGTTGGAGTTGAAACCGTCGTCTGCGGAATCTATACTGAAGGTGCCGCCGTTAATATACAGCTCGGCGCCTGCCTTGATACCTTTTCTGCTTCGCGGAGCCTCTCCGCCGAATACCTCTGGGAGCTCCTTTCGTGAACTGCCTATATCAGCGGAGTTTATGTCCTTATCGGTGTTCTTATATCCCTCCGACAGGTCATTGCCCCCTGCTGTGGTGATGCGGAAGTCTCCTCCGTAGGCGGCAAACACGCCCTCTGCCTGTATACCGTCGCCCATGGAGCATATATCGAAGGAGCCGCCTTCGGCGTATACAAATCCGGGTAAGGTCTCGTCCTTGCCCGACGCCTTTATGCCGTCGCCCCCTGATGTTATATTGAAGGTGCCGTCTGCAACAGCCACATAGTCCTTAGCCTTTATGCCGTCGCAGCCTGCGGTGATGTTCAGCTCTCCGCCCGTCAGGACTATATCGTCCTTTGAGCGTATGCCGCAGTAGTTTCCCTTGATATTGAGAGTACCGCCGCCGTTGATGGTAAGGCTGTCCCGGCTAAACAGTGCAGCGTCGGGTATATCCGACTCCTCGGGAATGATACTGCTCCTGCCGTCGGTGAGTGAGTTTACGCTGTTATACTCAAGGGTGATGTATGTTTTTTTGGCGTCATTTATGAGTAAAGGCGCCGACGTCCCGGAAGTGATATTTACGTTGTTCAGCTTCAGATGAACACTTGCTTCCGGTGCATCGATTATAATCTGCCCGTTTGTGAGCTCTCCCGATATGCTGTAAATGCCCTCGGAAGTGATAGTTACAGTGCTGCCCTCAATGGTCACGCCTGTTCCCTCGACCTCAGCCTTGCTACCCATTAGGTTTATCTCTGCGTCATTCTCAACCAGCGGAGGAGATATGTCTTTCGTTGTGAACAATTCCTCCGGGGTCGGCAATGTATCGGATATGCTCCTGACAGGCGCGGGGATATTTGCGGTCACGGTAGCAGCGGTAGTATCAAATGTGGTGTACTCCGTTGTGACTGCTGTATCCGAACTGCTGCCCTTTGATGAGCTGCAGCCCGCTGTCACGGAAGCGAGGTAAGCCGCAGCAGCAAGCAAGCCCAGGAGCTTAGCGTATTTTTTCATAGTAAAAACCTGCTTTCTCTGTCTTTTTGCCTTGCAGCTCTCTATCCAATGTAAGCATTATACGCTACAGATATGTGCATTATGTGATAGAAAGCTGAATTAAAAGAAAAATCCTCACGGAAAGTCCGTGAGGATAAGAACGTATCAGAGTCCCGAAACTGTGAAGTCCACCTCTATGTCGGTCCAGTCCTTGAATTCGGCAGGATCCACGATCTGAGCGGAATAGCTGCCGTCGTTGAGCTCCGAAGGTGTATTGAAGTCGTAGTTTGTATAGAGAGCTCCCTCGGCTGTTCTTGCATCTGCGGAAGGTACTCGTCGCTTACCCACTCGTTGTAGATATTTGAGCGTACAGCCTCAGCCTCGGTATTGGTATAATTCTTCTTTTTCAGCTCCACGTCCCTGCCGTCCACCTTTACGTTCTTGACGGTGATGATGGCATTTGGAAGGACCTTCTCGGCGTCGGCGATGATGACTGCCGCAAAGCCTATGCCGTTTACCTTGTAGGAGCCCTTGGGGTCTCCTGATGCCAGATACTGGAAGGCGGTGCTGTTGGCTGTGACGCTTACCTTATAGTCGCCGTTGCCGTTTATGTGTACTGTCCCTGCCTTGTAGCAGAGAGGGTTCTTCTCGTCTGTGCCGCCCAGATACTGCTTGTCCCAGTTGGCGTCAACTATGGCAAGATAGGCATCTCCCGAAGCTGCCTCAACAGCCTCGTCGAAGTTTACTCCCTCGACAGGTGCCGTGGTGGGCTCTGTCTCGGGCTCGGCAGCCGTACCCTTGTCGGGCGCCTTGCTCTTTTTACCGGAGCTGCATGAAGCAGAGCCTCCGCATATCACAGCGGCAGCAAGCAGAGCTGCCAGCACTTTGGTTATCTTCATTTTCATGACCTCATTTCCCATAGCATTTACATATTCAACTATTATAATAATACACGATATGCCGTTTTTCTGCAAGATACTTATTGAACAATTTTTTTACTTTGGCTGTTTTTTGAATTGTATAATCAGCTCAGTTCAAACATACCCGTGTACAGCTGATAGTACTTGCCATGCTGTGCGATGAGCTCTCTGTGGTTTCCTCTCTCGATTATCCTGCCATGCTCAAGCACCATGATGGCGTGTGAATTGCGGACGGTAGAGAGCCTGTGGGCAATGACGAATACGGTCCTGCCCTCCATAAGTGAATCCATACCCTTTTCGATGAGTGCCTCTGTACGGGTGTCGATAGAGCTGGTAGCCTCATCGAGAATGAGCACAGGCGGGTCTGCAACGGCGGCTCTTGCAATGGCAAGGAGCTGACGCTGTCCCTGTGACAGGTTGGCACCGTCGGCGGTGAGCATGGTGTCATAGCCGTTTTCAAGGTGCTTTATGAAGCTGTCTGCGTTGGCGAGCTCTGCTGCGGCGTAGACCTCCTCATCGGTGGCGTCAAGCTTTCCGTAGCGGATATTATCCATGACCGTACCCGTGAACAGGTGAGTGTCCTGAAGAACTATGGACTGGGAGCGTCTCAGGTCGTCCTTCTTTATCTTGTTGATGTTTATGCCATCGTAGCGTATCTTGCCCTCGGGCACATCGTAAAAGCGGTTTATAAGGTTGATGATAGTGGTCTTGCCTGCGCCCGTTGAGCCTACGAATGCTATCTTCTGTCCCGGCTTCGCATAGAGGGAAATGCCGTTGAGGACGGTCTTGTTGGGCTCATAGCCGAACACCACATCGTCGAACTCCACATTGCCGCGGACCTCGGTGTAGGTAACGGTGCCCTCAGCCTTGTGGGGGTGCTTCCATGCCCAGTGACCTGTGCGCTTGTCGGTCTCGGTAACTGTTCCGTCGGGAGCTATCTCCGCATTTACCAGTGTTACATAGCCCTCGTCAGCCTCGGGCTCCTCGTCGATGACGCGGAATATCCTCTCAGCACCTGCAAGGGCAGTAAGTACGGAATTGAGCTGCTGGGACACCTGTGTAATAGGCTGCGAGAAGGAACGGGTGAACATGAGGTAGGACACAACGGTACCGATAGTCATGCCGCCGATGTTCTTCACGGCGAAGATACCGCCGATTATGGCAGTTGCGGCGTAATGTATATAGGACAGGTTGTTCATGACGGGCATGAGGATATTTGCGAAGGTATTGGCGTGGGTGGCAGCCTTGCACAGCTCCTCGTTGAGAGCGTCGAACTCCTCCTCAGCCTTTTCCTCGTGACAGAATACCTTGACCACCTTCTGACCTTCTATCATCTCCTCGATATAGCCGTTCACTCTTCCGAGAGCCTTCTGCTGGGCGATGAAGCCCCTGCTGCTGCGTGAGCCCACGAAGCCTATGACCTTGATGATTATGAACAGCATTGCAATAACAAGTATGGTCAGTCTCCAGCTGTAGATGAGCATAGCCGTGAAAACTCCCACGATAGTCACCGCTGAGCTGATGAACTGGGCGATACTGTTGCTGAGCATCTCGCGGATAGCATCGGTATCGTTGGTGTAGAGGCTCATGAGTTCGCCGTGGGTGTGCTTGTCGAAGAAGCGTATGGGCAGCATTTCCATCTTGCAGAAAAGGTCGTTCCTTATACGCATGAGGGTGGTGGTGGATATTTTCATCATCATACGCTGATAAAACAGCGAGCAGAGAGCTCCCATGATGTATATTGCTGACATGAGGGCAAGTATGCTGATGAATTCACCGTAGCGCCATTTGCCGTCGCCTACTGCCCTGTTGAGGTTGTCGATAAGGGGCTTGAGAAGCGAGTTTCCCATGATACCCGCAAAGGAGCTGAAGATTATGCAGATGACCACGAAGATGAACTGCACGCGGAAGCCGTACATATAGCTGAATATGCGCTTCAGAGCCTTGAATGTGTTCTCGGGCTTTGCCATTGCTCTTTGTGTTCTCGGAGGCATTATTCTTCATCTCCCTTCTGCTGTGAGTCATATACCTCGCGGTATATCCCGCTGGACTCCATGAGCTGTGCATGGGTGCCGATGTCGGTTATCCTGCCGCCGTCCATGACGATTATCCTGTCTGCGTCCATGACTGAGGTTATACGCTGAGCGATGATGATAGTGGTGGTGCCGCCCAGCTTCTCACGGAACGCCTTTCGGATACTGCTGTCTGTAGCAGTGTCAACAGCGCTGGTGGAGTCGTCCAGAATGATTATCTTCGGCTTTTTCAGAAGGGCTCTTGCAATACAGAGCCTCTGCTTCTGACCGCCCGAAACGTTCACGCCGCCCTGTCCCAGGTCGGTGTCGTAGCCCTCGGGGAAGCTCATGATGAAGTCGTGAGCGCAGGCTGACTTGCAGGCGTCTATTATCTCCTCGTCTGTGGCGTTCTCGTCGCCCCAGCGGAGATTGTCCCTGATAGTGCCCGAGAACAGCACGTTCTTCTGGAGCACCATTGCCACCTGGTCGCGGAGAGTCTCAAGGGGATACTCCTTTACATCGTGACCGCCTACTATTACCCTTCCTGCGGTGGCGTCATAGAGACGGGGTATGAGCTGTACCAGCGAGGTCTTTGACGAGCCCGTACCGCCGATGATACCGATGGTCTCGCCCGAACGTATATCAAGGTCTATGCCCTCAAGGGCAAGGTTTTCCATATCGTCATAGTAGCTGAAGCTCACGTTCTCAAATCTTATGGAGCCGTCCTCTGCGGACACGGAAGCTCCCTCGGGAGCCACAATGGTGGGCTCCTCCTTCAGTACCTCGTAGATACGCTGGAGAGAAGCTCTCGATACCACGAACATGATGAACAACATTGACAGCATCATCAGCGACATGAGTATCTGTCCCACGAACATGATGAAGCTGTAGAGCTCGCCTGTCTCTATACCGCCATTTACGGACATATGGCCGCCGAAGTAGAGTATGGCGACTATGCTTGCATACATTACCAGCTGCATGATAGGCATATTGAGTATTACCAGCTTTTCCGCCGCGAACTGCGCCAGACGGACGTCGTTGGTGTTCTCCTCAAAGCGCTTCTTCTCATAGTCCTCACGGGCAAAAGCCTTTACCACGCGGATACCGATGAGGTTTTCCTGTATCCTTCCGTTCATGCCGTCATACTTGGTCAGCATCTTCTCGAAGCGGGGGTGCGCCTTGGAGATGATGAAGAACACCGCACAGCCCAGCACGGGTATGGCAAACAGGAATATCACCGACAGCTTTGCATTCTGCCTTACCGCCATTACCGTGGCACAGACCAGCATGATTGGCGAGCGGAATGCCATGCGTATGAACATCATGAAGGCGTTCTGTATATTTGTGACGTCCGTGGTGAGACGGGTGGTCAGCGACGCCGTTGAGAAGCGGTCCACATTCGCAAAGGAGAAGCCCTGTACCTTGCGGAAGAGAGCGCTTCTGAGATTTTTTGCGAAGCCCATTGCCGCAACTGCGCTGAACCTTGCCGCCAGTGCGCCGAAGCACAGCGAGAATACGGACATTATCACCATAAGTCCGCCCATTCGCGCAACATAGCCTATGTCTCCCGTTTTTATGCCGTTATCTATTATCTTTCCCATGACTATCGGTATCAGCACCTCCATGAGCACCTCTCCGATAATGGTCACAGGTGAAAGAATCGCCTGTTTCTTGTACTTTCCCACATGGGAAAATATGGTCTTGTACATTCACTTTCCCCTTTCACATCGTTTATATAGTCTAACTTTTATTTTAACATTTGTAATGTATCTTGTCAAATGGGGAGAAACCCTCCCCTCCGCCTTGACATCGGAGTGATACTATAGTAAAATGTTATTCGGAGGTGTTATAATGTTAAACTACAGACCTAAAATGTTCGACGAAGCGTCGAAGTCACACGCATCAAAAAAGCTTTTCGTGATAATACTCTGCTTTATTGCAGTGTTCATAGTGGTGATCGTGCTTGAGACCCTGGTATCGGGAATAGTTTCCTGGGCCCCCATGAAGGATGAACTTGCAAACGCCGATACGGAACATATATGGCAGGAGTCCATGGAGGCTTCAAAGAAGGTAATGTCAGACCCGAAAATAATGGTGCCCACCCTTATCGGTACGGTATTCGGCACTCTTACAGCCATGTTCTACTGCCGCTTTATAGAGATGAGACCCATCCGCTCAATGGGTGCGGTAAAGAAGCGCTGCATACCCGATTACCTTATCGGACTTGTGATCGGTGCAGCTCTTATGACCGCAATAGTCGCCATGAGCAATCTCACAGGCGCAAGCAAGACCGTTATGTGTGAAAATGTAGGATACGGCACTATAGCCTTGTTCCTGCTGGGATTTTTCGTACAGGGCATGAGCGAGGAGTTCATCTTCCGCGGCTATCTGCTTACCACCATAGGAGGCGCAGGCTACCACACCGCTGTCGGTGTCGGCATAACCTCTGTAGGCTTTGCCCTTGCACACGCCGCAAACCCCGGCTTCGGAGCAGTCCCCTTTATCAATCTCACCATGTTCGGAGTCTTTGCCGCCCTCTACATGATACTCACTGACAGTATATGGGGCGTTTCCGCCATACATTCCATCTGGAACTTCACCCAGGGCAATCTCTACGGCATAAGCGTCAGCGGCTCTGCCGACACAGAGTCGGTAATGCGCACCTCGGCTGTGTCGGAAAAGGCTTGGCTCACAGGCGGAGAGTTCGGCATAGAGGGAAGCATATTCACCACTGTCGCCCTGGGTATCGGCATAGCTGCTGTGCTCTTCCTGCTGAATAAAAAGGCAGCAAAAGCTGCCCCCGCTCAATGACCCCGAAGCTATGATCTGAGTTTAGAGTTGAAAGTTGTAGAGTCGCCTGCGGCGACGTTATTTAAATAATGTGAGCGCGGCGAACACATTAACTAATCACTGACCACTATGCACTGATCACTATCAGCGCTTGCGCTGAACAAACGCAATGCCCCTGAGTGCCTTGTGACCCGCCCCCTGTCAAGTAGACAGCGCAAAAAACAAAAATAATCTATGTAGTAACCAAAAGCAGTCTGTGCAATTTGTGCAGGCTGCTTTGTCGTTGGCAGCAATTGGCAAGCACCTTTTGG
>Ga0255347_1000938_pt1 | contig 50041 bp, 47 predicted proteins | sample wastewater_treat_2_FD_192479 | JGI IMG/M metagenome (GOLD analysis project Ga0255347, IMG submission 192479) | Wastewater microbial communities from Lulu Island WWTP, Vancouver, Canada - plant24 | ecosystem: Engineered > WWTP > Wastewater > Unclassified | place: Canada: Vancouver, British...
TGGCGGGGAGGCGGTAGAATTGGCGGGCGGAGCCGCGGGGGGGGAGGACTTCGATGGGGGTTTCGGGGGGGAGGGGGCGTTGGTGGCGGGTGAGGAGGCGGCGTTCGGAGGGGGTGAGGGCGATGGAGGCGGGCAGGTGGAAGCTTTGGCCGGCGTGGCCCAGGCGGGCGGCGGTGTCGTGGTGGGCTTGGAGGTATTGGGCGGGGGTGCCGATGTCGGCCCAGAAGGCGCCGGGGATGGTGATGCCGGCGATGGTGTGGCCGGCGGCTTGGGCGCGTTGGTAGGCGGCGATGATGGTGTCGAAGCCTTCGGGGGCGATGTAGGGGAGGATGCGGGTGTCGAGTAGTTGCAGGCCGCAGAAGGTGGCGTGTCCGTGGCGGGGGGAGTGGAAGTTGGTGATGCGGTGGTTGTTGAGTTGTACGGTTCTGGGGCCGGCGTCTTCGGTGAGCCAGCAGGTGGCGAGGGGGGCGTGGGTGGCGTGGGCGCGGAGGAGGGCGGCGGGGTCAAGGTGGGCGATGATGTCGGCGTTGAGGAGCCAGAAGGGGCGTTGGTTGTCGAAAAACCAGGCGGCGTTGCGGAGGGCGCCGCCGGTGCCGAGGATGACGGGTTCGAAGACGGTGGAGATGCGCAGGCGGGGAAAGGGGGCGGTGGCGAGGTAGCGGAGGATGGGGCCGGGGGCGTGGTGGAGGTTGATGAGGATGTCGCGCACGCCCCAGTCGTCGAGCATGGCGAGGGTGTGGGCGAGCATGGGGCGGCCCCACAGGGGGAGCATGGGCTTGGGGGTGTGGAGGGTCAGCGGGCGCAGGCGGGTGCCGAGGCCGGCGGCGAGTATGAAGGCTTTGCGGGGGGCATCCACGGCGGGAGGTGCGGGGCAGGGTGGTTATTCGGCGGGGGTGTGGAGGCGGGTGTGGTCGGGGATGTGCTTGGGCGCGGGGGACGGATTGTGTAGATGGACGGCGCCTTCGATGCGGACGTTGGCACCGAAGCGGAAGTCGCCGTCAATTTTCAGGGCGTCGCATTGGAGGAGGGAGGGGGGGCCTTTGGGGAAGCGTTTTTCGAAGTCGGCGATGTGGCGGTAGTAGCGGCGGTCGAGCTGGATGTCGGGCGGGGGTGTGAAGCGCTGGGGATGGAGGGCGACTTGGTGCTCCGGGCCGAGGGTGTAGAGGTCGGAGCGGACGGCGAGGAGGTCGTCCGTGGTTTTGACCGGGGCGAAGCGGGAGCGGGGAACGACGAGGGCGGCGGCGTCCTCAAAGCAGGAAATGGCCGCGCCCATGGCGGCTTCCAGTTGGACAACGGGGGTGGAGTCGGCGCGGACGGGGTCCACGGTTTTTGCGTTGACGATGAGGGGGAGTTGGGGAAGGCCGTCGTGGGCGCGCAGCATGTCGGCGAGGGCTTCCAGATTCAGCCATAGGTTGTTGGTGTTGAAGAGCGTGTATTTGCGGATGTTTTGGAAGTCGTCGGTTTCGGCGGGCGGACACTGGGCGGATTCGCGCAGGAGCAGGCGGCCGGTGGCGGCGTTGCAGGCGAGGTGGCCGCCTTTGCGGTCGCTTTCCGTGCGCGCGGTGACTTCCATCAGGAACGGGATGCGCTGGGTGGCGAGGTGGCCGAGGATGCCCATGTGCAGGATGGCGCCGAGGTTGTCGGCGTTGGCGACGAAGGCGTAGCGGAAGCCGGCGGCGAGGAGGGTGTCGAGCAGGCCGGTGGTTTGCAGGGCCATATAGATGTCGGCATGGCCGGGGGGGCACCATTCGAGTTCGGGATTTTCCGGCCAGACGGCGGGGGCGCCGGTGGCGGCTTCGAGCTTGGGTACGCGATGCTGGCAGAAGGAGAGGGGCAGGCCGGATGGGTTGGCAAATTGCGGATGCTGGCGGGACAGGAAGGCGTGGGTGTCGGCGTCGGTGGAGAAGCTGTTCATCAGCAGGAGGGGCAGGGGCGCGCGGGCGCGGCGGCGCAGAAATTCCACCTGGCGGATGATGATGTCCAGAAAGCTGAGGCCGTTTTTGGCGACCATCAGGGATTTGGCCTGGTCGAGTCCCATGCTGGTGCCGAGGCCGCCGTTGAGGCGGATGACGACGGTGCGGGCGATGGCGGTTTCGCCTTCGGGGGCGAGTTCGTCGAGGTCTTGCAGGCGGGGGAATGGCGGCAACTGGCCGAGTGTTGCGCCGGGGATGACGCCCAGGTCGCCGTCGCGCCAGCGGCGGCGATTGTTGATGAAGGCTTCCGTGACCAGCGGCGGCGCGCCGTCGGCGGTCATACGGGCGCGGATGTCATTTTCAATGGCGGTCGGACTCATGGGCAGAGGCGGAATTATTTGGCGGCGGGCAGGTTGTCTTCGATGGCGGCGCGCAACTCGTTCAGGTGTTGGTCGCGGCGGGCGGCGAGGGTTTGATGGATGCGGGAGACTTCGCCGGCCCATTGCTTGCGGGGGAGCACCAGCACCGGGTCCACGGGCAGATAGGCGGCTACGCCGGGGTGGAGTTCGGTCAGGCGGTAGGTGGCGGTTCCGCCGGGGAAGCGCACGGAAACTCTTCCGTCTTCGATGCCGGTGACTTCGGCGTTCTCACGCAATTTTTGGCCTTCCAGACCGGGCAGGACGGGGAAAATGATGAGCCGGCCCTGAATGCCTTGTCCGGGGGGGAGGTCGGATATTTTGGGCGACGCCGGCAGGCTGTTTTTGGCGGCTTCAATCCGCTTGGCCATGTCTTCGCGGAGGAGGCGGACTTGTTCGTTGGTGCTGCTGCGCAGCAAGGCCGTTGTGGTGACTTCGAGCTCGTGCGCGAGTTCTTCCGCCGCGCCGATGGCGGCCAGGGCGGCTTGTCCAAGCGCGGTGTTGGCCTGGACGGCGGCGCTCACGCGGGCGAAGTCCGTTTTCAGGGCGGCGAGCTGGCTGTCCTGAGCCATGATGAGGGCTTGGTTTTGCTCGATGGTTTGGGCCAGGGCTGATTCCGTGCTTTGCAAGCGCTGTTTGATTTTTTGGGCCAGAGTGTGCAACCACAGATTGGCGCCGAGCAGCAACGCGATGGTGAGGAGGGTTGCGCCGGCGAACATATATTTGCGATAGCGGCGCTGGCGCGGCAGGGGCGGGATTTTCAAGGGGTTGTCGCACTCCGGGCATTTGACAATGAAACCTGCGCCGCCTTCGTCCACTTCCAGATTGTGGCCGCATTCGGGACAATCAAAATTGATGAGCGCCATATCTACCTCCAGTTCGCCGTTCAGAGTACTACGTTCGGGGCGGAAATGGCAAGTTGCCGGGTGCGCTCAAGACAGCAGCCCGACATGATGGACGGCCAGCAGGAGGGCCATGTTCACAGCGTTGAACAGCATGTGCATGCCGATGGGCACCCATAGCGAGCCGGTGCGGGCAACGGCGAGATTCAACGCGACGGCGAAAATGAACAGCGCGACGAAGGTGCCGAGGTCCGCATGGAGGGCGGCAAAGGCCAGCGAGGTCAGGAGCATCCCGGCCCAAGCGCCCGTGCGGCGCACCAGCGCCGACAGGAGGATGCCCCGGAAAATGATTTCTTCCACAAATGGAACGATGGTGACGGAGAACATGATGAAGCCCGCCAGCGCCCACGGGTCGCGGATGGCGAGAGCCAGTTGGACGGCCATTTGTAAATCGGGCGGGCGGCCTATGCCGCGCAGCGTCACCTGCCAAATGAACGAGCCGAGCCAAATCAGCGGCAGGATGCCCAGCCAGCGAATTACGGTTTGCGGGATGATGTTCCGCCGTTGCTCCGGCCGGCCCATCGGCGCGGGCTTCAGGGCGGCGAGTCCGATGATGGCGATGAAGGCGATGCCGTGAAAGGCGAGCAAATCCCATGTGAGTGTCGGTGGCGCGAGCCAGCGGCGCAATATTTGCGCGGCGCCGATGAGAAGCGCCAGCGGCAGCAGGTCGCGTCCGCGCCAGGGGCTGGCGGCGGCGCGTTGCGCCAGCATCTGCTGCCACGAGGACCGGGCGGACGCGCGCTGGCTCAGCAGGTGAATGAATGCGCCGACGCCGGCCACGAACAGGAGCGCCCATGACCCCAGGATGAGGGCCACCCAGCGAGCGTGGACGATGGGGGGCATTAGCCGCCCGGCGATTGAAAGGTTTCGCGGATGGTGTAGGTGGGTTTGTTCTGCGATTCGTGGTAGGTGCGGATTTGCAGTTCGGCCAGCAGGCCCATGGACAGGAACTGCATGCAGAAGGCCAACAGCATGAAGGGGGTGATGACCCAGAACGGCCGCTTGATGAGATAGATGTGTTCCGCGCCGTGCGGGCCAAAGAGCCGGTTGGCCACGACCGCCACCAACATGAAGGCCGCCGCGCCGCCAAACCAGAAGGCGATTTTGCCGAACAGTTGCATGGGGCCGCCCGTGAAGCGGAGAAGGAATTTCACCGTGAATAAATCGAGAATGACGCGGAAGGTGCGCCCGATTCCATATTTTGATTTGCCGGCGCGCCGGGGATGATGGCTGACGACGATTTCGCTGATGTCGCCGCCGACCCAGGAGCATAGCGCTGGGATGAAGCGGTGCATTTCGCCGTAGAGTCGAACGCCTTGCAAGACGTCGCGCCGGTAGGCTTTGAGCGTGCAGCCGTAGTCGTGCAAGCGGACCCCCGTGATGCGGGAAATCAGCCCGTTGGCAATCATGGAGGGCAGCCGCCGGTTAATCCAGGGGTCTTTGCGGTCCTTGCGCCAGCCGGAAACCACCGCCGAGCCATTCTTTTCCATTTCTTCGAGCAGCAGGGGGATGTCCGCCGGGTCGTTTTGCAAATCGGCGTCCAGCGTGACGATGACGTCCTTTTGGGCCGCGTCAATGCCGGCGGACATTGCCGCCGTTTGGCCGAAGTTGCGGCGGAAGCGAATGAGATGAAAGCGCGGATGCTTTCGCGCCGCCTCCTGAAGGCGCTCCCACGTTTCGTCGTGGGAGCCGTCATCCACCAGAATGATTTCATAGTCGCGCCCGCTGGCGGAGAGGGCGTCGTGCAATTTTTGGGCCAACGCCGCGACGTTGGGTTCTTCGTTGAATACGGGAACTACGACCGAAAGGCTGGAGCGGTTTGTCATGCGCGCAGTATGCGTGAAGGTGTGGATGATTTCAAGGAGGGTTTCGCCGCCAATGGGGGTGAGGGCCGCCGCCGGTCAAATCAGTTTTTCCTGGCGGTACCATTCGCCGGTGCGGCGCAGGCCTTCGTCCAGCCCGACTTTCGGGTCGTAGCCGAGGTCGCGCTTGGCCTTGTTGATGTTGAATGCGCGGTTTTGCCGGTACCAGTCCACCCGCCGGGGAAAAATCGGCGGCGTGATGCGAAGCGGTGTGCAGACTTTTTCGCATACGTGGCCGGCGATGATGACGGGCCAGATGGGGTAGTGCTTGATTTTCACGTCCACGTCGAGCGCGCGGCCGATTCGCTGCACGAGGTCTTTGATGGAGACATATTCTTCGTCGGCGATGAGATACGCCTCGCCGTTGCCCTTGTTGAGGTCCATGGCCAGCACAAAGGCGTCCACCAAGTTGTCAATGTAAACCGGGTGATAGAGCGTCTTGCCGCTGCCGAACATGGGGAAGCGCCCGCGGGCGACGCGCCGGAAAATCATTTGGAAGCGCTCCGGGTCGCCCGGGCCATAGATGGCGGAGGGGCGCAGAATGGTCACGGGCATGCCGGTTTGCTTCATGAAGTCCAGGCAGACCGGCTCCGCCTTGTATTTGGTGCTTTGGTAGTAGTCCGCGGGCGCGATGTTGTGGTCTTCGTCCGTGGGCGGGTCCTTGACGTTGCCGTGGATGCCGCAGGTGGAACAATAGATGAACTTTTTGACGCCGGCGGCGTGGGCTTCTTCGAGGCAGATGCGCGTGCCGTCCACGTTGACGTGGTCATAGTGGCTTTCGGGAACATTCAGTTCGCGGAAGGCGGCGGCCAGGTGCTGGACGATTTCCACGCCCTGCATGCAACGCTTGACGCACTCGCGGTCGGTGACGGTGCCAATCACCACTTCCGCGCCCCACTGGCGCAATTCTTCGGTTTTGAGGCCTTCCTTGTAGTCCAACGCAACCACCTGATGGCCGTCGTCCAACAAACGCCGAACCAGTGCCTTTCCGGTGAAACCCGTGCCGCCCGTGACTAAAATCTTCATGCTTGAACTCCTTTGCAGTCCCTATGGAATGAGGTTGAACCTAGCCGAAACACGCGCTCAAAAGCAAGGATGCAATCCGGCGGCTACATGTTTGCGTAATTGGGGCCGGCTCCGTGCCGGGGCGGGCGCCAGACAATGTTGTCATAGGGGCATTTCAAGGTGCAGCAGCGGCATTGCAGGCAGTTTTCGGCGCGAATCTGGATGGCAGTTGCGGCCTGCGGGTCAGCGGCATACACGCTGGCCGGACAAAAGCGCGTGCAGGGCGCGTGATAGCGCTGCAGGCAGTCGCGGCAAATATCCGCATCGCGCAGAGTGATGTGTTCCGCGCCATTCGGGATTTGCAAGTGCGCACGAAAGAGCGCGGATTCCACGCCCAAGTCAAGCGGGCCGTTGTCCGGCTCGCCACGCAACGCGGCGGGGCGCTTGCCGGGACGCAGCGACGAGCGCTCCTCTCGCGGCGTCCAGCGGCCAGCGGGGAGCATGCCGCCCGTCAGCCAGTTGAGGCCGGCGGCGGCGATGCCCGCCGGCAGGCCCCAGCGAAAGGCGGCGCGGTAATTGCGCGTGCGGCGCAAGCCTTCCAGCGAGGGGATGTCGGCCCGCGAGATGACACCGTCGCCACGGCGAATGGCTCGGGCGGCGGCGATGCCGGATTCGATGGCCAGATGAAATCCTTTGAGTTCCATGGTGTCCACCAGTCCGGCGGCATCGCCAATCAGCAGCGCGCCGGGCGCGGAGAATTGGGGCAGGGAATACCACCCGCCCTCTGACACCAACTTGGCGCCGTAGGCGACGGTTTCGCCGCCCGCAATATGTTTCTGCACGAAGGGATGGCGCTTCCATTGGCGGAATAATTCGTGGGCGCTGGCGGCGGGGTCGCGATAATCCAAGGCCAGAGCCAGGCCGAGGGCAACATGGGTTTCATCGAAGTGATACAGGAAGCCGCCGCCGTAGATGTCCAGACCCAGCGGAAAGCCGAATGTGTGAGCGACGGTTCCCACGGCTTGCGGGTTGGAGGGGATTTCAATGATTTCCTTCAAGCCGAGCGAATGGCTGGGCGGATTGGGGCCGCGCAGGTCGGGATGACGCTCCAGCAGTTCACGGGCCAACAGCCCGCCCGCGCCTTCGGCCAAGACGGTTGTGGAGGCTAGAATTTGGTCGCCTTGGGTGTTCACGCCCGCCACGCGGTCCTGTTCCCAAATCAGGGAGTCCGCGGTTTGGCTGGTCAGGATTTCCACGCCCAGTTGGGATGCCACGTCCGCCAGCGCGGAGCCGATTTGCGAGAAAGACGCCAGCCGCATGCCGCGCATACGCATTTTGGGCGGCACGAAGGGAAGCCGCAACGCTCCCCCCGGCCCCAGCGCATGAAACGTATCGCGGGTGACCGGCGGTCCCAACGGGATGCGTTGCAATTCGTTCGGAGTCAGCAGTTGCGCGAGCGAGTCGGGGCGAATGACGGCGCCGGAGAGCAAATGGCCTCCGATTTGCGCCGATTTCTCCAATACCACGATTCGCCGATGTCCCTGCGCCAGCCGTTGCAGATGGATTGCGCAAGCCAGCCCCGCCGGCCCCGCGCCCACGATGAGGACATCCACCCGAATTTGTGAAGAAGCTGACATTTTCACTGATTCTCAGCGCTTAGACTGAGGCGCACCGTGGTGCCGAATGTTTGTTGTGCCGGTCGAATGCTCATTCTTGTTTCCGATTGTTTTCCCAAAAGGCACGGGGTGTTACGATTTTGACGCCTTGGAAGGTTTTAAGGGTGAGCAAATCTTTATCGCCCGTGATGATGGCGTCCGCATGGCCGCTGATGGCCACGCCTAAAACCATTAAGTCGTTCGGATCACGACAAGCCGTCGAAGGGAGCGTTTCGGGCTTTAGAATCTGGGCGTTGCTCTCCAGTAATTTGATGTACTCGGCGACAATCGGTCGGGGGACACGCAACTTATGCCGCAGTTTATCTTTGATTTCATTCAGGATACCGCGGCACAGGATGATTTGATGCTGTTCGATGCAAAGTTCCATGATGGCTTCGCAAAGTCCGCGGGTCGCGGCGGCCGCGATGGCCACGTTGGCGTCAATAACGACCCTCATTGCAGGGCCTTGAAAATATCCTCATCGGTCAACAGGCCTTGAGCCTCGGCAAAAGGAAGAATTTTTTTGCGCACGCCCCGGAAGCGCTCAACCGCGATGTAGCGGCGCAGGGATTCCCGGACGATATCACTGACGTTGCGTTCTTCTTGGCGACTGAGCACGTCCAGTTCGGACTTGAGCGCATCCGGCAAGCGAATCGTAATCGTTGTCATTTTCAGCCTCCTGCAAGACAACGTAATACATCGCCCTTGCCTTGTCAACCGCCCACCACGCCGAACCTCACGGGGGAGGTGGTACTTTGTGGCGGGGGCGCAGGGCTTGGATTTGGGGTCTTTTCGTTTTGGATGTTGAAATGGATTTCTCCGCGACCGCTTTCAAGCAGTCGCCATATGCCGGATAATTGGAGGGTCCGCGTTAAACGCCAGTTTTCTAGCACCCGCGATAGGTCCTCTGAGTACTTCATGCTGTATTCTTCTTCCTGAAAACGGGCCGTCCCGTTTGCGGATAATTCCAACTTGTATTCCCACTTTATCCAGGAAGGGAGATCAGGAGGGCTACCCGTTGCCGTCCATACGCCGACGGGCCAATTTGCGGGGGCTTTTGCCGTTGCCGGTGAGGGGATGAACCATTTGCCTAAAACACCGATGCGTGCATCCTTGTTATCGGGGGCAATCAGGAGGATGTCTTGTCCATGGCGATTGGTCAGAACGAAAGAATAGGTCAAGTCAACGGGGGAGTCACCGCCGTAAGATGCCAGTGGCGACAGCATGAGGATGAACAGGGCGATTGTTTTCGCAATTTTCATGTGGAGTTCGTCACCGGGGCACGGGATTATGGGCGCTCATATTTTTTCAATTCCTGCCTGATTGTTTCATAAAGGTCTTGTGTCCAGGCGGGCATTGCCGGCATGTCCGAGGGCAAGTCGCGCACTCGAAAATCCACGGGGCTTAGAATGATTGTAACGTTCTCCATGCCGGTTTGCGCAGCCAGCACGAAAAGGTCTTCCGCAGCCTTGTCGCCCATGGCGAGGCAGCCGATGGAACAATTCTTCCCATGGATCATGATGTCACTTCCGAGGTTGGGGCGGCCATCCATTTCGCCTCGTCGGATGTCATCCGTGTTTGGGTAGGACACGCGCAGGGCGAGGTGGTAGAGACTATTGGGGTTCAGGGATTCAAGTTCATAAATCCCCTCGGGCACCTGCCTGTCCCCCTCTTTTAGTTTCGGACCGAGTTTTCCGCTCATGCCAAGAATGGGGTAGGTCTTGAGGTGTTTCCACTGCTCGTCAGTTCCCAGAACCCATGCCTCCAGCTTTTTTTCGGCTTTTATGCCGATGAGGGTCATTTTCTTCGGGGGATAGGCCACGCCGCTTTGATTGAATGCCGGGACCAAACGCGCCTTTACCGTGTCGCCGAACTGGGCCACACGGTCAGATACGGTTTTCTTGCCACGGATATGTTGCAACGCCGCGATGAATGGGCGGCGCAGTTGTGCCCGGAATGGATAGGCGCAGAAGGCCAGCACCAGCACGGCCAGTAAAATGTAAAGACTCGTTGGCTTCATCCTTCAAAAACTATCATCACGGGTCGGGGAAGGCGACTTCTCGCTGATGGCCTGAGAACCTTTCTTTATCATTCGTTTCGAGCCGAGGGTGATTGCGCCAACCACAAGAATCCAAGCGAATGTATTTAATCCGAATCTGAACGGGTCATACTGCGCCCACGCTAGTCCAGGTGCGGTGGTTTGGTAGGAGATTGGGAAGCCGTATTTCTTTTGGATCCCAATCGTTTCGGTTGTAGATGCATCGCTTCCATTGTGGATTTTTGCCGAGAGCACGGAAAAGATCACGGCGAACATGCCCACGAGCATCCATTTTCCGATTGTCTTCATTATGTTAGCTTCATGGTTTCAGGTATTATTTACCCGCCAAGCTTCCATTCGCATTGTGCGGAGTGGGGTGCCGACTGGGAGCAGGGTAGGTTTGGGCGGGGGGAGGGGGCAATCCTTATTTCGGGGGCGGGGGCGGGAAAAACGTTTTTTGGGCGGCGGGATTGCTTTGACAGCGGGTTCCGCGGGATGTTACAAGCGATGTCCATAACGGGCGGCCAGCCGGTGGCCCGGCAAGGAATTGACCATGGCAAAAGTTGTTCTCGAAGACGTTTACAAAATCTATCCCGGCGATGTGACTGCGGTTCATGCCGCGAATCTGGAAATCCAGGATCAGGAGTTTATGGTTTTGGTGGGGCCGTCCGGTTGTGGAAAATCCACGATGTTGCGGATGGTGGCGGGGCTGGAAGATATTACAAAGGGATCCATCTATATTGACGGCAAAAAAGTCAATGATGTGCCGCCGAAGGATCGGGACATTGCGATGGTGTTCCAGAATTACGCGCTTTATCCGCACATGAGCGTGTATAACAATATGGCTTTCGGCTTGAAGTTGCGGAAGTACCCCAAGGCGGAGATTCACCGCCGGGTGATGGATGCGGCCGAAATTCTGGGGATTACGGAGTATCTGGAGCGCAAGCCCAAGGCGCTTTCGGGTGGCCAGCGCCAGCGCGTGGCGGTGGGGCGCGCCATCGTGCGCAAGCCCAAGGCGTTTCTCTTTGACGAGCCGCTTTCCAACCTGGACGCCAAAATGCGCGTTCAAATGCGGGCGGAAATCAGCAAGTTGCACAGCCAGCTCAAGAGCACGATGATTTATGTGACGCACGACCAGATTGAGGCCATGACGATGGGCGATCGCATTGTCGTGATGAAGGACGGCTGGATTCAGCAGGTGGATACGCCGTTGAATATCTACAACCACCCGGCGAATCAATTTGTGGCCGGTTTTATTGGCAGCCCGCCCATGAATTTCTTTGCGGGGCGCGTGGTTCGCCAGAATAATCAGATAATTTTCGATGAGGGGCATTTCCGCATTCCGCTGACGGGGCGCGCGGCGGAGGTTTTGAGCGCGTATGATGGGCAGTCGGTCACGATGGGGATTCGTCCGGAAAACATCCATGAGCGCGGCAACCGGCCGGATGCCGATCCGGCGCACACGGTGACGGCTACGGTGGAAGTGGTGGAAATGATGGGTTCGGAGGTTTATCTGTATGCCAGCACCGGATTTTCCAGTTTCACGGCGCGTGTGCAGGCATCGTGCCGCAAGCAAATCGGCGACACGGTTGAAGTTGTGTTGGATTTGGCCCACGCCCATTTCTTTGCCGGGCCGGAGGGCAAGGCCTTGCTGTAGGAGGCGCGCATGAACCTGTTTTTCAGTGAACTGTTGCAGACCATCGGCGTGGCGGCGGCGGCTTATGTCGTTCTGTTGCTGGGGGCGATGGGTTACAAGCGTTTGGAAGCCCGGCGCGCGGCGAAAAAGTCGTCGCCATGAAGCTGGGCGTCAACATTGATCACGTTGCGACGTTGCGTCAGGCGCGCGGCACGGATTATCCCGACCCGGTTGAGGCTGCCGCTCTTTGCGTGAAGGGCGGGGCGGATGGCTTGACGATTCATTTGCGCGAGGACCGCCGGCATATTCAGGATGCGGATTTGTTCGCGCTGCGCGCGAAGGCGCAACTGCCGCTCAATCTGGAAATGGCCAACGAGCCGGGAATTATTGAGATTGCCCTGCGGGCCATGCCGGATGAGGTTTGTCTGGTGCCGGAACGGCGCGAGGAGGTGACAACGGAGGGCGGTCTGGATGCGGTGGGGCAACTGGAGGCGCTTCGGCCCACGGTGGCGCGTCTGAAGGACGCGGGCATCGTGGTCAGCTTGTTTATTGAGCCGGACCCGCGTCAACTGGATGCGGCGGTGGCGTTGGGCGCGCCGGTTGTGGAATTGCATACGGGCACGTATTGCAATGCCGCGGGGGCGGCGCAGGCCAAGGAACTGGAGCGTCTGGCGGAGGCCGCGCGGTATGGGCATCAGCGGGGGTTGCGGATTAATGCCGGCCATGGGCTGAACACGGTGAATTTGACTCCATTTTTGAAGGCGGTTCCGCACTTGGGCACCTTGAATATCGGCCACAGCATTGTGGCGCGAGCGGTCATGGTGGGGATGGAGCGGGCGGTGCGCGAAATCAAGGAGCTTATGGCATGAAATTCGTGAAGGCGGCGGCGATTCGGGAGGCAGAGCAACAGGCCATTCAGGCGAATCCGCCGTTGGCCGCCGAGATGATGGGGCGCGCGGGTGAGGGGTTGGCGCAATGGGTGCATTTTATTTCGTCGCAGGCGGGGATTACGGATCGGCGGGTGCGGCTGCTGGCGGGGCCGGGAAATAATGGCGGCGATTTGTTCGCGGCGGCGTTGATGTTGGAGGATGTTTTCTTCACGCCGGAAGTCTGGCTGGCCTGTTCCGTGGAGCGTTTGCAGGGCGCTTCCAAATACTATTTTGAGAGACTGTGCGATTGCGACATTCCGTGGCGTGAAATGGTGAATGAGGCCGACTGGCCGTTGGACGCAACGGAGCCGAATGCGCCGCCTATTTTTGTGGATGGCTTGCTGGGAACCGGCGCTCAGGGCGCGCCGACGGGGGTGATTCGCCGCGCAATTGACTATTTGAATGCCCAAAGCCAGGTCAGCCTGATTGTTTCCGCCGATGTGCCTTCCGGGATGGATGCGGATACGGGCGCGGCGGCGGGTGCCGTGGTGCGGGCGGATTTTACGGTGACGATGGGCTTCCCCAAGGCGGGGATGGCTGCCCCGGCCGGTTGGGCGGCTTTGGGCTCGTTGAGCAGCGTGGACATTGATTTGCCGCGAGAAGCGGCTGCGCAGATTCCGGATGGCGCCCCCGGCATTCGCTGGATTTCCGAGGCGACGGTTCGCGACATCCTGCCGCGCCGTGAGGTTGCGGCGCACAAGGGCGCGTTGGGTTGTGTGCAGCTCGCGGGCGGCTCCGCGCAATATCCGGGCGCGATGGTATTGACGGCGGAAGGCGCGACTCGCTCCGGCGTGGGGCTGGTGCAGGTGACGACGGCGCCGGCGAGCGCCGCCGCGATTGCGGCGCGTATGCCGGAGGTGATTGTTCACGGGGATTACTCCGCCGATTGGCCGATGAATTCCAAGGCGACCGCGCTGGTGGTTGGCCCGGGACTGGGACGCGACCCGGAGGCGCGGCGGTTCATCGCGCGGTTGTTGCGCGAAACGACTTGTCCGCTGGTGCTGGATGCCGATGCCATCGGCGTGCTGGAGGGGAGGCCGGATGTGGTGCGCTCATGCCCGCAGCCCGTCGTTTTGACGCCGCATCCGGGGGAACTGGCGGAATTGCTGGGGCAGGATGTGGACGCCATTCAGAGCGATCGCCAGAAATTTGCGATGATGGCCGCGGAGCAAACGGGCGCGGTGGTGGTCCTCAAGGGGGCGGGCACGATGATTGCGCAAGAGGGGCAGGCGACCTGGTTGAATTTGAACGGCAATCCGGGGATGGCTTGTGGCGGCAGCGGGGATGTGCTGGCGGGTCTGCTGGGCGGTTTGCTGGCGCAAGGGATTCCGCCCGTCGCGGCGGCCTGCGCGGCGGTTTGGCTCCACGGAATGGCGGGTGATATGGCTGCGTTGCAACATACGCAAGCCGCCATGAATGCGCGGGATATTGCCGCTGCGCTGCCGGGCGCTTTCAAACGCGTTGCCGTGCGATAAGTTTCGCATTTCGCGCGCGTGGTTTCGGCGTTCCGGCTACGGGCCAAAATCGAGCAGGCCGGTGTTTGCGATGGAAATCTTCGCAATCAGCTCCGGGCCTTCGTGGTGGATGGAATTGACGCGCGTGCTGACCGGATGGCTGGCAAAGTCGGCTTGAGCTTGCGCGAGCAAGTCGAATAGCTGTTCCTCGCGGGCGTTCGGCGCCAACCATGTTTGGAGGCGCTCTTTCGGCAGAACAATCGGCATGCGCGGATGAATATGGGCGATGGATGGGGCGGAATCCTTGGTCAGAATGGCGCATGAGGTGAGCGTGGTTCCAGCGGCGGTTGTGCGTGTGGCATACAAGCCCGCAAAGGCCAGAACGTCGGCTTCGGGTGAATGGATGTAAAAAGGCTGGCGCGGCGGGCGTCCCGGCTCATGGGTGGCTTGCCATTCGTACCAGCCTTGCGCGGGAATCAGGCAGCGGGCGGCGCGGAAACTTTCGCGCCACATGGGCTTGGCCGCCACGTCTTCCATCCGTGCGTTGATGGCGTGGGCGGGTGGCGCTTCGCGCTGCCACCACGAGGGGATGAGTCCCCAGCGGGCCTTTTGGGTGGCCCACGTGTTTTCCGCCGCGTCGGAAAGCAGAATGGGCACTTCGGTGGTGGGCGCGACATTGAAAATGGCGCGGAGCCAGCGATAGCCCCAACGCAACGGGGCAGGGCACCAGCGCGCGACCGCGTCTTCGGCGGGAATGACATAACGTCCGCACATGGGGACGCGCGCCCGGACAGGTTAATCCGGGATGAACAGCTTTTGGCCGATCAGGATGGGCGCATCAACGCTTTTCAGGCCGTTGGCTTCCACGATGGCTGACATTTTGACTTTGTAAGCGGCGGCGATTTTTGAGAGCGATTCGCCCGGCTGCACCACATGCTCCCACCCGGACGTGGCGCGGGCGGCGCTGCTTTTGCCGCCGGCGGGTTGCGAGGCTTTGATGAGGCTGGCGACCTTTTTGGTAATGTCGTCGTAGATGTCTTTTTTATCCTGAGTGCGGGCGGCATCCAGCGCGCGAATTTGGCTTTGCAGGTTTTCCAACTGCGATTGCAGCGATTGTATTTGCGACGCCGTGGCATACGCGGGCTGATTGGCCTGACTGGTGCGCACGTCGCCCTGCAACTGGCCGAACTGATATTCCGCCGCATCGAGGCGATCGTGCATGCGTCGCAGTTCTTCGCGCAAGTAGCCCACGTCGGCCTGCGAGGCCGGGGGCGGGCCGATTTCTTCCGTGGTGACACAGCCCGCGCCCGCCCAAATCAATCCGCAACACAGCGGAATGGTTTTTCCAAAAAGTTTCAAAAGAGTTTTCATGCGGGATAGAATAATGAATACGCGGGTGGGCAGGCAAGAAAACAAGGCGGCCTTGAAACCGGCGCGAGCGGGCGTGCGCCGGGGCGTCTTTGACGCGAGACGTTTGCGCCAGAATGTTTTTTGTTTGCGGCCAGGGGATGCTTTGTGGAAAGTAAGGAATAGCCGCAGATGCGGCTTGGCATGAAATCGGCATTCTGGAAAAAACTCGTTGAGCGCCTGGACAAGATGGATTCGGGCAGTGTGCAGTCGCAGTTTCTGCGCCTGGTATCCGAGCGGGGTCTGCTCGAAAGTATTTTTCATGCCCTGCGCGAGGGGATTCTGGTGCTGGATGCGGACGCGCGCATCTTGTATGCCAACCGGGGCGCTTGCCGATTGCTGGGCATTCCGGAGGCCGGGTCGGCCGGGCAGCCCATGAGCCGTTATCTGCACGAAATTGACTGGCAGCGGCTGGTGAGTCTGGATGAAAAAGAATGGGCGCGAATGGCCACGCGCGAAATTGAAATCACCTATCCGGAACATCGCTTTCTGGCCATGTATCTGGCGCCGCTGGAAAATCTGGCGGATGGCCGCAACGGCGTCATCATGATTGTGCGCGATGTCACTCGCGAGCGCGACCACACCGCGGAGGCCATCGAGTCCGAGCGGCTGAACGCGATTCTTCTGCTGGCGGCGAGCGTGGCGCACGAAATCGGGAACCCGCTCAACTCGCTGACGATTCACCTGCAATTGCTGGATAGGGAATTGAACGATTTGCCGCCGGAAAATCAGGAATCGCTGCGGGAACTGTTGAATGTCGCGCGCGGCGAAATCGCGCGGCTGGATCAGATTTTGACGCAGTTTTTGAAGGCGATTCGACCGAATCCGCCCAATTTCGAGTCCGCGCAACTGCCGGAGATTGTGGCGGAAACCCTGACCACGCTTTCGGCGGAAATTCAGGACCGCAAAATTGAGGTGGAGGTGGAACCGGGCGAAGATTTGCCGCCGGCGTGGGTGGATCGCGCGCAGGCGCGGCAGGCGTTTTTCAATGTCATTCGCAATGCCATCCAGGCCATGAGCGCGGGGGGCGGGTTGCGTATTTCTTTCGCGGTTGCCGACCGGCTCATCGGGGTGGCGTTTCAGGATACCGGGCCGGGCATCCCGCCCGACCAAATGACCGAGCTGTTTGAGCCGTTCCAGACCACCAAGCCGGATGGGCACGGGATGGGCTTGATGATTGTGCAACGAATCATGCGCGATCACGGCGGGGGCATGCTGGTGGAAAGCTTGCCGCAGGGTACCCGTATTCAATTGCATTTCCAGCGCGAAGACCAGCGGATTCGCTTGTTGCCGGCGCCGAAGGACGCGCGCGTGGACGAGGAAGCGCCATGAGCCAGCGGCCAACCATTCTGATTGTGGATGATGAGAAAAACACGCGCGACGGTTTGGCGCGCGCCTTGCGCAAGGATTATCATATTGCGGAAGCGGAAAATGGCTTGCGCGCGCTGGAGTGGCTGGAAACCCATTCGGCGGATGTGGTGCTTTCGGATTTGCGCATGCCGGGGATGGATGGCATGGCGTTGCTTTCCCGATTGCTGGCGCGTGAGCCGAGGCCCGTCCTGATTTTGCTGACGGCCTACGGCGACATTGAAACGGCGGTCGAAGCCATGAAGCGCGGGGCGTATGATTTTTTGGCCAAGCCGGTGAATTTGGATCGGCTGGAACTGCTGTTGAAGCGCGCCCTGGCGGAGCGACAGTTGGGCGCTGAAAACAAGCGCCTTAAGGCGCAGATTGACGCGAAGTACGGATTTGAAAATATCATTGGCGCTTCCGCGCCCATGCAGGAAGTGTTCGATGTAATCCGGCAGGTTGCGCCGACGCGCGCCACGGTGTTGATTCAGGGCGAAAGCGGCACGGGCAAGGAGCTGGTGGCGCGTGCGCTGCATCAGTGCAGTCCGCGTGTGCATGGGCCGTTTGTTCCCGTCCATTGCGCGGCGCTGGCGCCGACGTTGCTCGAAAGCGAGTTGTTCGGCCACGAAAAAGGCGCGTTCACCGGGGCTACGGAACGGCGGCGGGGGCGTTTTGAGTTGGCGGATGGGGGCACCTTGTTTCTGGATGAAATCGGTGAAATTGACCCGGCGTTGCAAGTGAAAATCCTACGCGTGCTGGAGGAGCGGCGCTTTGAGCGGGTGGGGGGAACGGAAACGATTGAGGTGGATGTTCGTCTGGTAACGGCCACCAATCGCGATTTGCGCCAACAGGTGGCGGAAGGCAAGTTCCGCGAAGATTTGTTTTACCGCTTGTTCGTGGTGAATGTGACCTTGCCGCCTTTGCGCGAGCGCGAGGGGGATATTGTTTTGCTGGCGCGGCATTATCTTCAGGAATTGGCGGCGGAAAATGGCAAGACCATCACCGGCATCACCCCGGAAGCGATGGATGCGCTGACGGCTTATTCCTGGCCCGGCAATGTCCGCGAGCTGCGCAATGTGATTGAGCGCATGGTGGTGTTGAGCAACGGCGAAAAACTGACCGTGCGCGATTTGCCCGCTGCGTTGCGCGGGCCGGCGCGGGCCGCGACGCCGCGCTCCGGCAGCGCGCTGCGCGACGCCGAGCGGCAGATGATTATAGACGCGCTGCGACGTCACAAAAACAATCGAACGCGCGCGGCCCAGGAATTGGGCATTCATCGGCGCACGTTGCACCGGAAATTGAATGAATATGGGTTGCGGGAGTCCCCGAAGGAATAACGACAAGCAAGGACGGAAGGTATGGCGCTCGAATACGAATCAGGACTTCAGAATATCGTTTATCAGGTGGATTCAGAAATGGGCCGCAAGATTATTCGCGGCGTGCTCTTCAGTCTGTTTGCTCTGGCGATGGGGGCGTTGTATCTGGTGACCAACTTTCAGGGACTGAATGACGCGCGGGCGATGGAAGAGGCGCAGTTGGGGCGCAATCTGGCCACCGAGGGGCGGCTGGTCACGCACTGCGTGCGCCCGCTTTCGCTGTGCCAGGTGGCCGAGCACAACGCCGATGGCGACGCGCGCGTGTTCAACCATCCGGACTTGCTGCATCCGCCGGTTTGGCCGGCCATTTTGGCGACGGTGTTCCGCGCGTTGCGAATGCCTGAGCCGGGAACGCCCACCGCCACGATGGTGTCGAGTTGGGATTATGCGCCGGTGATTGTCGGCCAACTTTTCATTATCTTTTCCGCCATTTTGTTGTGGGCTATTGGGCGGAAGCTGTTTGACGCGCGGGTGGGGGCGCTGTCGGCGGGCGCGTTTCTGTTAAGCGATTTGGTCTGGCGGCAGAGCTTGACCGGCAACGATTGGTCGGCGGCGCTGTTTTTTGTGCTGGGGGCGGTTTATGCGGCGCTTTGGGCGGCTGAATTGCCGTCCGGGAAAGGCCCGGAGGATGAGCAGGGGCCTGTATGGCGCTGGCTGGCGCCGTTGGTGGTTGCGGCGCTGTTCACGGCGGCGGCTTTTCTGACGCGCTATCTGGCGGGGACGGTGGCGCTCTTGGTTTTTCTGTATATTGGCGTTTCGCGTCGCCGTCGTCCCTGGGCGAAGGCCAGCCTGTATCTGGCGCTGGCGTTCCTGCCGGTGATTCTCTGGATTTGGCGCAATGTTGCCGCTTGCGGGAATCCGTTGGGCTTGGTGTTTCACACCATGCTGGCCGATACCTATTTGTTCACGGGTGACGCGCTTGTGCGCTCCATCGCGCCGCGCCTGCCCGAGGTGGGAACTGCCGTCTATGCCGTGCAAATCAAGTGGATGGCGAACATGCGCGAGTTTTATGCTGATGGTTTCGGCTGGGGAAGCGCGGGCATGCTTCTGGCGCTTTTCGGCGCGATGTTTTTCCATCGGTTTGTGCGGCCGTCCAGCCGCACGTTGCGCTGGTGCATTCTGCCGGCGGCGGGGCTGGCGATTTTCATCGCGGCGGCATTCAATCGCGAGAGTTTGGCCGGTACCACGCTTTATTGGCCGCTGGTGATTCCGTTCGCCTGGGCCTTTTTGCTGGTGCTGCTGGACCGGCTGCAATTTGAATTGCGTTATTTTGGCGTGGCGGCCATTTCGGTGGTCATGTTCCTGCACGGCTTGCCGATGCTGTTGAATGTTCTGCCGCCGCGCACGGGTCTGCCGTATCCGCCGTACTTTCACCGCTACATCGGCGTTGTCTCCAGCATGGTGGAGCCGCAGGAATGTCTGGGCACGGATATTCCGTGGGCCACGGCGTGGTACGGCGGGAAAACTTCGATTTTGCTGCCCAAGGATATTGACGGCTACTTCACCATTCACCAGACGATTCAGCCGATTCCCGTGCTGTATTTCACCACGGTCACGCGCGACAAACCTTGGGCGCGCGGGCTGGCAGACCCCATCGCGCCTGAGAATAGCTGGTATCAACTGTTTTCGTTGAGCCGCGCGCCGGCCAACTTCCCGCTTACGCAGGGGCGGTTGCTGGCGGGCAGTGACCAGCTCATCATGGCGGATAACGAGCACTGGCGGTAAAAAAAACAATCCCCGCTGGTTGGCGGGGATTGTTGGTTGCCGTTCGTTTTGCGAACGAGCTGTGGCGGTTTTCTTATCCGGCCTTGCTTGCGCTCCATTCGTCGTCGGTTGTATCCACGATTGCGTCCACGCGTGTGCCGCGGGTGAACAGCCAATGCAGTGCGCCCATGATTAGGCCGGGGATAATCAGCGCAACCATGAGCAGATGCAACAGCGAGAAGTGGTAGGTCGGCTCCGGAATGGCCCGATGCAGGTTCCAGAAAATCAAGATGCAACTGATCCAGACCGTCAGGAAGTTCGGCAAGCCGTCGCCGGAGTGCATCCACTGCAGGCCGGGCGTCCGGTTTTTCGTGAAGGGATAGAATATGTTCGACCCCATGTGGCCGAGCTGGTCTTCTATGACATGGATGCCATAACAGGCGGCAATGGTGATGAAGCCCTGCCAGGCGACGCTGTAGTGTGTGAACAGGCCGCCCAGAATGGCTTTCCAGCCCGTCAGTCCTTCCAGAACGGGCAGGCCCGCCCAGAGCATGGCACCAATCATCCACAGAAGCCCCAGAAAAGCGCCCATGGTCAGCGAGTGCGACCATTCCCGGTGCCACGGGAGGAACTCCAGGTCGAGGTCGCCCTCCTCGTTGCCAAGGGGCTTGAGGCCGATAGTCGGGCCGTCGAAGATGTCCACTTTCAGCGCGGCGTCATAGGTTTGAATCACCCGCGATTTGATGGGGGCGCGGCCGACGCCTGTGGTTAAGTCTTCCGTCCCCGGGATGGGCACCTGGCCGGTGTTCACGACGGGGCCGAATGTGACCACAACCTCTTTTTTCTCGTTGTCGAACGTTACGTTATACTGTTGCCAGTGGTCGGCGCCCAGCCGCACGGAGGACAGCTTGAGATTGATGTAGCGATTTTCATCGTGCGCCATGGCCACCGCCCGCGCGATTTCATCCGCCACGATTTGGGGATCGAGGTTCGCCGGGTCCGGCTCGACGTACACATCGTGGTGATAGAAAAAGCGGTAGAACTTGAAGTCCAGCGTGTCCGGCAGAATGCCGCAGGCTCCGCCGAGAATGAAAAAGATGGGGTTTCCAGCCAACGCGGCATCAATCGCCCAAGGGCCGAAGGAGGCCACCGCCACACCCGACATAAAGTGTGTAAAGCCTTTCATGTTTCGAGTCCTTTCTTATTTAGGTGAGCCGGAGCCATCGTGTGATGACTTCGCCAAAGCCCGCCATGTTGCAGGCCATTGGCAACAGGAGAATGCCGAGACAGTTCAGGCGGCGGGAGCCGAACAGCACCGGCAGAAGCCCGATGCCGGTCGAAACCACGGCAATGAACATGCCGACCCAGCCGGTGACGGCCAGAACCATCACGATGATGATGACGAGGGCAAACGTGGAGACGTGCCGGTAGTTGAAGCGGTCAATGAACCACAGCACCATGCGCGCCAGCGGCGACATCATCAGATAAGCCACCGCCGAGGCGATGGCAATGCTGCCCAGCGCCAGATAATAATCGGAATAGGTGGTAGGCACATACAGAGTTTTCATCATCCACGCGCCGCCGCCGCGCGTCAGGCCCAGCCCCGGCACAAACAGCAGCATGAAGGCGCCCACGTAATAGACGAACTTGGACACGCCCTGGCCCATGATGAAAATACGCTCGTCGCGCTGCGCCGTGGCGTGGCCGGCCAGCAGGCCGCCGACACCGCCGGTGACCGCCGGCAGATAGGCTGCGAGGCCGCCGCCGAGACCGCCGGACCAAACCGAACGCAAAATCAGGTCGCCATCCACTTCCAGCCCTTTGACCACGCGCTGTTTGGGGACATTCGCCGCCGAAATCATATTCAGCAAGCACCACGGAATGGCAAACAAGCCGACAAAGGCGGGCATGATGTTTTGAAAGGCTGCTTCATGATCCACCGGCGAACGCGTCAGAAGGATGAAGCCCAGCAGCCCCGCGAGGAGAAATGTGGCCAGACCGGCCAGCAGCGTTTTCCAAGCGTCATAAAACTTGGCCCAGCCAGCGGGGCCGCGATTACCGCCCTTGGGCCATTCTGACATCAGAATGAAGGTGATGATGACCCACAAAATCCAATGCATGTGCCCTTTGAGGACTTCCTGCGCAACGGGCAGATATTTCGGAGCAAAAGGCCCAAGAACAAAGATGATGAAGAAGGCACCGGCCAGACCGCCCACGGCGGTAATCATGGTGCCTTCGTAGCCGCGCCCGCTCAGGAGATACTTCTGGCCGGGCAGCACCGTGAACATGGCGGATTCGTCCGGAGCGCCCAGCAACACGGCCGGGATGGTGTTCAGCATGGACCAGCCCACCACCATGCCAATCATCATCGGAACGAATATTTCGGGGGGAACCACCGTTCCGCCCGCTTCCAAGGCAATCAGCCCCAGCACCATCGCCCCCATGACGTTGTAAATGTGCAAGCCCGGCAGGCACGATATCACGCTGGATATCACCGTGCCGATGACGCACGAAATCAAGACCATCCAGAATGCTTCCATCGGGAACTCCTTCGTTAGCGAATGGTCATGACCGAGCGCCCCGCTGCGGCCTTGATTTGCAACTGCCCCTCATAGATGCCCACTTCGCCGGTGGCCGCCACGCGGACGCCTTCCTCCAGCGGGGCCTGAACATCTTCGGGAACAAGGGCGTTCCATAGAATCAGGTCAATCGTACCGGAGTCGTCCGTCAGGGAGTAGGCCACGCCGCTTTTCAGGGAGCGGGCCGGGCCGAGAACGCCCTTCACGACGCGCGTCTGTCCTTTGTCTGCCTCGGATATGGATGAAACCGGCACGGCCTTGGACTCATCCACGGTCGGCTGCGAAGCCGGCATGTCGTTCACCAGCTTGACCTTGTAGCCGCTGGTCACGCGCATCTGCGGCTTGTCCTCATAGACGGTCACAGCGCCTTCCACCTCAAACAGGGCGCCGGGCGTCGGCTTGATGGCAATCACTTCGTCCACGGAAGGCCAATACGCCACGCGCAGGCGGCTGCCGTTGTCCGTCAGAATCAGCACAAACGGCTGCTGGGTGCCCTCCTGCGGCGGAGTAATGGACTCCACGCGCCCGCGCACGCGGATGGTCTTGCCATCCATGTCCGCCGTCACCGCAGAAACGGAAAGCGAAGTCGCTGCAACGGAGCGCCCTCGGGAGAAGTCACGCGCGCGGCTTGGCTTGGACTGCCGATACGTTGCCGCCGCCTTTTGCGCCGGGGTGGGGGCGGGTGCGCTGGGCGGGCCATCCAGAATCTCCAAGTCCGCGCCCGAAGAAAGCTTCAGGTCGAGCTTGCCTTCGTAGCTGCCCACGGTGACGCGCGCGCGAACGAACGCGCCGTTCAGCACATCCTTGCCCTCAATGCGGTCGTAATCGGTCTGCCAGAACTTGATGGCCACCTCGCCGCTGTCGTCTTTCAGCTTCAGCGAATACGGGCGTTTGCTGCCCGCTGACGGCACCACCAAATCCATCACCTGGCCGGTCACTTCCACCGACGACCCATCCAGGTCCATCGTAATATCCTTCAGCTTGATGGTCGCCGCCGGCGCGCGCGTCAGTTGGAAATCATCCACGCTCACCAGCCGCATCGAGCTCTTGTCCTCGGCGAGATTCAGGCCCCCCACAAAGTTCACCGAATCGCCCGCCTTGGGAATCATGTTTCTCGCCTCCAGTTCCTGCGCCTGGCGCTGACTGGTGAATACCATCATCGAGCCCGTGCCATCCGAAACCGTGAAGCCCATCCCGCCGTTCCTGAAAATCCGCCCATCGGTGGCCGCCTGGCCCACCACACGGATTTGCCCGAAATTCATCGTGGGCTGGATATTCCCCAGCATCACCACGGGCACCTCGCGCGACCGGGCCATCAGATACAAAAGAAACAGCCCCACCGTTGCCAGAAAAATGGCGGCCCACTGAAAAACCACCAAACTCATTCGCCGGGGAATCTTCGCCTTGCAATAGGGGCACCTGCTGGCCGGGCCGACAAAACGCCCGCAACTGGGGCAATTGATGTCATCTGACTGGGTTTCGTGTCCGGGCAATACCTTCTTGGAATCCGTCATGCTTTTTTCTCCTCAAAACCCCGACTCGCGGGGTGGCATCCAATGCGACTGTTTGGCAAAGGTATCACGGGCAGAGTTTCAAAACCAACCCAAAACACACAAAAAACGCTCCCGCGGGCGAAACGTTTTCCGCCTTTTCATTTTTTCCACACTGTGGAAAAGTCTCCGCACGCGATGAATACCGGCGCCAACCAACCCAACGCCCCCATGCGGGTGCTCTTCGTCAATCGAATGGCCTGCCTCGAACGCGGCGGCGGCGAAACCTTCGACCTCGAAATCTCGCGCCATCTGGCCCGCGCCGGCATCCAAATCTCCTACCTCTGCGGCGCGCCCCTGTTTTCCTCGCCGCCTCTGCCGCTGCAAGGCGCGCGCGTCTTGCACACCCCGTGGCTGCGGCGATTCCCCTGGGACAAAGTCAAAGGCGGCTGGCGGGTGCGGCAACTGGAATTTGAATGGTTCGAGTGGCGCGCCGCCCGCTGGGTCGCCCGCCACGCCACCCGTTACGACATCATTCAGGTCTGCGAACTTCCCAACTTCGTCTACTGGCTCAAAAAGCGCGGCGCGCCCACCCCCGTTGTCATGCGCCTCACCGCCCCCAACTACCACGACCCCCGCGGCGGCGTCCCCCTCGCCGACGCCCTTATCGCCAGCGGCACCAGCATCGCCCGCCTGCGCGAACGCGGCCACATCAACGTGCAGAACATCCCCAACGCCGTGGATGCCGACCACTTCAAACCCCAACCCAGCGCCTTCCGCGAAACCCTCAACATTCCGCGCGACGCCTTTGTCGTCCTCTACGTCGCCCGCTTCCAAGCCTGCAAAAACCACGCCCTGCTCCTGAACGCCTTCGCCGCCCTCGCCAAGGACCGCCCCGCTAGCCACCTCCTGCTCGTCGGTAGCGGCCCCCTGCGCGCCGCCATCGAAAAACAAGCCGCCGACCTCGGTCTCACCCCCCGCGTCCACTTCCTCGGCGAAATCCCCTTCCAAGACCTCCCCGCCATTTACGCCGCCGCCGACGTCCACGCCATCTCCAGCGACTATGAATCCTTCTGCTTCGCCGCCATCGAAGCCATGTCCACCGGCCTGCCCATCCTTACCACCGACTGCGGCTGGGTGCCCAACCTCGTCGCCGACGACGCTGGAATCATCACCCCCGTTGGCGACCCCGCCGCCTTCGCCGCCGCCCTCAAAAAACTAGCCGACAACCCCGCCCTGCGCCACCGCCTCGGCGCCACCGGTCGCGCCCTTGTGCTCGACCGCCACACCTGGCCCGCCAGCGCCGAAAAACTACACGCTCTGTACCGCTCCCTCATCCAAAACCGCCCCGTTTAACCACAACGCGCCCCAAACCGCCCCCCAAGCGCCACGAAATATACTTGCCCCATCCTCTGCCCGGGCTTATCCTGCCACCAGTTAGCCGGTCCCAACCGCGCAAAACGACTTTGGAGTCAGGCGAGTAAAACTGTTCAACCTAAAGGCACATAATGCCACCTCATCGCACTGTTGGACTTGATACAGATGAAAATGTTTAGCGCCAGGATAATAGTTAGCGCGATGTTTCTAGGCGGGATTATTGCCCACGCGGAAACAAACCAGTTTGTAATGGCGTTAAATGCAGCGTGGGCATCTAAAAGCGCGAGCAACGTGCTCGGCTTTATAGAGAAAGAATTGACTGATCGCCCCAATGATCCACAAGTGCTGTTTGCCAGAGCAGTAGCAGCCGTAGAGCTGGAACAATGGTGTCGTGGCGCCACCAACTATTGCGCTAGAGCCATCGAGATGGTTCGCCAAGACTCATACACAGCGGAGAATAAACAATTTCTTCTGAAGGAGTTGTCGGAACATCTCGAATTTTTTACGGCATCTATCGGGGTGTTCAAGGAACCTGAGTACTCATTCCCCCAAACAAACGCTATTCTCCAAGCAGAAATGTTTCAAACATGTCCAAGTGAGTTTCCATATGCGGATTTTATCGCTAGGTTCAACAGCCCGTGACAAATGAAAAGTCCAACAAGACATTTCACCGCACGGCGCACAAGGTGCGCCGTCCGGTGAGCGCTGACCTTAGCAACAGAAAGAGGTAAGAAGTGAAGACCGGGATAAGAATTGCAACCTTCGTGGCGGTGATGGTGGGCGGGGGGGTGTGGGCTGGGCCGACAGGCGCGGTGCAAACGCGGGAACAGGTCCGGCTGGACCTCGACTTGATTGACGGCTCGCGCGTCATCGGCGTGCCCGTGCTGACATCCGTGCCCGTTCAGACGTCCTACGCGAAGATGGACATCCCGTTGCGGCAGATTGTCAGCATGGAGTTCACGGCGGACTACGAAAAGGTGTCGCTTGCGCTTCGGAATGGGGACAGCTTGCTGGGGGTTGTCCATCTTGAGGCCGTTAGCCTCGACACCCTGTTCGGCAAGGTGGAGATCGCCATAGTGAGCATCAAACAGGCTCGCGTTCTCCTTTCCGGCGGGCCCCTGTCGGCCGCCGTGTTGCGAGGCCGGCTGTTGCACTATACTTTCGACAATGACACAGGGGAGCGGGTCGCCGATGCCAGCGGCAACGGGCGCGATGGCGTCATGCGCGGGGCGCGCTGGACGAAGGACGGCAAGATTGGCGGGGCCTGTGAGGTTGGCAGGCGGGTGGGGTATGTCGAAACGCCGGATCAGGACGTCTGGTCATTTTCCGGCGACTTCAGTATTTGTCTTTGGGTCAAGCTGAATAGTTTGCCCTTGGGGGAGCAAATGATTGTAGGGCATGACGACGGCGGCGGGGAGCGCAACAAGTGGGCTTTTGAATTTCATAACGGGAATATCACGTTCCACATTAACAATCCGCGCAGTCAAAGTTATCGGATTGCCGCCGTACCGTGGCAGCCAGAGGTGGGTCGGTGGTATCATCTGGCGGTCCGTCGGAGAGGAACCACGTACACCATCTACGTTGATGGAGCTGCCGTCTCAAAGGACGACAACACACTCCCGATTCCCGCCGCGAATGCGCCGCTAACCATCGGACAGGCGGAAGGTTTGTTTGTCGAAGGAACACTGGATGATTTGATGATATTCAATCGGGCGCTGTCCTCCGAAGAGATTCAGAGCGTCTATGACGCCGGAAAATGACCCGGTGGAGGGCGCGGCCCATTTATATGTTTGACCCATCCTTTGCCCAGATTTACCCTGAATGCCAGCAACTCGGCCCTTATGTTGCGGAGAAAACAAATTAAAGTTTGATGAACCAACTGTTTAGGAATGAAAGAACGATGAACCATCTATCTCTCAATGGATTACGGCGCTTGTTGTGATGGGTTGTATGAGTGGTTATGCATTTGAGGAAACTGGCCCTGAAGAAAGCGCGGTTGCGTCTGATTCATGCGAGGGAAGGAGTGTCACGATGAAGGAAATAGACTTCGCGGAGATGGATGACATAAAAGTGGGGCATGCCCAGAATGTAGATGCCGGCACGGGTTGCACGGTGGTCATTTGCGAAAAGGGGGCAACGGCTGGCGTTGATGTCAGGGGCGGGGCGCCTGGAACGCGCGAAACGGACCTGCTCGACCCCGTCAATCTGGTGGAGAAGATACATGCGGTTGTCTTGTCAGGAGGCAGCGCGTTCGGTCTCGATGCGGCGGCTGGGGTGATGCAGTATCTGGAGGAGAAAAACGTTGGTTTTGATGTTGAAGTCACCCGTGTCCCGATTGTCTGCGGGGCGGCTTTATTCGATTTGGCAATTGGGGATCACCGGATACGACCGGACAAGGAAATGGGCTATCAGGCCTGTCTGAATGCCACATCCCCGGCTTGCGCGGAAGGTTGCGTGGGCGCCGGCACCGGCGCAATGGTGGGCAAGATTTTTGGCGTGTCGCGAGCCATGAAGGGCGGTCTGGGCTGTTACGCCGTTCAGGTGGGCGACTTGAAAATCGGCGCGATTGTCGCGGTGAACTGTCTCGGGGATGTGATTGATCCCGAAACGGGTGAGCGACTGGCGGGCCTGTTGAATGAGGACCTCACGAAAGTGGCAGATACGGAGGCCATCATGATTCAATCCTATGCGGAGAAGCACAACCCCTTTGTCGGCAACACGACACTTGGAATCATCATTACAAACGCAAGGTTGACCAAATCCCAGGCCACCAAACTGGCCTCCATGGCGCACAACGGCTATGCAAGGAGCATGCGTCCGGCCCATTCCATGTTCGATGGGGACACCATCTTCACCATGGCCACCGGGGACATCGAGGCGGATGTGAGTGTTTTAGGTTTGCTCTCGGCAAGAGTTATGGAAAGAGCCGTTGTCTCAGCGGTAAAAAAGGCTACCCCTCTCTTCGGGCTTACATGCTCGGCGGATTTGGAATGAAACGAGTAAGCCGGCTTGTAAGCGGCAAGGATGAGAAAGGAGGAGACGATGGAGGAACAACGCGTGACGCTGACGGATGTGGATATTCCCTTTGGGCGGATGGTCATAATTATTCTGAAATGGATGCTCGCATCCATACCTGCCGTCATACTTTTGTGGATCGTGGTTGGGTTGATTACGCTTGTGTTCGGGGCAGGCATTGGCGGTTGCGCCGCACTCATGTCCCCATAACGGGACTCAAAGGCCTCCAAGCCTCTTCTATATGTCCTGCGCGCGCTTTTTGATTTTGACTGGGCAGGGGCTTATTCCAGCGGGATTTGGTTGATGGGGTGGCCGTTGAGATAGGCGCGGAGGTTTTCGGCGACGATGTCAATCAGCCGTTTGCGCGCGGCGGCGGTGGCCCAGGCGAGGTGGGGCGTTATCAGGCAGTTGGGGGCTTGCAGGAGCGGATTGTCGGCGGGGGGTGGCTCGGTAGAGAGGACGTCCACGGCGGCGCCGGCAATTTCCCCTTCGGCGAGGGCGGCGGCGAGATCGGACTCGACAACCAACGGCCCGCGCGAGGTGTTGATTAAGAACGCGCTTGGTTTCATTTGCGCCAGGCGCGCGGCATGGATGATGCCTTTGGTTTGCGGGGTCAGCGGGCAGTGCAGGCTGATGACGTCGCTTTCCGCGAATAGCTGGTTCAGGTCGGCGTATTCCACGCCGGGCGGGGGCGGCTGGATGGTGTCGCGCCGATTGGCGAGTACGCGCATGCCGAACGCGACGGCGATGCGTGCGACGGCTTGCCCGATTTGGCCGAAGCCGATGATGCCGAGGGTGAGGTCGGCAAGCTCGATTTGCGGGGTCAGCCAGTAGCAGTAGTCGGGGTTGCGGGTCCAGCCGCCGGCGCGGACGTTGGCGGCGTGGCGGCCGACGTGGTTGCTCAGCTCCAAAAGCAGGGCGAAGGTGTGCTGGGCCACGGAGGGTGTGCTGTAGCCGGGGACGTTGCAGACCACCAGCCCGCGTTGTTTGGCGGCGGGCAGGTCAATGGTGTTGCAGCCGGTGGCCATGATGCCCACATATTTCAGGTTGGGGGCTTGCAGAATCGTTTCCGCGCTCAGGACGCCTTTGTTGAGCAGGACGGCTTCGGCGTCGCCCACGCGCGCGAGGGCTTCGGCGGGCGGGGTGCGATCGTAGATGGTGCAGTCGGCGAGGGCTTCGAGCGGCGCCCAGGAGAGGTCGCCGGGGTTGGTGGCGTAAGCGTCAAGAATAACCAAGCGGGGGCGTTTCATGGCGGCATGATACCGTAGCGCGTCGCGGGAGCCAAGAGAAAGAACCGGGGGGCGAGTTTTCCCGCTAAGTTGCTCTTGCAAAAGAGGGAAGAATGAGCGACATTAGATTGTATGAAGCGGGTTGCTAAACTGGCTGGATTGGCGGTTGGACTGTCGGCGTGGATGGGCTTGGGATTCGGTCCGTCAGCGATGGGGCAGGGGTATGTCTTGGCCTGGGGGTGGAATACGACCAACGGGCAAGCCGGTTTGGCGCCGTCCAATGTGATGGTGGGGGCTACGGATATTTCGGCGGGCTACGCGCATAATCTGGCGGTGAAAAGTGGGCGGGTGTGGGCGTGGGGAAACAATTCGCACGGGCAAACCAATGTGCCCATGAGTGCGCGAAGCAATATATTCACAGTGGCAGCGGGGAGAGCGTTCAGCTTGGCGCTGAACATGAGTGGCGAGCTGGTGGCGTGGGGTGCGGGCGCGCTGGCCACGAATATTCCGGCATCGCTTTCTTCGGGCGGGGTGTCGGCGATTGCCGCTGGCGAATGGCATGCGCTGGCGCTGAAGAATGGCGGCGCGGTTGCCTGGGGCTCGAATACCTACGGGCAGTGCGATGTGCCGGCGGCTTTGACCAATGGTGTCACCGCGATTGACGCGGGTGCGCGTTTCAGCATGGCGTTGAAGAATGGCGGCGTGCACGTGTTTGGCATCCCCGCTGATGATCCGTATGCGTATGGCATTCGTGATGTGCCGCCGGCGGCTGCCAGCGGCGTGTCGGCGATTGCCGCCGGTTATTGGCATGCGCTGGCGCTGAAAAATGGCGGCGTGATTGCCTGGGGCGCGCCTCAATTTGACGCGACCGTTGTGCCGCCGGAGGCTACCAGCGGCATCAAGGCCATTGCCGCGGGCGATTCGTTCAGCATGGCGCTGAAAACCAACGGCCAAGTCATTGTCTGGGGCGACCACACCAAGGGGCAGATGCCGGTGCCGAGTTTTGCCACCAATGGCGCATATCAGGTGGCGGCGGGCTCCGGCCACTGCCTTGTTCGTGCCGCGGTATTGCCTCCGCGATTTACCAGCACGCTCCTGCCTGTGGGATATGTGGATGAACCCTACCTCGGCAGTGTTACCGCCACTGGCAATCCCGCCGTGGTCTATTACCTGCAAAGCGGCCCGCGCTGGCTGGAGCTGGACCCCAACACGGGCGCCGTGAGCGGCACTCCACCTACAAACGCCTATTACGGCGTGACGTTTGTCGCCAGCAATGCGTTTGGGCAGGCCACCAACACCACGCAAATCACCGTGAATATCCCCGCCGCGGGGCCGCCGGTGTTCGTCACGACCAATCCTCTGCCCAGCGGTCTGGTGGGCGAATACTACGAACTGCAGATTGTCGCGAGTAACGAACCTATCTTCTCCGTGGTGGCGGGCGAAGGCAGTGGCTTGCCGGATGGCCTTACGCTGGATGAAGACGGTCTGCTGTCAGGTATCCCGGCCGTGGAATACGATAGCTTCTTCATGCTGATGGCCTCGAACAGCGCCGGTTGCGCCAGCAATTACTACAACATCACCATCACCGTGCCACCGCCGCCGGTATTTGTCACTGAAAGCCCGTTGCCCGACGCGGTCGTGGGCGAACCTTACCAATGCCAGATCGAAGTGGAGAACAACCCCAAACTCAGCTTGTGGAATGGGTATTTGCCCGCCGGGCTGGTCTTTGGCACGAACGGCTGGATTACCGGCACACCTGAACTGGTGGGCGAGTCCCTGTTCACCATTCGCGCCGTCAATGCGGGGGGCAATAGCAACCGCCTCTATTCGTTGACTGTCCTAGGCCCGCCGGTGTTTGTCACCGAAAGCCCCTTGCCTCATGGTGTCCTTGGTGCGCTCTACTCACAGCAAATCGAAATCCTTGGCACCGCCAACTTCAGTCTGGCGGCGGGTGCCCTGCCCGGCGGTCTAACCTTGGGCACGAACGGCTGGATTACCGGCATGCCGGAAACCGCTGGACTCTTCAACTTCACCGTCAAAGCCACCAATGACTACGGCTGGAGCAATCGCGTCTATGAGCTGGCTATCGGCATTGTGCCGGTGTTCACCACCACCAGCCCGTTGCCGGGTGCCACGCCCGGCACATCCTACGGCGTACAGCTCGTTGCCACTGGCAATCCGACCTACAGCCTCTTGAGTGGCTCGCTGCCAGGCGGCATTGAGTTGGCCAGCGATGGCCTGTTGGCCGGCACGCCGTCCGTGGTAGGCACCTACCAATTCACCGTGCGCGCCACTAACGATTACGGCTGGAGCGATCGCGAATTCGCGCTGCCCGTAGGCGACATGCATCCGCCTCTGCTGACCGAAATCAAGGCGCTCACCAACGGCGGCCTGCGTCTCTCGTGGATCACCAGCAACGATTGGGGCAACGTGCACGTCTATTCCAGCACCAACCTTCAATTGGACCTGTCCGTCTGGTCGAATCGCGGCATTCAGGTTTCGCCGTGGGTGGACCCCGCACCGGCCCCGAAGACCTATTATCATCTGCGCCTCACGCCGCCCTAAGCTCGGCCATGGGGGGGCGGCTGGTAACTGCCAGCTGTTCGGTCGCTTTACGCCAGCTTTTTCAGCAAGAGCGTGCAGTCGCCGGGAAGAGCCGCAAAGGGACCCGCGCCCGACGCATACGCCAGCCGGTTGATTTCCGTATAGCCCTGCTTGCGGAATGCTCCCGCCGACTTCGGGTTGGTCGCCTCTGTGGCGATATACTCATAATTCTTGTCGCGCAGGATTTCTTCCAGCCGCGTCAGCATGGCAATAGAGATGCCCGCACGCCAGTAGTCCGGCGCCACGGCCAGATAAAACACAAATGTCAACTGGCCTTCAATCAGCGCCAACGGCTGGTCCAGTCGTTCAAAGAAATCATCAATTTGATCCATGGCCGCGCGGTATTCCGCGGGGATCACATGGCGGGTCTGTTGATATTTGCCATCATCCAGACCCAACGCCACACCGGCCACTCGGTCGGTTTCCTGGTCCAGCGCGATGACGGCGAAACGGTCGTCAAGGCAATACTCGCAGACGGCGCGGACATAATTGGCGTAGCAATCACGCGGCAAATGCAAAGCCGCGGTTAGGGGCTCCAAGCTGTGAAATACGTTGGTTAATAGTTCAGCAGATTCGGGAAGACGTTCAGGTGTGAGTTCCAGTATTTTAATGTTCATTCATTTGGGGACGCAAAGCCCCCGCAGGGTGCAAGCAGACCTGGATGAGTGGTGTGCGGTTTCGAGTGGGTTAGGTTGGTCTCAAACCGCCAAGTTGCTGGCGTTGGCCGGTGTCGGGACCGCAACTGCGGCATCGGCCAGAAAAGTTGTGATGAGGGCGGTCTGCCCCAACAAAAGGCTCGAATCCAGTCGTGGATGGAGCAAAAACCCGGAAAAATTCCGGGTCTGAACTGCAGCACAAAGCTGAACGAAAGGTTTCATTGAAACATCCACATCCTACCTCAAAGGCCGCTTCTGTCCAGAAAAATGTCAAATAAGGCACATTTTTTACTTTTTTCTCCCCGCAGGCTTCCGGTGGCTCCCCCAAAGTAAAAAATCCTATTTTGATGACAGGAATTTTATAAATATGCGAATTTTGCCAATAAAATAATGATTTGAGACGTTAAAATCTGAAAATATATCAAATTTGCGAAAAAATATGCAGGTTGTTGCGATTTTTTGGCTAAAAATTCATACTTAACAAATCTTTAGATAAATTTTCTAAAAAATGTCAAAAACTGGGCAATTTTCATCATTATGGAAATTATAATGGTTAATTAACCATTAGATGGATAATTTGTAACCATTTGCAGGGAAAAGAATAACATAAAATTATTGAAAACAGCAAAAAATATGACAAATTGTCGGTAATTTCTATTCTTGGAGTTATTTTCATTTCATGGAACGATTTTGCGTGATTTCTCCTTCGGGGTATGCCACTTTCGAGGGCTGTTATGTGTTTTCTTAACGAGGAGATGCCATGAATGTGCCGTTGCTGGATTTGAAGCCGCAATACAACCAAATTCGCGCCGAAGTGGAGCCGGTTTTGCGCGAAATCTGTGAATCGCAGATTTTTATCCTAGGCCCCAAGGTGACGGAATGCGAGGCGGCGGTGGCCGCGTATTGCGGTGCCGCCCACGGCGTGGGCATGTCTTCGGGCTCGGATGCGCTGCTCGTGGCCTTGATGGCCGAGGGCATCGGCCCCGGCGATGAGGTCATTACGACGCCTTACACATTTTTTGCCACGGTGGGCGCGATTGTGCGGGTGGGTGCGCGGCCGGTTTTCGTGGATATTGACGCGGAGACCTACAACTTGGATGCCACAAAACTGGCGGCGGCAATCACCCCGCGCACCAAGGCCATTATTCCGGTGCATCTCTACGGACAAATGGCGGATATGGATGCCATCATGGCTGTGGCGCGCGCAAAGGGGTTGATTGTTATCGAGGACGCCTGCCAGGCTATCGGTGCCGAATGGAACGGTAAGCGCGCGGGCAGCATTGGCGATTATGGTTGCTTTTCGTTTTTCCCTTCCAAGAATCTCGGCGCGTTTGGCGATGGCGGGATGCTTACGTTGCAAGATGATGCCAAGGCGCATCAGGCCCGAATTTTGCGGAATCATGGCTCGGAGCCGAAGTATTACCACCATTTCGTGGGCGGCAATTTCCGGCTGGATGCCCTGCAGGCGGCCGTAGTGACGATTAAATTGAAGTATTTGGATAGCTGGACCGCGGGGCGGCAGGCCAATGCGGCGCGTTATGCCGATTTGTTTGCCGAGTCCGGGTTGGTCGCGGCGGGCAGGATTCAGTTGCCTGTTGCGCGTACGAATCGGCATATTTTTAATCAGTATGTCATTCGCGCCCAGCGTCGTGATGAGTTGATTGCGCATTTGCGCACCAGTGGTATCGGCACGGAGATTTACTATCCTGTTCCGCTGCATTTGCAGGAATGCTTCCGCGATCTCGGTTATCAGGTCGGCGATTTCCCCGAAAGCGAGCGAGCGGCCAAGGAAACACTGGCGTTGCCCATTTATCCCGATTTGACCGGGGAAATGGCTCAAGCGGTAGTTGCGGCTATCGCGGCTTTTTATGGCCAATAACTCCGGTGCGCGGCCTGTTCATGGCTTGCCTCGGTGTCCAGATGTTGTATAGTGCCTGTCGTTCGACAAATCACTTAGATTGGAAAGGAACATGATGAAAAAACTGATGACAATGATGTTGGCACTTGTTTTGGCTTCGGCGATGAGCGTCTCCGCTGCTTGGTGGTGGCCGTTCGGCAAGAAGGCTACGGCTGTTCCCGATGAGCCCGCCGCTCAACCGGCTGTGAGCGCGGAAGTCGCCGCAGATGCGGCTGCAGATGCGGATGCCGCCAGCGCGGATTGCAAGGCCAAGGCTGAGAAAAAAGCCAAGAAAGCCAAAAAAGAGGCTGGCAAGGCTGAGAAAAGCGTAAAGAAAGCCGAAAAGTCTGAAAAATGCGAAAAGAAGGCTGAAAAAGCCGAAAAAGGTGCGAAAAAGGCCGAAAAAAAGGCCTCCAAGGGCAAAAAAGCCGCTAAAAAAGCGGCGGATGCTGCGCCCGAAGCGGCCAAGTAATTTTTCGCTGGTTTAACGAAATATTATCCCCGGTCGGCTTTCCGACCGGGGCCTTTTTCCGTTGGAAGGAAATTGCTCATGAGCAAGGATATCGCTGACATCGTCGCGGGTTGGGATTATGATTCCAACGAAGTGCGCGCGCGTTGGATTCAGGCGTCCGATGGCTCGCGAAAAATCCAGTTGCGGCTCGACTTGGGTGTTTTTCAAATGGAGCCCACCGGCCGCCCGGATGGCGTCCGGCCCCGTGGCTTTGAATCGCTACGCGAATTTTATTTGAACGAAGAGACGTATGCGCCGGGAAATACCTTGCCGTATGGCTTGGATGCCAACGCCTGCGCGGAATTGCAGCAGGAGGTTACGCAGTACTACTACCGTTTGATGGCGTATCATGCCTTGGGCGATTGGGCTGGCATGGCGGCGGACAGCGACCACAATCTGGACCTTGTGGACTTTGTGGCGGAATATGCGGAGGACGACGAAATCGCCTGGCAGTTCTCACAACTGTACCCGTATATGCGCATGATGAATGCGCGCGCGCGTGCTGAAATCAGCATGGCCGAGAATCAATTTGACGAGGCCGAGCAAATCGTCCGGGAAGCTTTGATTGATGTGGAAAGTTTTTACTTTGAAAACTTCGAACCGCTCAATGAAGATGGCTCGCCGACGGCAACTCCGGCGGAAGTGGAGTCGTTGCGCGAGCTGTTGGGGCAAGTGAATCAGCGTCGCCCACGGACTCAGGCGGACACATTGCGCGCGGAGCTGGCCCGTGCCGTGGAGTTGGAAAACTATGAAAAAGCGGCTTTTTTGCGTGATCAGTTGAAATTGCTGCAAGGGTTTGGCATGCGTAGCTCTGGGAGCAAAATGCGTGTCCGCTCCGAGGGGCGGGGGAATGCGAATTGAAATCGCGCGGGTGCGCCCTAGATGGGCTGTCGGCTTGCTGCAGTTGCTGTTGCCGCTGGCGGTTTGGGCGCAACTCGTCCATGCGGCGCCTGTTTTGTATGAAGGGGGGGGCGGTTGGGGCGCGGTTCGCGGGCTTCCTGCTGAAATAGAACCGCTTGATTCCTCCTGGGTATTTACCAATGGAATTTGGATGGGGCGCATCCCGGCCAACGCAACCAACTTGGAGTGGGGCGAGCATTCTCTGAGTCTGGATGAGGCGCACATGCTACCTTTGGGCGCGGCGCGCCTGCCCACCACGGGCAATCCATTTGGTCTTTGCGTGGTTCGTTCGTTGTCGGTGCTTTATGACAACTTGTTACGCTCTCGCCGATGGTCAGTGGTTTTTGATCAGGAAGGCCAGCCGTCCGGTTTTTTTCCATTGGATCTGGCCGGGCGAGCGGTTGAGTTTTCCTTGCGGATCGAAGATGCGGCGACTGGGCAGAGCTGGGACGTTCAGCCGATGCGGCGCGCACGTGAGGGCGGATTGTTTTCCGCCGAAGCGGGCAACGCGCGGCTCTATTCCGGTTCACTGGATGATGCGGGTCTGGATTGGAGTCTGATTGTCACACCATTGGACAATGACCGCGTGCAAATGCATGGCCGCATTATGTTGCAGGAGAGCGCATCACGTTGCTTGCGTGTGCGGGTTTTTCTCCAAACGGGTGCTGTAGGTGTTCCCGCCATTCAAGATGAATTGCCGCCGGCGATTGTATCCGTCCACGATGGCTTAGCGGTGGCGCTTCTGATGGACCTGAAGGAGCCGCGCCGTTTTCGCGCGGTGACCGAGCCGCCGAATCAAATTGGCATGGAGTATGATTTAGCCGTGACAAGAGAGACGGGGAATTTTCCACGGTGGGCGACTTTCTCTCTGGAAGCCGTAGCCTGGCCAGCTCGCGATGCCGATGAGGCTATGCAAGGCGTGGGCGAGCGATTGCTTCGGGCCAGCCCCATTCTGCCGCTGCCGTACAATTGGGTTGAGCTGGTTGCAGCGGGCCTGCCCGCGTTTGAGCCGGCCTATCTGCGCAGTTCTCATCCGGGCGGCTTCCGAAGTTCGTATGATTACTTACAATATCTGATGCTACTAACGTCCGGTCTGTTGCCCACGCAGGACTGGGTGACCAGCGCGTTCAGTTGCGCCGCTCAGAATGCCGCCGGTGAGTGGATGCTGACGACGGATGGGGATGCCGCGAGTCTAGTTGTGAATCCCGACCCGGATATGGAAGTCATGCTGGGGCTGGGGCAGAATCGCGGGCGAACGCTGTTGCAAGCTGCACTGGCCAGCTCCTCGCCCATGGTCTGGATTCGAGCGATGGGCACGCCGGAACAACTGGATTACAATCCGCGCGCGTTGCATCTGTGCGATTATCCGGCTGTTTGGGCGGAAGGAGATTCGCGCTCCGCCGTGGATGTCCGCCATGCCGAGGTGGAGGCGATTGCGGCGGTGGCCTGTGTGCTGAAAGAAAAAGGGGTCTGCGTGCTGGTCAGCGATGCCGGGCCGATGGCGCCCTTTACCACTTTTTATGCCGATGCCTTGGTTTGCGAAAGCGCGAAGCCCGAAGAAATGCGCCGCCAACACGCTTTGGCTGGCTCGCGTCCCGTCTTGTGGCGGGTTTATGACGCCAGCCAAGAAAGCGAGGCGCTGGCCTGCGAATTAGGATTTGTCACCTTCGGAAAAATTGCGCAGGATTGAACCATGTTACAGAATCCCGTCGGCAAATTATTAAGTGGTCAGCCTGAGACATTGGATGCTGGCGTGCGCGCTTGGCAAAAGCAGCCCGTGGATTGGGACATGATGGATGAGGCGCGCCCCATTCGTTTGGCGCGCGCCCAGACCACGATTGATAGGGAGGTGTCCGTGCAGGGGCGTGGCACTTTTTTCGGGAAAAGCATCCGCACGCTGACCCTTTGCCCAACGGATCTGGAGGGCTGGTGGTTTGAGCGCACGGATTTGCCCGAGTGTCTGCCTGTGCGCTGCTCGATTCATAATGTGTGGACAACCGGAAATGTCGTTAGCAATATTGTTTTGCGCAGTGGGTCCCCGCATAATTATATCCGTATGGCGGAACACATGATTGCCCTGCGCATGGGTCTGGGCATTGATAATTTGCTGATTAAAATCAATTCTGGCGACCCACCTCTATTTAATCACGGCAGTCAGGATTTGGTGGAAGCCCTGCAATCGGCGGGCGTTCGTCCGGTTAATCGGCTGGCCACTTTTGTGACTGTGCGCGAGCCGGTTACCGTGGCGAATCGGAACGGGGGCTTCTTGACGCTGGCGCCGGCTGATCCCGAGCGACCGATGCTGAAACTGGATGTCGCGGTTGATTTCAAAACCGCGATTGGGAAACAGCGCATTCGGTTTGCCGTGGACCCGGAAAAGTTTGCTTATGGGGCCACCGCGCGCACCAATAGTACGGCGATGAAAATGTTCTATTGCAAGACTATCGGGCTGTTATTCGCGGATATTCGCAATTTGGGGTATTCATTCGAAAATTTGCTGATTGCCGGGCGGCTGGGGTATTGGAATAAGCCGCTGCTGCAACACAACGGGAAATCGCTGGAGGCGGTTTGGCATCGCGCCACCTTGGATTTGTTGGCGGCGATTGCGCTGATTGAGGACGGCTTGTTTGTCGGCGATGTCATTTCCTATAAGTCGGGCCACGGTCTGGATGTCGAAATGATCCAGAAACTTTATCAAGAGTCGCTCTTGGTGCCGCTGGTTCACGCGACTGGTGTAGTTGGATAAATGGGTTGCGAGGGGATGAAAGGCCTGCCGCCCTGTCAGGAGAATGCCGATCCGCCTGTTGAGACAGCTTTCGGCAGACATGGGGGGACTATCTGATGAACCTGTGGAGCTTTCGCTTTATTCTCTGGTACATTTGCATTCTGCTGGTCCAGCCCCAAAACCGCTTCACCTTTCTATGGCCCCTGCGAATTGCCAACCTGGCTTTTATTATTGGCGTCGGCTTACATATTCTGGCCTGCCTTGAAGAACGCCGACCAATTGTCCGCTTGGGTCCGGCCACCATTCTGGCGCTGGCGTTAATGTTTTTTGCGACACTGTCGCAATATTTTGGGGTTTATCAGAAATCACCTGCGTGGAATCCCTATTTAGATATTCTGATCAAAAACTCGTTGCTGTTAATCATGATTGAAGCCATGGCTGACACAGTTGAGCGCGTGTGGGCAGTGCAGATGACCGCGTTGTTCAGCACCTTGTGGTGGATCAAGGGCGGTTTGCGGCTGTCGGCAGTAGGCGCAACCTATGCGGGTGACCGTCTGCTGGGCGCGGCCGTTTCCCTGATCGAAAATCCCAACGGCTTTGCTTATATGATGTGCGTGTTCCTGCCCATTTATTTATATGCCTATCAACAGGCGCCTAAAAAGTGGATACAGTGGTTTTTTCTGGCTTGTGCGTTATCGGCTATTTGGATTGTTTTCGAAACCGGCAGCCGAACGGGAATGGTTACTCTCGTATTTCTTGGAATTTTCTTGTTGCCCCATTACGCTAGGCGGCGCTGGAAAACCTTAATCCTGACTGCGGTTGTGGTGATCATGATTTATCCTTTCACCGGGGAGCGGAACAAAGCAAGATTTCGGACGATTCCGCAATCGGCGGCTTCCTTTTTAGGTTTCGGCAAGAAGGAAGATGCGTACCGGCCTCCAACTCAGGATGAGCAGAGTGCGGAAGAGCGCCAGGCGAAAAATCGCGACACGTGGGCGCTGATTAAAGAACATTTGTTTTTTGGCGTTGGAGTCAATCCGGATGCATCCAAATACACGGATCGTTTCCCGATGGCTAGCGGGCAAGTGCATTGCGAAATACTCATGGCGGGGCGGCAAATGGGCCTGATCGGCATGGGGCTTTATGTCGGCTTTATTGGCATCCTGTTTTTTGCTGGCGATTGGGTGCGACGGCATACCCGAGATTGGCCCGGGGTGCGGGACCTCGGCTGGACCTTTCAGATGCAAGCGGTTGCGTTTGCCGTGGGCGGTTTTTTCAGTCCTGGAGCATGGAATGCCCCGATGATGATGCTGGCTGGTTCCGCGTCGGCATTGTTCGGTGTTTTAAAGCGAGAAGAGTGGACACGAATGGAGCGGAAGGCCGGTCTGCCGGGATAACTTTATGTTGTTCAACTCCTATGAATTCCTGTTTGCTCTGCTACCGATTGTTCTGGTCGGCTACTACCTGCTTTTGCCGAAAGTGTGGCGGCATGCGTGGTTGGTTTTGGCCAGTTTCATTTTCTATGGTTGGTGGGATTATCGTTTTTGCAGCCTGCTACTTTTGACGATTACGATTGATTACGTTGCCGGGGGGCGCATCGCAGCGGCGACCAACCCAAAAGTTCGGAAGCGCTGGCTGCGCTTTTCAATTATCAGCGATTTATCTATCCTCGGCTTCTTCAAATATTACGATTTGGGTGCCGCGACCATCAATCAGATTACCGGATGGCTGGGCGCCGAAAGCTCGTTGGTGTCGCTTTTGCATTTGGTGCTGCCGGTTGGGATTTCCTTCTACACCTTTCAGGCGATGAGCTATTCGATTGATATTTATCGCGGCCACGCCCGACCCGCGCGCAGTTTCATTGATTTCGCCTGCTATGTGTCCCTGTTCCCGCAACTCGTGGCGGGCCCGATTGTCCGGTATCATGAAATTGACGAACAGCTCCGGAAACGGAGCCATACGTGGGCCAAGGCGGGCGCGGGGATTGTTTTGTTTGTGCTGGGGTTGGCCAAAAAAGTTTTGATTGCGGATGCGGTCGCCCTCATTGCGGAATGGACCTTTTCTCATGCTGCGCCTGGCTTGGCGGGGGCTTGGAGCGGACTGCTGGCCTACACCCTGCAAATCTATTTTGATTTTAGTGGTTATTCGGACATGGCGGTCGGGCTGGGATTGCTTCTGGGCTTCCAGTTTCCCCAGAACTTTCATTCGCCGTACAAGGCGATTTCCATCACCGATTTTTGGCGGCGCTGGCACATTTCGCTCTCCTCCTGGCTACGGGACTATTTATATATACCGTTGGGCGGAAACCGAAAGGGGTCCGTGCGGACATATATTAACTTGTTTCTCACGATGTTGCTGGGCGGCTTGTGGCATGGGGCGAATTGGACGTTTGTTCTTTGGGGAGCTTATCATGGATTGTGGCTGGCCTTGGAGCGATGGAATGGCAAGCGCGGGATCGGATGGCGACTCCCCCAACCGTTGCAGATATTGATGACGTTTGTCATCGTCATGATGGGCTGGGTCCTTTTTCGCGCGCCAACTTTGGATGTAGCCGCGACTATGTTTCGCGGGTTGGCGGGGCTGAATGGGTGGGGCGATGTCTATCCAATGGTCGGTTCTTCGTTGTTGAATTGGGGCATCGGCCTCATCGGAGTGGCCTTAGTCTTTTTCGCCCGTAACACCTGGGAAATCAGTTGGAAGCCACGCGCCGGGTTGTTGGTTGCGCTGGCAATGCTCTTTTTATTGTGCGTGGGCGTATTTTTGGTCAATACCAGTTCCCCCTTCTTGTATTTTCAATTCTAATGAGCCATGGCAACCCGTAACGAACACCCCAATTTACTGAACAGCTTTGCGACGGCGTCGCCACGCTATGTGCGCGGATGGGCGATTGTTGCTGTACTTTTCTGGTTGGCGCTGTTGACGGGGGATTGGTTTGTGCGATTGGTGGAGTTCCGCTGGCAGGATAAATGGCTGCCGCTTCCGGTGGCCACTGGTCAACCTGCGCGCACGGCGGAATCTTTTGTTGTCCCAGCGGAAACGGGGGGCGGACTGACCAAGATGGTGCCCGTTCCGCGAGTGGCGGCACGGTATGCCGAGTTTCACGCCGAAAAAATCGCATATCGTGACGAACGGGGCTATTTCAACGAAGCGTCGCCATCATCCGGCTATTATCCGATTCTGATGCTTGGCGACAGTTTTTTGGTTTCGCAGGAAACGCAAACTGTGGCTCAGGCGTTATCCAACGTGAGCGGGCACCCGGTGTACAATCATGGCTCGGCGGCGGCGGGTCCTTTCTTGGAGATGAGGCGCTATCTTGCGGCGGATCATTTGGACCCGAAGCCTGCGATCGTCGTGTGGGATTTAGCCGCACGGGAACTTGGCGCGGGACTATTTCAGCGCCAGCCGATTGCCTCATGGTTTCGCCAAACTTCACACAACAAAGAGATCGGCGCTCCAGCCAAGCCAAGTATCCAGTGGAATAACCTGATGCCAGACCGGGTACGACGCGATTGGCCGAATACGTCCATCCTTGCCTTTTTCGGGCGACAACTTTGGGGCCAGATCAAGTTGCTTGCATTCCAGGAATGGCCGTGGGATGTGGTGGGGAGGGATGATCCGGTATTCGGCCCGATGCTGTTTTATCGTGAAAACTTGCGGGTGCTTCCGTTGTTGACGCCGGGTGAGAATGCCCAGGCGATTGTTGGTGTGGTTCAGCGCATTGCCGATGAATTTCGCTCGCGTGGGCAGACCCTGACGGTTTTGCTCATCCCTGAAAAGGAGCAAATACATCTGCGGGCGTTGTCGCGTGAAGACCAGCAGGGATTGGCCGGCGGGGACCAACTGTTGGCGGAAATTGAAATGGGACTTCAGGCCCAAGGTATTCCGGTGGTCAATTTGATGCCCGTGTTTAGAAATGCGACCGAGCAGAGGCAACGCCTGTATTGGCGGGATGACACGCACTGGAATGATGCCGGGATTCGGCTGGCAGCGGAGGAAATCTGGCGGGTGATTGAGCCGCTATTGAAGACATCTGAAAAAATGGATGGTCGCTGATGACGGCTCCCCGCATAGCTCATTTGGTATATGACTTAATCCGGGGCGGGACGGAAGGACAGTGTGCGCGGATGGCGATAGGGCTGGCGCAACAGGGGCAGACGCACCGGGTGGCTGTATTTCACCGGCGCGGCTTTTTTCTTGATGATGTAGAGGCCGTTTGCGGGCCGGTTCATGAGGTCCGCATTCGCCATGCCGTCCGGTGGGAGACATGGCGGGAAATTCGCCGACTGGCGAGCTGGTTGCGGGAAACAAAAGCGGACATCTTGCACACATGGGATGCCGATGCCGCGATTTTCGGGCAGTTGGCGGCTCAACTGGCGGGTGTTGCGCTGGTCACCAGCCGCCGCGATTTGGGGCAAATCTATCCGCGATGGAAGCTGGCTGCCATGCGGCGGGCCGATTGCCGCGCCGCGCGCGTGGTTGCCAACTGTCTGGCGGTGCGGGAGCATTTCGTTGCGCAGGGGCTGGTGCCCGATAAGGCCGTGGTCATTCCGAATCTCATGGATGTGGCGGATTTTGATGCGCGAGCTCAATGCCCGTTTTCAAAAAGTGAGCAGTTGCTGTCGGGACGACGCCTGGTGGTGGTGAATCGGCTCGATCCGGAAAAAAATGTGGGGCTGTTGATTGAAGCCTTGGTACTGGTGCGCAGGGATATTCCGGCGGCTGTCTTGATTGTCGCTGGCGATGGGCCGCAAATGGCCTCCTTGCAAGCACAAGTGGCGGCGCTGAAGCTGGAGGGGGCTGTTTGTTTTTTGGGGGATGTTCATGATGTGCCGGCCTTGCTCCGGCAATGTGACATTGGCGCGCTGGTGCCGACTCACAATGAAGGCCTATCCAATACGATTTTGGAATATATGGCCGCCGGGCTGCCGGTGATTGCGACCGATTGCGGTGGCAATCGGGAGTTAATTGGCGATGGCGGGGGGTGCCTCTTGCCTCGCACTGCCACGCCTGACGAAGTTGCCAAAGTTTGGGTACACTTGTTACAGCAGCAAGCGTGCGCGAGAACCATGGGCGAAAAGGGACGCGAAACCGTTGTTCGGATGCATGCGCCGCAAATTATATTCAAGCAATTCTCGGAGTTATACCTCTCCGTGGCGGGTATTCATTAGTCTTCAGCGGACTATCGGCTGAAAACCATTATGGCGGCGGAGGCGCGCCGGGGAATGCGGGGTCCAACTCTTCCAGAAATTCCAAGAATTCGGGTGTTTCGCGAATGGGGGTCAAATCCGTGTCGTTCAAATATGTTCGGAATTGGTGGAGGGGCATTTGTTGCATGGCTTGGCGGAGCCAGGGGATTGCGGCAGGGGCGTTGGTTTCCTGAGCGTAGATTGCGCCGGTATTGAACAGGGCGGAAAAATTCTTGGGGTCCATTTCCAGCACCCTGGTCAATTGCTCCTGCGCTCCGGCGTGGTCGCCGGAACGATACAGGGCAATGGCCAGATTGTTGCGCGGGCCGGGAACGGCGGGGAAGGCTTCCACTGTTTCTTCCAGAACGGTGATGGCCTGAGTGAAGTCGCGCATGGTCAGCAGAATCAACCCGTGCTGGATTAGGGCCGGTGTGTAGGTCGGGTGGAGGCTGCGACAAGTTTCAACCAGCTCAAGCGCCAGTTGCGGGTTGTTGTTTTGCAGGTAAGCGAATGCCAGATTGGTCAGGGCTTCGGGATTGAAGGGTTCGTTGCGGAGCGAGGCCTCCAAGATGGCAATTGCGGGGCGAATGCGTCCTCGTTGAATATAAATCAGGCCCAACATGCGTTGCGCGGATGCCATTTGAGGATAGGCGAGGAGGGCGGCGGCGGCGCGTTCTTCCGCCAGCTCATAGCGCTGGCTTTTCATGAATTCGGCGGCTTCACGGAAGGCCGCCAGCGCTGCGGCCATTTCCTCGCTTTGCTGCAGGGCCGGCGAGGTTGGGGCGGGAGGCCGAGCGGTCTCACCTGGGTCGGGTGTTTCCGCCGGCGTTTTCGCGGCTGGCAATGGAATTTCCGTTGGAGCCGCGGGCGGGCTGGGCTGGATTAGCAGACTGCGCCGCTTTTCTTCGCGCAGCACGAGAGCGACGGCACCGGCAAACAACATGGCGAATATCGCGACAAAGACCGCCACGCGCCGATTGGCGGCGAAACGTGCGGGGTCGGGTGCTTGCGGTGGTTTGCTTGCGGGTTGAGTCATGGCATCAAGGGTCCAGATTTATCAGTTTGCCGGTTTCAAAATCCAGCCGCCGATAATAACAATTGCGCGGCTCTCCCTGCTTGTTTTTCGTGTGGCAAATGCCTCCCCGGCGCGGGCGGACGATATATACCAGTGAGTTTTGTTCGCAGTTTACGCGGACATCCAGCAATTCAAATGTTTCGCCGGAGGTTTTGCCCTTTTCCCAGAGTTCGTTGCGCGATGTGCTCCAAAAAACAGCCGTTCGTTCCGCGACGGCTTTCTTGAAGGCAAGTTCATTGGTGTAGGCAATTAAAATAATTTCCCGGGTATCCACATTTTGCACGGCGACGGGAATCACGCCGGGGCAGGCGACAACCGCTTTGGTTAACTTGTTGTAATCCAGTGTTAAGGTTGTGCCTTCTTCTAATTCTTTCATTGTGTCACCTCTTGCGGGGAAGGGCCGTCAGCGGCTGCGGGCCGCGAATGGACCGGAACCCCGTGACTTGTCAAATAGGCTTTGACCTGGGGAATAGTGAACGTGCCAAAGTGAAAGACGGAGGCAGCCAAAACGGCATCAGCGTGGCCTTCCACAATGCCTTGCAGGAAATGTTCTAGACGGCCGACGCCCCCCGAGGCAATCACCGGCACCGATACGGCATCGGCAACCGCACGGGTCAACGGCAAATCATATCCGCTGAGCGCGCCGTCGCAATCTTTGCTCGTCAGCAGAACTTCGCCGGCCCCCAGGCGTTCGGCCTCTTTCGCCCAAGCCACGACATCCCAAGATGAGCGTTGGCCGCCGCCATGGGTCAATACCGTCCAGCCGGATTGTCCATCCGCTTTGCTGGCGGCATCAATGGCAACCATCAGACGCTCGCGACCGAATTGCCGTGCGGCTTCTTCCAGAAGCATTGGGTTGAGGATGGCGGCCGTGTTCAAAGACACTTTTTGTGCGCCGGCATCCAGAATCTTCTGAATATCCGCCAAGTTGCGAATTCCTCCACCGACGGTCAGAGGAATGGAGATTGCGCGGGCGACTGTTCGGGCCAATTCCACGATGGTTCCGCGGTTTTCCGTGGTGGCGGCAATGTCCAGAAATGCCAACTCATCGGCGCCTTGGGCTTCATAGGCGCGCGCGATTTCCACGGGATCGCCCGCGTCGCGAAGGGCCGTAAAGTTGACGCCTTTAACGACGCGCCCGTTTTGGATGTCCAGACAGGGGATGATGCGTTTGGGATTCATGAATGCTTTCTATGGCCAGTATTGAACAATTTTTCCAACAATTCGCCGTCCGAGGTCTTCCGCCGCGGGGCGCAATCCCACCGCCTTGGAAGAGGTGATGTCGCCGGCGAAATCCATGTCATACCAGCCCACGAGCGCGGGGGATTCGGCAATCAGGCTGTTATCCGCGCGTCGCCGCAAGGCGAAGGACGCCTTGATGCTCATGCGATACTGGTTGACGGTTGACCCTTCGCCAAACTTGTAGGCGACGGGTTTCAAGGAAAAGTCGGTGATGGTGACACTCAAAATGGAGTCGGCTTCGAGTTCGGGCGCCACGCGCAAGGTGCCATCCGTTTGGATTTGCGACAGAATCGCCCGCGTCACATCCTGCTCAATTTGCGGTTCCGTGGTTTGATTGACGCAGGTGGGCATATAGACCGTGTGCACATCCCCCGGCAGCATCGAGCCCAGCCGATAATTCATACAGCCGGTCAACAGGCCCAGTATGGCGGTGATTGCGAGACAAGATGTGAGGCGTGACATTATTCTATTCTTTCTCTGACGATTCCAGTTTGGCGATGCGGGCACGGGCTTTGGGAGCCTGTTCCGCATTCGGGTAAAGCGCGACAAAAGCCTTGTATTCCATGAGCGCGGCTGTTGGATTGCGCAAAATCTTGTCGTAATAACGGGCCCTCGCGTAGGCATTTTCTATCTGTCGAGTGCGCAGGAGGTGCAATTGATTTTCTACTTCGGGGGCGCTGTCGGAATTTGGGTAGCGCTTCAGAAACAATGTGGCGGCGGCATGAGCGGTATCCATCGCGCGCTTGTCCTGGGGGGAGTCCTGAGAGATTTTAAGGTGGCATTCCACTTGTGCCAAGGCCGAGCGTTCGGCAAATGGGCTGTTGGGGAAGCGATTGATGGAGGTGAAAAAGGCGTCAATCGCCTTTTCATATTCATACACCCGCTGGTTGGCCACCCCGATTAAATAGTAGGCTTCTGCCGTGTGGGGGCCTTCCGGGGCGTTGGTCACGATTTGTCCGAAATAGGGGATGGCCCGCTCCGGCGCCGTGAAGCCGGGGAAAAAGAGGAATTTCCCTTTTTTTCGGTTCATGGTGTCCTTGGCAATTTGCATTTGCCGGTTCAAGACCTCTGTGAATTCGAAGCGGCCGGGATAATGTTCCACGAGATACTGATAGGCTTCGAAAGCCTTTTCCGGATGCCGCCGCTGTTCCAGCAGACGAGCATAGCGCATTTGGGCGGCAGGCGCTTCCGGTGCATTTGGCCAGTAAATTCGCAGAGCCAACGACTGGTTGGCGGCGTCGCGGGTTTTGCCAGCGGTTTCCAACTGTTGCACGAAATCCCATTGGGCGGTTGGCGTTTTCTTTTTCGGGCGCAAAAACAAGTGGAACCCGCGCGGGGCTTCTGATTCCACGTATGGCTTGGCAGCAGCCCAAGCCCCCTGCGGGAATACACACGGCAACCCCAGCAAAATCGTCACAATAAGCCCGCACCGGCGGGTTTTGGAGAGGCTTTTCAACATGCCGAAACATTACGGCAACGCGTCGGAGACGGTCAAGGCTCCAATGCCGAACGCCCGAAGAAAGGCAGGCGCCCCATCGTCGGGGACGTGTAAACTTATTTAGCCGCGCAAATCGGAGGCTTTGAGCAGGTTGCCGTTGCTGATTACATACTTCGGCGGCGCATGGTTCCGGAAGGCATCACAGACGGTTTTCGCATCCAGAATGACCAGGCTGGCATTTCCTTTTTCCTTCAATTCGAATTTCTTCAAATTGATGCACTTGGCCGGGTTGACGGTGACGAGGTCATAGAGGGTTTCCATTTCCGGATAGGTCGTCATCCACAACAGGTGCGAGGCGAGGAAGGCCACTTCGAGCATGTTGTTGCGGCCATAAGGATAGTAGGCGTCGGAAATATCGTCCTGACCCAAGCAGACCAGATTTCCTTCCGCGAGCAGTTCCTTCACGCGGGCGTGCAGGGGGCCGGTGTGGGGGTCGCTCACCACACCCATGCGCGCCTGTTGCAGCAGCGCGGCGACTTTCTTGAAGTAGGGGATGGGGTAGAGGCACATGGCGCGCGCGTGGTGCGCCAGCGAGCGGCCGATGCGTCCTTCTTCCAAGGTGCGGACGGCCAGCATTTCCAAGGTTTTCAGCGTGGGGTCGCCGGCATCATCCACCAGCATGGAAATATCTTTGTCGTAGGCGATTGCCAATTTCATCATTTCGTCTATATGGATTTGCTCATCCTTTTCGGTGAATTCAATCCACGGGATGCCGCCGACTACATCCGCGCCGAGGTCCATGGCCTCTTTCATGAGGTCGAGCGTGCCCGGCTCGCGCACGACGCCATCCTGCGGGAATGCGCAAACCTGCACATCCACGATGCCTTTGAATTCGTCGCGCGCCTTAAGCAGCGCTTTCAGGCCGATTAATTTGGCCTTGGAGTCCACATCGGCGAACGCGCGGATATGTAAATTGCCGTGGAGGGCGGCCAGTTTGAGCGCCCGGCGCACGTTGGGGAGAATCCATTTTTCGTTGTAGTTGGCTTTGACGCGCGCGGCCAGCTCGATGGCGGTCATGGCACCGCCCATATCCGCGCCGTGGTATGCGCACAGGGCCTTGGAGTCCATCATTTCCAATGTATAAACCTTGCAGAGGTGCAAGTGGGTATTCACAAACGGCTCGGTGACCAGATTGCCGCCGGCGTCGAGGACTTTGCCGGCTTTGGCGCGAATGGGTTTTTGAGTGATTTTGGCAATCACGCCTTTGGCAATGGCGATATTCCACAGACCTTTTTTGCGGCGAAGTTGGGCGTTTTTAATCAGGATGTCGTACATGGGATTTCCTTTCCGTTTCCGGCTGCATGGTTGGGGTTGTTTATATCGGGTGTCCGCATTCTCGGCAAGCGGGGTTGCGTTTGGCTTGGGCGGAATGAAATTCCGCTGTCAGGCCGTCGAAGGTCAATAGTTGGTTGGTTAGCAGGGTACCGACGCCTGTCAGCCACTTAATGGCTTCGAGCGCCTGAAGGGTGCCGATGACGCCGGGGATTGCTCCGAGCGGACCGGCGGCGGCGTTGGCGGCGTCATCGGACTCCGGCGGTGGAGTGGGGAAGACGCAACGCAGGCATGCGCTTTGGCGCGGTTGCACAGTCATGATTTGCCCGCAGAACGCGGAGATGCTCGCATGAACAAACGGTTTGTTCAGAGCGACACAGATGTCAGAAATGAGGAATTTCGTGGCATAGTTGTCGGAGGCGTCCAGAATGATGTCGTAGGAGTTGAACAGCTCGTGCGCGTTAGTTTGAGTGAGACGTTCGGCATGCGGCTGGAGTTGCACATTGGGATTCAGCGTGCGCAAGCGCGCCACGGCGGAGTCCACCTTGCGGCGGCCGATATCCGGCGTGGCGTGGATGATTTGCCGCTGCAGATTGGAAATTTCGACCAGATCGTCGTCCACGAGGCCCAAGCGCCCGACGCCGGCGGCGGCCAGATAAAAGAGCGCGGGCGAGCCCAGTCCCCCGCAGCCAATCACGATGACGCGTCCCGCGCGCAGGCGCGCTTGCGCCTCGGACCCGAACCCCGGGAGGTCCAGGTGGCGGGCATAACGTTGGCGTTCTTCAACGGAGAAACGCATGAGAAAATCAAGGGGTTGGAATTTCGGACAGGAAATGGGGGGCGCCGGAAGAGAGCGCCCAGATCGTCATAGCGGAGTGGATCAGCAGGACGACGACGAAGATGAACATGCCGATGATATACATCCAGCCCAGACAACTGAAAAAGGTTTTGAGCTTGGAGAGGAAGGGGATCATATCCGGCGAAACGAAGGGTGTCCGGCGCAGAGCCGCACGCGCACTCAATGCCGCGATTCCAGCAAAAAGCAAAGGCAAGCCGTAGAGCATCAAACTCGGCGGAATCGCGACGAGGATGGTCATGACACCGACAAATGTCATCCAGCCCAAGAGTCCATCGGGCC
>Ga0255347_1000940_pt1 | contig 49948 bp, 44 predicted proteins | sample wastewater_treat_2_FD_192479 | JGI IMG/M metagenome (GOLD analysis project Ga0255347, IMG submission 192479) | Wastewater microbial communities from Lulu Island WWTP, Vancouver, Canada - plant24 | ecosystem: Engineered > WWTP > Wastewater > Unclassified | place: Canada: Vancouver, British...
CGGCCCGATGGCCGATGTCTTCAACTTCTGGTTCTCCACCAAGTACCTTCACCACGAGACCGGCTTGTATTACTACGGCTACCGCTTCTACAACCCCGAACTCATGCGCTGGCTCAACCGCGACCCGATAGGTACAAGGGGCGGGCTGAATGAATATGGGTTTGTGAAAAATAACCCGATAAATAAATGGGATTATTTGGGATTGTTAGATTTAAGACCTTGTTGTAATGGAAGCAGATATAACCCCTTCACACATTGTTGTTGTGCTGGCACATTAAGATCGCGGGAAGATTTGGACACGGGGGTTAAAACGTGTACAGAATATGGGAGGTCAATTGATTTTTTGTTGTTTGATACGGATTTTGGCGGCAATATTCCGCGACACAGGTGGATTGAGATAGGGGGCGTTCCAATAGGTTTCTGGCCAGAAGGCGTAAATCAAAATGACCCATATGGAGCAAGCACTGAAAAACAGTGTAAAACAATCAAGTTGTCTCCCTGTAAATATGACATCGAGAAATTTAAGGCAGAAATTTTCTTGGCTGCGGGACAATGGTATCCTTCCTACAATGACGAGTTCAACAATTGTGTTGTGTGGACTTCTTATGTTATCGCGAGGGCAAAACTTGTTGCAAAGGGGGGTTGTACACAATGAAAAAGTTTTCTAACTCAATTCTGTCGAAACTTCTGGCTGGACTGTTGATTTCCATGGTCGCCTTTTATCTTTTATTTTCACTGTTCTGGCCGGGGGTTGTGATGGTAGAAGAACCGATATCGGACGTTTGCGGCAGAGAAGCAGCCGCTACTTTTATCTGTTCGGCGTCCAACGTGGCTGCGCTTGAACTGCGCTTTGCGGATGCGGCTTATGAGCCGCAAGTTCACGGTACTTTAAAAATATTTGAAGATGGTGATTTGCTTCAGGTGTTAGATATTGCCGGTTTCACGATAGCTAATTGTTACAGAGGCGCAAAAATGGTTGGCAAGAAAAGGTATCGTATAGAGTATGAGAACAACGCGCATCTCGGTGAACTACTTGAACAGGGAAAGCAATATCATGTGGAATTAGAGTTTTCTGACACAATCCCCGATGCACAACTTCTGTTCACCGGTGTTTATTATCAGTCCCCCCTCACGAGGGCAAGTATGCGATGGGAGAGTCGATGGAAATAACGTCGGGTGTTTTGCCATATTATATGCCATTCAACGATTGCCGTCATTGGGCACAAAGAACTTACGATGCGTGTGTTAAGAAAGGGAGGAGGAAATGTCGATGAAGTGTTTGCTGACCAAATTATTGGTTTTCACATTATGCGCGGTCTGGTTTATTAAAACCATTCAATACGTTGCTAGTTCTGTTCTTTATAGCGGTATTTCTAAAGCACTTGTAACTATAAATAATTATAATTTTCAGGACAAAGTAAGTTTAGAAAAAGAACAATGGGTTTATTTGAAAAAAACAACTGCTTCAGTTTATTCGGGGATTAAAAGCCAAGCAATTTTAGATGGGGTAATATTTTGCTTGTCGTTAGTATTATTTTTGAAGTTGCATAAAAGCGAAGTGTAACAAATTGCTTGTAAATTCAACTAAGTGACTTGTGGTGTTCCGCTTGAATAAAACAGAAAAGAGACATAGGCTCAATGGGCACGGTGGCGCGGGTTACCCGTTCGACCCCTCGCAGCCGGGCACATGGGACGCGGTCGAGACCCGCCGCTACGTGTGGGACGGTTACAACATCGCGGCGGAGATCGTCATCGACGAGGTCACACCCTCCACCAACGTCACTTACTACACATGGGGTCTCGATTTGTCAGGGACGTTGCAGGGTGCGGGTGGTGTCGGTGGCCTCCTTGCTGTTACCACCGCTGATCTTGACCAGCCTGACAGTCTGACAACCTATTATCCTTGTTATGATGCCAACGGCAACATCACCGAATATGTTGACGGTTCCGGCAATATCCGTGCCCATTACGAATACTCGCCTTTCGGTGAGATAGTCGTCCAGTCCGGCGACCTCGCCGATACTTTCCTTTTCCGTTTCTCCACCAAACCGTGGTGTCCGATCACGGGTCTGAGCGAATACGAGTTACGCAAGTACCGCCCCGACTTGGGACGGTGGCTATCGAGAGAGCCACTGGGAGAAAGTGCATCTCATAATCTACATTCTTTTCTTAACAATCGACTTCTTCAAATGATTGATGTTCTTGGTTTATATGGAAATCCAGTTAGTGGGCCAAACGGCCCAGTTGGACCAGCTAATCCTTATGCCCCAAACCCGTGGGACAAAACTCCGCCTCCCCCCGGATTTCGTTGGTACGGTTTCTGGGGTGGCCCCGGATGGGCAAATGGCGAGTGGCGACCGGAAAGCGGCCCATTGCCAAAGCCCGGGGATCCCCGCTATCGTTCTCCCATAGACCAAAGAGATGCGTGCTATGAGGGGCACGATCAATGTATTAACGGTTGTCCTAAATGCCCCAAAAAGGCTAACAGCAATTGTATCAAGGGGTGCGATCACACACTCGCAAAATGTCTTTACAGGGTGGGTAAGTTTTTTGAAGGACGGCAGAGCAAGTGTTTTGTCTGTAAATTCAACTAAGCGACTTATGATATTCTGAAGCGCGGGCGTAACCTGCCCACTGGTAGGGCGGTTTCCCCGAAACCGCCGCGGACGCCTCGGGGAGGCGCCCTGCCGATAGTTTGAGCGTTTAGCGTTGCAGTCAGCAGACTTTGCCCGGATTTAATATCATGTTCGGGTCAAAGGCAGCTTTGATACCGCGCATAAGGGCTATCGGCACCATGCCCAGCGACTCTTCCAGAAACTCTTTCTTGGCGAAGCCGATGCCGTGCTCGCCAGAAACCTCTCCCCCCAACTCTGCCGCTTTCGCATACAGCAGGTCAAAGGCCTCCGCGAGTTTTTTCTGATAAATCGCACGATCCAACTCGTCGCGCAACACATAGACGTGCAGATTACCGTCACCGGCGTGTCCGAAACCGCTCAGACGAACGCCGACGCGGCGCTCAACCTCCTTCGAGTATTTCACGAATTCCGCCACATGGTTACGCGGCACTACCACATCGCACTCTTCCATCTCAGTGGTGGATGCCTTGATCGCCTCCAGAAAAGCCCCGCGCGCGCTCCAGATCGACACCTGCCGTTCGTCGGTATCGGATATGAACACATCCCGCGCCCCGGACACCAGACATATCTCAGCCACTTTCTCGTAAGCCGCCTCAACCTCCTCAAGGCTATTGCCGTCAAAGGTCAACAGCAGGTATGCGTCCGCCGAATGATCCGGAAACTTTTTACCAAGATACTGTTCCGCGCACAGGATCACCGGTTTCTCCATATACTCGATAGCGGTGGGTATGTATTTGGATTTGATGATTACCGGCACTGTTTCGATGGCTGTCGCCAGATCGTCGAACGGCACCAGCAGGCTTATGGCTTTTTTGGGCAAAGGCAGAAGCCTGAGGATCGCCTTGGTGACAAAACCTAAGGTGCCTTCGGAACCGATGATCAGGTCTTTCAAGCTGTAGCCCGAGCTGTTCTTTACAATCTTGCCGCCTAACTCAATGATCTCACCGCTGGCCAGAACCACCTCCAGCCCACGCACGTAGTCGCGGGTGACACCGTATTTTACAGCCCGCATACCGCCGGCGTTGGTGCTGATGTTCCCGCCGATCGAGGCGCTCTTTTCACCCGGGTCAGGCGGATAGAAAAGGTCGCGCTCCTCAACATACTTGGATATCTCCATCAAAAGCACACCGGGTTCAACCGTCAGCGTCAAGTTATCCTCATCAAGCTCCAATATCCGGTTCATACGCGCCGTGCTGAGCATTATGCCGCCATGCAACGCCACCGCCGCGCCCACCAACCCTGTGCCCTGACCGCGCGGCGTCACCGGGATACGGCGACTGTCGGCATATTTCAAGACCGCCGCCACCTGCGCGGCGCTGACAGGTTCGACCAGCACATCGGGAAAATTATGCAGCGCCCCCATCTCGTCATGGCTGTAATCCTCATGTATCTCCGCGCCCGCATAAACCTTACCGTCCGGCTCAACAACATCACGCAAAAAACGGATGTCATCCTGCGTGACGCTACTGTATTTGACTGCATTTTTCATCAGGCAACCTCTCCGGCGTTAATCTTTTCCAGCAGTGAGGGCAATATCTCACAAACATCACCCACAATCGCCGTGTGCGCGATCTTGAAGATCGGCGCGTCGGGATCAATGTTGATGGCAACGATCTTGTCCGCGCCGTTCATGCCTGCCGCGAACTGCACCGATCCCGAAACACCGCAGGCGATCAGCAGCTTGGGTTTGACGGTCCTTCCGCTCAACCCGATCTGCCGCCGCGGCTCTAACCAACCGGCTTCGATCACCGGACGCGTCCCCCCTACCATCCCGCCCAGTTTTTCTGCAAGCTCTGTCAACAACGCCATGTTTTCAACGCGCTGAATACCTTGCCCGGCCACGACCAGCACATCGGCATCCTCGATGTTTCTGACCGGCGCTTTGCGCGATGACGATAGCGTCTCGATCTTGGAAGCCAACAAGGCCGCATCCAACTTGACGCGGATGATCTCGCCAGAAGCCACTGCTATACGTTCGGGCGCAGAGAAAATCTTATAGCGCACAGTGGCGAATTGCGGACGGTTGTGCGGCGTACGTATGTGCGCCATGATATTGCCGCCAAAGGCCGGGCGTATCTGATCCAAGTCCGTGTTTTTTTGAATGTCCAGAAACGTACAGTCCGCGGTCAGTCCGGTTCGGAAACGGGCTGCCACACGTGGTGCCAGCGAACGCCCGATCGCGGTACCCCCTACCAGCACCACCGCAGGCTGGCAACGTTTTATGAAATCCTCGAACACCGCCGTGTAAGGCTCGATGCGGAAATGCTCCAACAGCGCATGCTCGTAAAGGTAAAGCTTGTCGATGCCATAATGCAACATCTCATCGGCGGCTTGCCCCATTTTTGTACCAGCCAGCAGGGCAATGACCGGATGGCCGACTTTGCCCGCGAGTTCGCGCGCCTTGCCCAGCAACTCCAGCGACACCGGATGTATCGCGCCGTCCGTCTGGTCAAGGTAAACGGCAATACCTTTCCAAAGGTCTTTATCAACCGTGACCCGCCGCTCCTTGACAAATTCGAACGCCCCCGGCGGACCGTTCTTCACACACAGGCGACACATTTTACAGCCCGCGTTAATCACTACCGAGCCGTCACTGACCTCGATCGCGCCAAAGGGACACAAGTCCGCCACTGCGCTTATGTCGGGTATTTTATCTTGATGAACAACTATCTCAGCCATCTCGGTTCCTCCAGGCCTCCTGCGCACAAATCACGCCAGAAACTTTTCTGACCGCAGATAATCATAGAGCTGCGCGGCTAGCTCTTCCGTACTTCCCTTCCACCGTTCGTGCTCCACATGATGCTCGGGCGGAAAAACCCAGACAACTTGTGTCGGCGAGCCGTTAAGACCGTAATGCGCGGGATCCGAATCGGGCAGGTCATCCAAAGTCACAGTCCGGATTTTACGGTCGCGTGACGCTTTCTTAAGCGTGTACGACGGCAACCGCGGCGTGTAAATGTCTTTGTTGACGCAAACCAAGCAGGGCAACGGTATGCGGATGATTTCCTCGGTGGTTGGCAAATCGACTTTGGCGACCAACGCTTCTGCCGAAAACTCCTGTATGGCTGTCACATTGGCGGCATGCGGGATGCCAAGGAACTCCGCTATTTCCGGTCCCACCTGTGCTGTGTCCCCGTCAGTGGTCTGCTGGCCGCACACTATCAGCCCCGTTCCCCAGTCGTCCATCAACATCATCGCTTGTGAAAGCGTGTGCGCGGTGGCCAGCACATCCGCGCCAGCGAATCTGCGATCAGACACCAGCACCACATCATCAACCCCCATCATCAATGCCTCGCGCAACGACTGCATAGCCTGCGGCGGCCCCATGGTAATAGCAGTGACACTCGCCCCAGGATAATCCGCTTTCAGACGCAAAGCGGTTTCCAGCGCATACAGGTCGTAAGGGTTGATCTTCGCCTCCACCCCGTCTCTTTTGAGAACACCGGTCTCTGCATCAATATCAACCTGCGTGGTTCCGGGAACCTGTTTTATGCAGACTATGATCTTCATTTTACGCTTACTCCACAATCACTGAAACACCATCCGGTATCACAACGCAACCAGCATCGGGGCCACACATGGCCACCGCCATCTCAACGGCCTTTTGCAAAGAAGCCGCATACAGCATGTGCATATTCTTGACAGTATCGGCATCACATAAATCCGTGACCAAGATCACGCGGCATTTGTTGAGCACACGCGCCAGAATCTGGTACTCCCATTGGTCCTGCGGTGTCTCATGCTGCGGCACACCGCGTATCCGCTCTAGCAGGTGAGCCGGACTTTCTGCCTCAGCTAACGCACGATAAAAGCAGTCGCCCCCAGTGCCGTCACTGCAGCCTGCGACCATGATAATCACCCCGCCTGCGCGGCAGCAGGCTTCAGCGGCAGTCATGCCTTTCACGGCTTGGTATATGTTCTGATCCAACGGATAACCTCCATTGCTGGTGATCACGATATCCGCCTCGACACGTTTGACCGTCACCTCGCGCGCCAACTGTCGGCACCCTGCCGCATGAGCCGCCACCGGCTCTCCAGCAAACGCCCCGCGTATCGTTTTGTCTGCGTTCAATGTCACATTCAGTATGAAAGCCAAGCCTGCCTTATGCGCCGCAAACAGCATATCTTCGTGAATCGGGTTTCCTTCCAGACAGCCTGCCCGTGTCCGCGGATGGTCAATAAACACCGCGCAATGGTTCGCCAGCACACTCGTGCGACCAGCTATACCCGGCAGTACGCTTTTGCGTCCTCCCGAGAATCCCGCGAAAAAATGCGGCTCGATGAACCCTTCCGCCACCAGCAGATCGGTTTCAAGGGCGTGCCGGTTCAGCCAAAGCTCTCCGCCGGACGGCAACTGCCCCAAGTGACGCATGTTGGCGCTGTCAGTGCAATCGTGCATGATGAAATTTTCGCGGCTGACAACCGCAGCGCCAAACTTGTCGCACATCTCTTCCGCAGACGGAGGCCGGTGTGACCCGGTAGCCACAATCACTTTCACGCTAATCCCGGCGTTATTACGGCGCAGCCGTTCCAGCAGCAACGGCAGGGTTATGTGACTGGGCACCGGACGCGTGTGATCGCTGGTGATAACTGCCGCGCTGCGCTTGTCCGCTGCCAAAATCTCCAGACACGGCGCGGACAGCGGATTGTCCAAGGCTGCCGCAACCGTCTGCTGTTGCGCCGCGATGCCGGGTCCCGGAACAGCGCTATCTTGACAATGCGGGGTCAGAACCGCCCGCAACATACTTTCCGGTATCTCGGCCTCTTGAAAGCCTTTGTGGAACGGCAACCGGATTTTAGTCACACACGCACCTCGCCTTCGGTCAGATTCTCAAGCTTTGCCACCGCGTATGTACACAGGATATCGCCCGTGACGTTGCACATGGTCTCGAACATGTCCAGTATGGGATTGATGCCTAACGCCAAGGCGACGACCACCGCCGTCTGCGCGGGATTCAAGCCGAGTGCCCCTAAAATTATGAACAGCAGCATCAGGCTGCCGCCCGGCACACCTCCGGCGCCGACCGCCGCCAGCACTGTTGTCATAACCATCAGCGCCAGATCACCAATACCCAAATGGATACCGAACATGTTCGCGGCTAAAACCGCGAACATCGGCAGATGCACGCAAACGCCGTCCATGTTAACCGTGGCGCCCAGTGGCAGTGAAAAACTGGCAAGCTCAGGGTTGATGCCGAGATTTTCTTCAGAAACCCTGATAGAGACCGGCAGGGTCGCCGCACTGGAGCGGGTCACAAACGCCAGCAACACCGCTTCGCGCACCGCCATGATCACCCTGTATGGATTCTGGCGTGTAACTATCGCTATCATGATCGGGTAAGCCACAAAAAGCAAAAGTAAGATGGCGGCGGCGATTCCAATAACCACTGACACATAAGGCCCGATGATCGCCGGACCGTAGACCGAGAATATCCCCATGGAAAGGAAAAACACGCCTATCGGCGAGTAGTTCATCACAAAATCGATAATCTTGTTGACTGCGGCCATGCAGGTTTCGCACAACTCGATCACGCTCTGGATGCGGGCCTGCTTGGCAGTGTCTTCGGTTTCATCCAAAACTATTCGCAGGCTCACGCCGAAAAGGATTGCAAAGGCTATCACTCCCATAAAATTTCCGTTGGCCAGCGCGGCAAAGGGGTTCTGGAAAATATCCGCCAGCAGTTTCTCCAGCACATCAGCCAGAGACTTGGGCGCGGCCGCTACAGCGTCAACAGTGGTTTCCGCCCCGAATTGTTGCGCGAGTTCCTGCCAGCCCGCCAGCGAATCGCCAGCGCCCGGATTGACAAAAAACGCTATCGCAATCCCCCAAATGGATGAGATCGTCATAGACGCAAAATACCACAATATGACCTTGCTGCCGACCTTGCCGAGTTTTTTCAGCGGCAGCGCGGAGGCCCCGCACACCAGCGAGAAAAAAATCGTGGGCACGACGATCATCCTGAGCATGCCCACAAAAACAGTGCCGAATGGCGAGCAATAGCGCATTACAGCGCGGACACTTTCTTGCATGCCGCAACGGGCCGACAGCCACCACATGCCGCCGCCGCACAATGCCCCCAGAACGAGACCGGCCACAACGCGCTTGACCAGTGACACCTTGAAATATGCTTTAATCAAATTCATGCTTTTTTCCGCGCTCGACAATTATCTCGCGGGTTTCCCCCTCCTGCCCCAAATTTATCCTGACATGCAAAGCGTCCTGCGGAATCAGATCACCAGCCCTTTCCGGCCACTCGACAGCCACTACCGCGCCGTTCTCCAGATATTCGCAAAAACCCAATGCTAAGAGTTCGTCAGGATCGTTGATCCGGTACAGGTCCATATGCACCAGCTTGAAACGTGGTGTGTCGTATTCGGAAACCAAAGTAAAGGTCGGACTTGTCATCAGACGCCGCACCCCCAATGCCCAGCCCATCCCCTGCACAAAGGTGGTCTTGCCCGCGCCCAGCTCACCATGCAGAGCCAGCACTGTGCCGGGAACGAGTGTGTCCGCCACTTCCGCCGCCAGCCGCCAAGTCTCTTCTACAGATCCAACAACACGATGCAACGCTATAGCCGCTGAACTCACTTTTTCAGCCATGCTACAACCTCGTCGAGAAAACGGTCAAAGTAATCATCCGCAAACGCCGATGAGTGCGGCAGCCGTATTAACCCCGGTAAATTATCAGCCAGCGGCGATCCGCTTGTCAGCGGTTCCTGCGCGAACACGTCCAGACAAGCGCCACGCAACCGTCCTAGCCTCAACGCTTTTGCCAGCGCCTGCTCATCGACGCAGTTGCCGCGCCCCACATTGTAGAAAACCGCATGCCGCGGCAGCAGCACCAGACGGCGCGCGTCAAATATGTTATCAGTGCCGGTGTCCGACGGCAGCACAGCGATCACATGGTCGGCCTTGCGCAACACCCCATCCATGCGGCTCAGCGGCACCACCGCATCCCCACTGCCAAACCACTCCGGCTGACGTTGCGACACATTCCGCCGCACGCCGGTGATGCGTACGTCAAAACCCTTCAACATCCGTCCGATATGCTGTCCGATGCGGCCGAACCCCACGATCACCGCGTGTGTGCCAGCCAGCAAGCGTACCCCGTACAAGTTCGCAGACGGCCAAAGCTCTCCCCGCATCTGGCATGCGTATGCGTCGTACAACCCGCGATTGACAGCCAGCATCAGACCCAGCACGGTTTCAGCCATGATGGGGCCGTGATGAGTTCCGCGCATGACTTTAACGTGCGGGGGCGGCTCCAGCGGAGAAAGATCGCGGCCCGCCGCAGACGAGGCGACACATCGCAACTCAGGCGCGCGCTCGAACCACTCCTGCCGGAAAGCCCATGTCACGGCAACCTGCATACGCGGCAACAGCCGCTCGAAAGTTTGGCGCGTTCTGCACCACCGCACCTCCGCTGCCGGGAACTCCCGGCGCAACCGCGCGATATGCCGCTGCCGGGCGCAAAAGTACGGGACTGAACTCTCCTGAAAAATTGCGATTACATCCAACTTCATCAATGACAGCACACTCCGCTCACTCAATCTCGCCGTCGAATTTCATTTTCGCGGTGTCGATCTCGCCGGTGAAAACGAATTTGACCGGGCCGGTCAAAGTGAGCCCCGTACACTTCTGGTGACGCCAGTCACCGTCAATCACCAACTCATAACCTGATGTTGTCTTAACCTTGGCCGGCAGCGTAAACATGGCCGTCTCCACTGCCACGATCGCGCACGCCACAGCGCCGGTGCCGCAGGCTCCGGACTCCGCCTCCACCCCTCTTTCGTATGTGCGCATCGTCATACGGTTGGGTGTGCGCAATGTCACAAAATCCACGTTGGTGCCGTCTGGCGCAAAGGCCGGATGCAACCGCAACGCCCGCCCGAGCCCCTGCACGTCGACAGCACTGACATTGGGGACCTGCACCACGAAATGCGGCACCCCTGTATTGATGAAATCACCGCGCACAATCTCTTCGCCGACCTTCAGCTCCAAACCGTAATTTTTCTTGCTAGGCTCAGGCATCCAAACACACACGCTGGTATCGTTGACCTGCGCGTCCACCAGTCCGCACATGGTCTCCATCGTCAGAGCGGTGCCGCTAGCGCCAATGCGGTGCGCAAAGGCCGCTGCGCAACGGGCCCCATTACCGCACATCTCCACCTCAGTACCATCCGGGTTCAAAAACCGCATTCTAATGTCAGCTTTGTCAGACTTCTGAATCAATATCACGCCTTCAGATCCGATCCCGGTACGCCGGCCGGCGATAGCGGTCATGAGAAAATGGTCTTCCCATGGCATGTGACCGTCGCGATCATCAATCAGCACGAAATCATTTCCCGCACCATGCATTTTGGTGAACTTAATTTTCATGGCATAAACCTCCTGTACGTTTAAGGCAAGTCTCGCCCGAATATCCGCATCATGCGTGTCCGCAGGTCTCCTTCGGTCTCCATAGGCAGATCCCCGCCTCCAGAGATGTCTATCAGATCGGCGAGGATATTTAGCGCCTCATCCAGCACCACATCATCCTCCCTGCCGTTTTGACTGCCTTCTTCCGCCTCATCGCCCTCTATCTTGCGCATTTCCTTCTCTGCCTCGATAAGCGCACGGCGGGCATTGATCTCCAGCGGCACATCTTCCTTGGCTCTAACCTCTTTGACATGTCGCACCAAAGTGCAATAACGCTTGTACCGCTCGTTTTTGGCCAGTCGCGAAGCTGATTTCTCTTTAAGCGTCGGCAAGAATTTCTCCAAATCCGACACCGGTATATAAAGAGCCTCCTCCACCTGCGTCCACGGCAACGAGCCCGGCAGCTTGTCCTCGCCTATTTCCATACCCTCCAGCGTCGAAGGTATGACAATATTTGCACCGATACCTTTGCGTTGCGTTGATGAGCCGTTGATACGGTAAAAACTGGCGGTGGTGATTTTCAAAGATCCGTATTTAGCCGATCCCAACGGCAACACTGTCTGCACCGAGCCCTTGCCGTGCGATTGCGAATCACCGACCAGCACGGCCCGCCCGTAATCATGCAAAGCAGCAGCAACAATTTCCGAAGCGGAAGCCGACACCCTGTTGATCAGCACCACCACCGGCTTACGAAAAGCTGCAGCCGGATCCATATTCGGCACGGGCAGCACTACGATCTTGCGCGGCTCGCGCACCTGCACCACCGGACCGCTGCGCACGAAAAGCCCCACCAGACTGATGGCTTCGCGCAAAGAGCCGCCGCCGTTGTTGCGCAAATCCAAGACCAATCCGGAAACATTCTCATTATTAAAAGAGGCCAATAGTTTGGCGACATCCAACGTCGCGCTACGGAAACCTTCCTGCGAGGGCCGCTTGTCCATGGTACCGTAAAAGGTCGGAAGCCTGATCACCCCCATCTTGCGCGAACTGCCGTCCGGCATTGTGACACGCTCCACCTTGCCGGTGGCCGCCTGTTCTTCCAGCCGCACTTCGTCACGGATCAGATCCACATTTTTGGTGGTCGTGCCGCTGGGGTCTGCCGCCGGTATGACGTTTAGAACCACCTTGGTGCCTTTCGCGCCCCTGATCTTGCGCACCGCCTTATTCAGCGGCAGATGCACGATGTCCTCGACAGGACCGTCACCTTGGGCGACACCGATGATCTTGTCGCCCTTTACCAGACGTATCGGTCGCGTATCGCGTGCTGCCGGTCCGCCGGCAAGGACTTCCATGACCACTGCCATGCCGTCTTCGGATCGCAATTGCGCTCCAATGCCGCAGAGCGACAGGTTCATGTCGATGTCAAAATCTTCCTTGCGCATCGGCGACATGTACTCCGAATGCGGGTCATAAGCCATGGTGACCGCGCTAAGATAACGTTGCAGTATGGCCTCCTCGTCCATGTCCTGCACAACGATCATCAGTTGCCGGTAGCGTTTAGTGATGTTTTCTTCAGGTGTCAACACCGGCTTTGCGTCAGACGCGTCATCGCCTTTAACTTCAGGCTCTTGCGCAGTATCTGTCTTGTTAGTGGCGTCAGCCATCTCGAGTTCCCGACCGATCACCTGCACCAGATACTCGTTTTTGATTCGTTTGCGCCACAGCTCATCCTGTTCCGCACGATCTTTAGGCCAAGGCGCATCCTTGCGCTTCCAGACATAAACCTCATCCTTGTCTAACGAAAAACCGCGCTCCAGCAGGTTGGTTACAAACTCATAACGTTCCTCAATGCGTTCCCGGAAAACGCGGTAGACCTCGTAAGGGAATGAGACATCGCCTTTTTGGATGGCATCGTCAATGTTTAAACGCATGTACTCGAAGGAGTCGATGTCTTCCTGCCGAAAATAACTGCGGTCAAAATCGAAAGAAACCAACAGGTTCGTCCAAGCTTTCGTTGATATGGCGTCATCAAGGCTAGCCTGCAACAGATGCTTTTCCGGCAAAAGCCGCGCTACCTTTTTCGCGATGTCGCCGTAATGCGCCTGCGGCAACGGCTGCGCCCACGCCGCCGCGACCGCACACGACACCGCCAAAACGGCGAAAAACCGCAAACGACTATTACAACCGCTAAAACTTAACTGTATCATGAGTCTGTATGCTCCATTATCAACACGATCCTCTCTTTATCATCCGCCGCCAGATGCCCGGCATGCGTCATGATCGCAGACCGCAACCGCGTGGCATTGCAAATCAATGTGTCCTCCTGCATACACAGCCCCGGCACAAAAGTCTCGCTCGCAAAACACACCACCGGCAGCAGCCCAAAAGTCGCATTGCCCATCCTGTCGGTCAAGAAAGCCTCCAATGAAAAAGCGGCGGCGCGCACTTGCGAAAGCGGCGAGCGGTCCGGACGCACACCATCCACCAGCAACTCATCATCGACAAGTTCAACCTTTCCGGCCCAACATTTGGTCTCAATGACGAAAACGCCGTTGTCGCCGACCACCACATGGTCAACACTGCTGCCCGCTAGGCAGAAATCATGGAAAACATGGTAGCCGCCGGGCAGTTCCGCCAGCAACGCCGCCACGGCCTCTTCGCCCCGCGCCCCTTTGAAAAAAGCGTTTATGCCTGCCATGCCGTCACGCACCGCCCAAGCTAAAAAAGCGGCTGTCAGCACCAAACCAGCGCCGGCAAAAGTTAAAGATATTCGCGGCATCGCCGCACCGCAGAAAACCCCGCAGGCGAAAAGCGCCGCCAGCAACGGCCAGATTGCCAGCATCACACCGCGCGCCCGCGCGGTCTCTCCGGGAACTCCATGAATCACAGCTTTGTTCGAATCGCTCATTAACAACTTTGATTTTGGCCTATTATCATGTCAGATGCAATCAAGATATTTCCAAGAACCTTAGGATGTCCTCCGCCATCTTTGCGGGCGTAACCCCGGCATCAGCCAGCAACTGGTCAGTGGTGCCTTGTCCGACGAACGTATCATCCCAACCATACGAGGCCACATGACAGCTCTCACCGCAGGCGGCCAGCGTCTCCCGCACAGCCGAACCGAACCCTCCCGCGAGTGCGCCGTTCTCGACCGTCACTATCAGCGCGGCTTGGCGGGCCTGGTTTTTAAGTTTATCCACATCAACAGGTTTTATGAAACGCGCGTTCACGATTCCGACCATCATCCCCGCCGCCGCGAGAAGCCCCGCAGTGTCGGCTGCCAGTTGCAGCATATCGCCCAGCGCCCAAATCCAGACCAACTTTCCGGTGCCGCCGCCGCCAGGCGGTTCCCTAATGATCTCAGCCTCACCCACACGCAAAGGCGTCACATCCATCGAAAAATCAACTGCCGGACCGGGATCACGCGGGTAACGGATCACCGCAGGCCCGTTATGCGAAAACGCGGTCTTGATCATAGCGACCAGTTCCAGCGCGTCTTTAGGCTGCATGATCATAAGGTTGGGCAGACACCGTAACATCGGTATGTCATAGATGCCGTGATGCGTCGGCCCGTCGCTACCCACCACTCCGGCGCGGTCCACGCAAAACAGCACCGGCAGATTCTGCAGACAGACATCATGCATCACCGAGTCAACCGCACGCTGCAGGAAAGTGGAATATACCGCGAACACCGGACGGAACCCGGCTGCCGCCAGACCAGCCGCAAAGACAACCGCGTGCGACTCGCAAATCCCAACATCGAAAAAACGCTCGGGATACTTGGATTGGAACGACTCAAGCCCGGTGCCCGCGCACATGGCCGCCGTGATAGCCACAATCGAGGTGTCGTTTTCGGCCAGCATCGCCAATGCCTCGCCGCAGGATCTGGAATAACCGCGCTTGGCTGCCGGCGCACACTTGGCTTCAAGGTCAAACGCCCCGACACCGTGCCAGTGCATAGGATTGCGCTCCGCCGGTCTGAATCCCCGGCCTTTCTGGGTGGCGACATGTATCAGCACCGGGCGCTTGTAATCACGCGCTGAACACAGGGCGTTCTCCAGCGCATCGAAATCATGCCCGTCGATCGGACCGACATAACGCAGTCCGAACTCCTCAAAGAAAGCGTTCTGCAACCACAAACTCTTGATGGCCTGTTCGACACGATGATAGAAAGTCCGCAGGAAAGTCATGCGCAACCGGTGCCCGGCCGCCTCTGCCGCCGACTTGATGCGGTTGTAACGCACGTCTGCCAACATGCGCCCGAGCCGCCGCGACAACGCGCCCACATTACCTGATATCGACATCTCGTTGTCGTTGAGGATCACAATCAGCTTGCTGTTCACATCTGACAAGCTGTTCAGGGCCTCCAACGTGATGCCGTTGGTCATGGAACCGTCCCCGATCACCGCCAAGACATGTTCGTCGTTTCCCTTGCGGTCACGCGCCACCGCCATGCCGAGCGCAGCCGAAAGCGCCGTGCCCGCGTGCCCCGCGCCAAAAACGTCAAACGGGCTCTCTTTCGGGTTAGAGAATCCTGAAAGCCCGCCGCGTTGCCGCAAGGTGCCGAAGCGTTCCCGCCGCCCGGTCAGAAGCTTCCACGTATAGGTCTGATGCCCTACATCCCATATGACTTTGTCGCGCGGCGGGCAGAACACCCGGAGCAAGGCGATAGTCAGTTCCACCACGCCCAGGTTGGAGGCGAGATGACCGCCCGTGGCGCTCAAGGTTTCGATAATTGTTTCACGAATCTCTTCAGCCAGCGCGGGCAGCCGCGCGGCCTCAACAGCCTTGACATCATCAGGTGTATTGATCGTATCTAGGAGTCCACCCATCCGCCCAACCTCGTTACTCTCCACTCCCCAGAACTTTGCGCCGCACCAGAATCTGCAGCGTCGTGCTGTTCTGACCGAAATGCCGCACCTCTTGCGCGAAATCGTAGCTTTTTCCCAGCAGGCTCAGATAAAACTGCCTGTCTTCGAACGGAACCTCGTCCATTACCGGTGACCTGACCGCAAACCCGTAACCGCTGTAAGCCGCGACCAACGACGGCGCCGCGGCCAGCAACTCGGACATGCGGTTTTTGTTCATGACATTATACTTGAGCGCGTCCGCATCACTCAATGCAGGAAAATAAGAAAAAGGCCCCATTTCAAGACCGTCAGGCACCGACATGCCCGCTTCCACCGCCAGATAGGTGTCCTGCGTCAAAAGAACGCGGTCACTGCCAGACAGCGCCAGCACGTCACGGGCAACCCTGCGTAAAAGCGCAATATCCGAAACCTTGCGCTGAACCGCCCAAAAACGGTCTTGCCTGATAATAAACCATTCTTGCACTAGCGGCGACGACCCGCTTACGGCCAAAGCGAGCACCACAGAGAACAAACAGACCTGATAACGCCGTTGCCGCGCAGCCACTCCGTTCACAATCAGCCCCGCCAGAACTGCCGCCAGCAATCCCATCACCGGCACATTATAATCGTCGTAAGGGTACGGGCTGCACATCTGCAAAACGAACACGGCGCAGAATGAAGCCATCCACAGCCACGGCCAGAAAGCGCCGTTGTTGTCGGCCTCCTCATTATCAGCCCGCATCTCACCGCGTCCGCCCAGCCGGAAAAGGAATAACGCATATCCCACCACAAGCACGGCCAAAGGCAGATACGCCCGCAATATCCGCGACAGCGATCCCGCGACAAACATCAGACCGCCGCCGCCCCGCGCCGTATGAAAGGTCTGACTGAAAATGAACTGCTCACGCGCGAACAGCACCGCAGGCCCGTAAACCAACACCAATCCGATGCCTCCGCCAAGGGCGAACCAGAAAAAAGCCGCGCCGGTTTTACGCCACGTAAAAATCAGTCCCAAAACCGTCACGGGCAACAACGCCCCCATTGAAAGCCGCGTGCCAGCCGCCGCCGCCGCCAGCAGGCCGGCGGGCAACGCCCACATGCACGACATACAAGAACAAGTGCGCCTGTACCGCGGCAGGCACAAGGACAGCAACCAATAACCGCCCAGCAAAAGGCATGACGCCAACGCATAGGTCTTCGGTATCGTGGTAAAGTAAACGTGATACAAGTTACATGCGGTCAGCGCAAACGCGATGACCGCCGCCTCTGCCGCGCGTTGCGCAGGAACCGCACGGCGTGCAAGGCCTGCGGAAAAGCAACAGCCCGCCAGACCCAAAAGCGCTGTCAGCACGCGCCCTCCCAAAACGCCGCCGATCGACCAAAGCTTGAAAAAAAGCCCGTACACAAAAGGCATCACCGGACCTTGCGTGAAAAAGAAGTCGCGGTAAGGACGCTTGCCCTCTGACATCATGCGGGCCGCATACAGATACCAACCTTCGTCCTGGTTCAGATTCCCGAACCATGCGGCAAAAACGTACATGGCGATAGCTGCGCACACAGCCAACGCCGCGCCCATTACCAACATCCATCTGTTTTCTCTGTCTGTCATCATGCTATCGCACCACACCGCGCTTACCCGTCCGGAATCATCCCCCCCGCTTCTTCAAAATCTCGCGCAACTGTTCCGTGCCGACCTGATATCCTTTGCCGCACATTTGACAGAATATCTGCGTCGGGCGATCTTCAAGAATCATCGCTTCTATATCTTTGACAGGCAAGGCGGCCAACATCCCTGCCACCCGTTCTTCCGAACAGCGGCAAGCGAAACGCAAAGGCAGGGGCGCTTCATATACACAATCTTCCAGACCCACAGTCTCGCAGACTGTCTTCAGGGAAGCCGCGCACTCCAGGCATTCCAGCAACGTGCCGTCTTTGAAATACTGCGACACTCGCGCGAACACGGCATCATCGCCGTCAGGCAGCTTTTCCGCCAGCAGGGCGCGCGCGCCCTCCAGAAAGCCCCCGTAAGACAACGCCGACACCTGCACCAGCACGGGACGCTGCAGCGACTGCCGGAAATACAGCTCGATGCAGTTCGTAACCGAAGCGGGCGATAAAGTGGTGGCCGCGCTGGACAGTATGCGGCCAGGCACCGAGCGTATGATTTGCATCTCGGCCTGCTCCCCCAGCGCCACCGAGACATCCAATTCCTCGCAAGCGTCCAGATCGTTCATCACCTTCACGTTAGTGTAACCGCGCAGGCTGCCGTCCGCGCTTGCCTCCACCAGAACCCCGCCCACCGGCCCCGAAACCTTAAGGCGCATGGTCACGGTCTCCGCTTCCGCTACCAGTTCCGAACCCAGCAAAGCCACACCTGCCAGAGCCTCGGCCTGAATCATACCGGCAGTCGGCCCGCAAAGATGGCTGCGCTCCAATTCCCGCGCCGAATCAGTAACATCCGCCATCACGAAACGTATCTTGGCAGAAGGCGAAAAAGCCGCCACCCGGCTGTCTGCAGTCTTGGCCATTATCATTCCGGCGCCCTGCCTCCTGTCCTCTGAGCCCTACCGCCCGAATCCTGGCTCCCGGTTTCTGCCTCCTCTGCCCGCATCACCTTATCGATAAACATCTTGCGCAACACATCGATACGGCGCAACTGGCGATCCAGCGCCCAAAGCACGAAATGCCAAGTCTTCTTGAACTCGTAACTTTTGTTCAACTGTGGATCAAATTCGTCAAACTGTTCGCGCCTTACCGAATAGTTCCAATGCATTTCCCGGGTTTTCATCTCAAACCCGTCGAAAAAGTGCTCGGCAAGATGTTTCAACCCTACCGCTTCTTTGTGTTTCAGCCAATAACGGTACAGCACCTGCGCGTATGACTGCAAATAGAACTCGAAGATCGCGCCAAGGTTCTCCTCGGTCAACGACAAGTCCGGCCAGCCGCAAGTGCCGCGGACTGAACACACCATCACGCGCATCGGCATCTCGCGCTTGCTAATGATGTCGTATCCGAACTCGAATATCTCCTTGCCTTCGCCGAAGCGGCAACTGGGCGGATCGGGCAGATATTTCTTTAGCGCCATATTCTGCGCGGCAGCGTTGCCGAGCAGTGCGCCGAGCGCGAAGACGACCTCGGGATCCTCGCCCGCCTCACTGCCGCCGAACTCGCCCGCGCGTTGGAACATCCGGTCCGGTATCTCGTCCAGAGGGTCACCAGGGCAGCGGTTGCGTATGAAATAATGCATCTCGCGCCCGACTTTGGAGTCCAACTGCGTCAGCAACCGATATTCCCCGAACCCTACTCCCAAGGCCTTGAATGCATGCACACGCGCCAACATGTAACTGCCGTAACCCGCTTTTTGACGGGCCAGCCGCTTTTCGATCAAACTGCTGCACAACGGGCGGCGGTTGGTTTTGAAAACGATCTCGCGCGTCCCCCCCTCGCCTAGCGAAAGGTTGTTAGTGTCGTCGCTGGCCGAACGCACCTCATAAATATTGGCGTACTCGATGACTTCTTCACGGCTCATCATGTGCTCCACGTTGGCCAGTAACATGTGGGTTCGTAGATCAGAGCCGGGATGGAAATCAGGCCGCCCGCCACGGAAGGTCGCTCCCGGCAAAGCCGTGCGGCGGTCGTCAAAGGCCGGCACGACGGAATCGCCCGCACCATAGTAAATTTCACCCGTCAGATGCATGTACATGGTCTGGACAAAGTCATCGCTCTCTTCATCGCCCAGCCCCGGCCGCTCCAATGTCGCTTTAAACAACTGGCTGACAGCACAGATACGTTTGACCGCTTCTTCGTGCGCCACTCGTTGCAAGGCGATGCTTTCCATCAGCCTTTCCAACTCCGGCACGATCCTCTCAAAGGCCTCGCCGCGTCGCAGGCCGAAAAGCTCTATCTCGTTATGCCCGTGGAATTTTGGCGAACGCATACATGAGCGCACATCACGCTCAAAGATCGAAACCAATTCACGCAGGCACTCCACAAACTGATCGTAATCCTCCGCAGCCAGCCTGCACAAGCTACTGAAATCATTGAGTGTCAGAAAATGCACACCCTTGGCGCTGTGGTAATAACGCAGACATGTATTGATACGCGTACGGCTGGCATTCAGGGCTGCCTCCATCTCGCGCCGTGTCCAAGCCAAAGGTTTGACGCGCCAATCCTGCCCGAGCCGACGATAATAGTCCAAGGTGGAATCCGTGCGATCAGCCATGATCACCTCGTCAAGCCCCATCCCTATCTGTTGCAACCACTCATCGGCAGCGGTCACCAAACCTGTCGGCACGTCGCGTTGCGAAATCTCGATGATACCGTCAACCACATTGGCGCAGATCACCTTGCCCTGCATGACCTTGCTGCGGTGCTTCGCCGGCACACGCGAGATGTCCCATAACTGCCCCGTCAGCAGCGGTATCGCGGCCACCGTGTGGTTGCCGGTCGTGATCGTCATCACATACCCGGCGGCCTTTTTGATCAAATCCGCCTTACGCACGATCAGCACCGGCACATGTGCATCCAGTTTTTTCCAGACATCCTTCTCGAACACAAAGGTGTCAGCACCCCAGTCAAAACCTTGAAAAACACGTTCGGTGCCAAAGGTCTTGATGACCACGTGCTCTGTTCTGCGCCGGGCGGTCTTTCTGACGCGAGCGATAAACTGTTGCATTGTCTTTTTCATATGAACAATCCGTCAACTCCGCTACGCCGTCTTGACCTCACCACCAACCGAAACGCTTCTTCTCACGCGCTATCAAGTCTTCCGCCAAAGCGCCGACAGCGTCATAGCCTCCTTGATCCGCCGCATCCAGCAGATTCTCCAACGCCGGCATGATGAACCGCGTGAAACCAGACTGCCCGACAGAGTCCAACCGTCCGAATGCCCCCAGCGCCTGAACCAGACGCTGCACCGCCCCGGTGTGTACCAAGCTGTCCGCTTCCGTCGCAGGCAGGCATTTCGCATATTCTTCAACCAGCCACTCCCGTAATTCGTTTGTTAGTTTAACATAAGGGTCATACAAAAGAGAAGCCAGATCATAGGCGGCAGCCCCCATGCGCATGCCCTGGAAGTCGATTAGAAACAGCCGCCGCCCCTTGAACAGGATGTTGCTTGACTGGAAATCACGGTGAACCAGCACCTGGACAGCCCGATCCAGCCGCCCCGCCGCCTTGCCCAGTTCGCGCCTGACATCCGCAGGCATGGAATCGTAACCGAAACGCCGCTTGAGTATCTGCTCTTCGAAAAGACCGTGTTCCCACGCATAAAGTTTCGCATCGAACGGCGCTTCAAGCTCAAGACCGGATTTTACCGCACGGCGTGTGCCTTCGCCGTGCATTTGCGCCAAAGCCCGGATCGCAGGAACATACCAGCGCGACGCTTGCGAGGGACGCGCCCGCATCCGTCCCGCCAGCGAATCGTCACCGCAATCTTCCAGCGCCATACAGCCGCGCTGCGGCAGATCCGCCAGCACCTCCGGCACCGGAACCCCTGCCTCCGCAAGAAAACGCGCATGCCCGGCATACAGCCGGTTTTCAGGACGCTGATTAGAGTATTTGATGACTATCGCAGAACTCGCTCCGTCATACACCCGCCAGAACGCGCGGTCGGAACCGCGCTCGCCCAGCGCCACCGCCGCCGTTGATTGCGGCTTCCACCCCATCGCCGCCACCGCTTCCGCGACTTCCGGCACGCCACACTCGGTAGCGGCCATACAAATCACCCCCTTTAACCTGCCGCTCAAAGTTCCGCCTGTTGCTATACAATTATTCAGCACGCTTCCGGACATAATGCGTGTCCCGTTCAAAATCACGCTGTCTTCGATCACCGCATCCGGCGCGACCTTGGCACTATCCGCCACAAACGCAAATTTCCTGCTTCTGGCTTGCTTGCCGCCTCTATTGCTTATCACGAAGCTTTCTTGAAAAAGACCTGCCGCCGCCGTCTCTTTGTGAACCCGCAAATACGCCTCAGGAGTACCGGCATCATCCCAATAGCTGCCTGGCAGCACCACCCCGTCCACAAAAATCCCCTGCTCCATCGCCCGCTCATAGACCTCGATGATTGAGAACACCTTTTTATCAGGCAGAAATTCGAAAATCCGCGGCGTCACCAACTGCACCCCGCAGAAAGTATATGTCCCCGGCACTCCCGGCGTGGGGCTGCGGAAACAGGTGATCCGCCCCTTGCGGTCTGCCTCGACTGTGCGCGGCCCCTTCTTCGGCTCCAGCCAAGCCGCCGCCAGCCCGCCACCCGACCTGAAGGACGACAACAGCGGCACTGGATCCAGCGCCGCCGCTATGTCGGAATTGACCACCCAGAAAGAGCCGTCCTCAAAAAAAGAGCGCAAGGGCCGCAAAGCCCCGCCCGTGCCCAAGATTTCCGGCTCGTGCGAAAAACGGACGCCCAGCCCTGACGCGCACCCGGCCAGATACTCCTGGATTAACTCAGGTTTCCAGTGCAGGTTGACCGCCACTTCCTTGACCCCCCATGCCTCAAGCATGTCCAAAACCCGGCCCAGCAACGGCACACCCCACAAGGGCAACAGCGGCTTCGGGCGCGCCAAGGTCAAAGGACGCAGCCGCTTACCCAAACCCGCCGCCAGAACCAGCGCTTTTTCAGGAACACCGTTCATTCGGCGACCTCGTTCCGATTTCGCAATATCTCAACCGTCGCAGAGCGCAACCCGGGCACCGCGCCGACCTTCTCGACCCGCACGCTGACCTCGGAGACCCGCAGGTCCTCCAGGCAGACCTGCGCCGCCAGTTCAGCCGCACGTTCGATCATGCGGCAACGCGCCGCACGCACCTTGCGGCGGATCGCCTCCGCCAGAGCCGCGTAATCCACCGTATCGCGCAAATCATCACTGGCACCCGCTGCCCGCAGGCTGCACGTCAGAACAAGATCAAGCACGATGCGCTGCTCACATCTGCGTTCCTCAGCCAGATCACCGATAACGCAATCGATCTCCAGTCCGTTCAACCGCAGCCGGTCCCTGTTTTCATTATTCTCGATCACAATCTCAACCTTGCTTTATAACTTGACCATTTTGTCATACCAAAGCCGTGTTAAAGCCGGTAGGGCGGTTTCGCCGAAACCGCCGCGGACGCCTCGGGGAGGCGTCCCTACCTAGAAGGGGCGGTTGGAAAAACGGGGCTGACGCTGCATCTTAACTCTCGGCTGCTCCAGATGCAACGCATACCATTCGTCGCCGAAACCGGCGTTGGAGAAATGCCCCACCCTGTTGTTGGCCAAATGCTCGCGGTTTTTCTTCAGCGTTTCATGCTCCGACTTTTCACAGGCTTCGATCAGTGTTTTATGTGCGCCGTCAATGTCACCCCGCTGCACAAGTATCCAAGAATACAACGCATAAAGCAAAGTGCCCTGCCCGTAACGCAAACGCGCGGCATACTTCTTGAACAGCTTGTCCGTGCCCTCTTCGCCCTGCATGTGCATACGCGCGATTTTAATCGCCGCCATCATCGGATCCAGCATCATGGCGCGCGGCATCAGCTTGTCCACGGCCTTGAAATCACGCAACATCCAATAAAGCTGCAACTGCAATGTGGCCACCTGCCGTTCCATCAGCGGCGCCCACAGCTTGAAACGGGACATGCCCTTGGTGGCCTCCAAAGCCTTTTCCACAAAAACCCGCTGATCGCGCTCCATCTCCGCCTGCGCCTGTTTGATACTGCCCGGCGGACGCATCTGCCACTGGTTGACCTTGTGCCGCAACCTTTTCTGGCCATCTTCCAGAATCTTCTGCACCTCGCCCATCGCGACCTTGACCCGTTTCTGGATCAGGTATCCCGAAACACCCTGGCCAACCAAAAACGCCAGCACCCCCCACATCACAGACCATCCCCAAGCCGCCGTTTCCGTAATGCCAAGACCAACGGCAAGCAATATGCCCAGAATCGCATTCAACAAAATTGTCAGCATCAGCTTTTCTCCTTATCTATAACTTGGCCATTTTGTCATACCAAAACCGTGTTACAACCGGTAGGGCGGGTCCCCCTAGCCGCGCTGCGCACGGAGTTAAGTAAAAAGTAAAAGGTGATAGGTGGTGGCGGACGCATTTGAGCGCGTCCGGTGGTGGCGGGTACGCCTTTCCCTCTCTATCGATCCCGATAGCGATACCGATAGCGATACCGATCATTCCTAACTCCTAACTCCTAACTCCTAATTCCTAATTCCTAATTCCGCCCCCCCCCACCATTCACAACTCACCTTTTACCTATTACCTTTTACTTTTCACCTTTTACTTTTTCCCTACTCTCTCTTCCCCCCCAACTCCTAATTCCTGACTCTGCGCGTAGCGCGGCACGCTCGCCCCTCCCTTACAGCCTCACAGCCTTAACACCCACCAGCGGGCATCCGCCCGCGCACCTCACTCTTCTCTCTTCACTTCTTTCTCTTCTTTCCCTCTTTTCCGATCCCGATACCGATAGCGATACCGATACCGATCATTCCTAACTCCTAATTCCTAACTCCTAACTCTGCGCGCTGTTCACAGCGCGCAGCCTCTCCGCCACCCGGCGCAAACGCGCACAGACCCGCTCGCGCCCCAGCAACGCCAGCATCTCGAAAAGCCCCGGCCCCTCAGTCAAGCCCGACACCGCCACCCGTACCGGGTGCACCAGAGCGCCCAGTCCGGTGCCGTCGGCCTCAGCCATCGCGGACAGCGCCGCATGTGTTGAATCAACGGTGAACTCCGGCATAGCCTCGTACGCCCCCGCCACCTTTTTCAACAGTTCCGGCACACCTTCAGCCTTGAGCCGCTTCTCAACGCCCTTGGCATCAAACTCATAATCTTCGGTAAAGAAATAGGCGCATGAGTCCGGTATCTCACGGTAGAACTTGGTGCGCACCTGCATCTGTTCCAGAATGCCCTCCATGTCCACGCCTTCGGTCGAGAGGCCTGCCGCCTTAACCCGGCTTTCAAACTCCGCCGCGAACTTTTCGCGCGGCTGCCGCCGGATGTACTCGCCGTTCATCCAAACCAGCTTCTTGTAATCGAACCGCGCCGCGCTGGACTTGCAGCGATCCAGAGTGAACAGTTCGATCATCTCATCGCGGGTCAACACCTCGCGGTCGTCACCCGGCGCCCAGCCTAACAGCAGCAGGTAGTTGAACAACGCCTCAGGCAAAAATCCTTGCTCGCGGAACTCACCCACAAAGGCTGCGCCGTCACGCTTGGAATAAGGCTTGCCCTGATTGTTGACGATCATCGGCAGGTGCGCGTAACCCGGCACCGGAGCGCCGATAGCCTTGAAAAGTTCGATATGCTTGAAAGTGTTCTCGACATGGTCGTCACCCCTTATGACATGTGTGATCCCCATATCGGCATCGTCCACCACATTCGCCAGATGGAAGACCGGCGTGCCGTTAGAGCGCACGATCACAAAATCCTGCGTGTCTGTCGCCTTCTTGCGCATCCGCCCCTTCACCAAGTCCTTGAATTCCAAGACACCATCTTTGGGCATGCGGAAGATCACGCACTCGTCACCGCCACCTTTAGCCTCGCGGTAGGCCAGCCCCTTGGCCAGCAACTCTTCCGCCACCGCAAGATGGCGCTCCGTCTGCTTACTCTGATAAACCTCAGGCTCGTCATAATCCAAACCCAGCCACCGCATACACTCCAGCAGCGTCTCGATCGCCTCGGCTGTCGAGCGTTCGCGGTCGGTGTCCTCCACGCGCAACAAAAACTTGCCGCCCTCATGCCGTGCAAACAACCAATTGAAGATCGCCGCCCGGATATTGCCGATATGCACATTACCGGTCGGGCTGGGCGCGAAACGTACTCTTACAGACATCACATACTCCTAAACCATTTTTTTCTTGTGTGCGGCTTTACGTTCCGAAGGCTTGGACCTTTGCAATGTGGGATCGATATCGTCAAGGTCCTTCAGGCTCTTTAAGCCGAAGTGTTCCAGAAAAGCGGGTGTGGTGCCGTACAGGAAGGGGCGTCCCGGCAGTTCACTGCGCCCTATGATCCTGACCAGACGCAGCTCCATCAGAGCCTTGAGCATGTGGTCGACCATTACGCCTCGGATCGACTCAATCTCCGATTTGACGATCGGCTGACGATATGCGACAATCGCCAGTGTCTCCAACGCCGGTCTGGAAAGCCGGTTTGGCCTGTCGATTTTCAGCAGATTGCGCACCCAGCGTCCGCAGCAAGGCTGGGTTTCAAACCGGAAGGAGCCGTTGATCTCGACAAGTTCGAACCCCATCTCCATGCGTGAGAGGTCTTTAGCGATATTTCCCAAAGCCTCCTTGATTTCATTAGGAGATGCCTCGGAGAAAATCGAAACGTCGCTGGCTTCGTCCGCTTTGTCGGTATCTGCCACACTTTTGAGGCAAGAACTGATATCTTCGACCGTCAACGGACGGTCGGCACCGAAAAGCAAAGCACCCACAATCTGTTGCAGGCTAGACGCCAACGGGACCTTGACATCATACGCTTGAGACATGTTTTCCTCCTCCAATTATTGGCGACTGGCCGGTTTCATGGTGCGACTCTGCCGATAAGATCAGTATGTCATGGAAAGCCACATTCTGATACAAGCTGATCTGACGCAGACGCAACAGCTCCAGCAATGCAAGAAAGGTCACTATCACCTCTATGCGATGTGATTCAGCAGTGAACAGCTTGGAAAAATACAACCTCTGCCCGCCTTTTGTGCGCGAGATGATCATCTCCATTTTATCGGGCACAGACCATCTGATCGGTTCAATCTGCTCTAAAATGTTCGAGTGTTGTGTCCGGTCGAGAACCTCTTGAAAAGCGGTCAGCAAATCAAAAAGCCCGATATCCGCTAGCGCCAATCCGGCATCAGCATCAGTTGTCTCAAATGTGGGTTTTTCGCCGCCGAAAACAAAAGCTTCAGCGCGCAGCGTTTCCTTTTCAAGCAGTTTTGCGGCAGCATCTTTGAATTTTTTATACTCGATAAGCTGACGCACCAAGTCCAGACGCGGATCAACCCAATTTTCGTCCGTGTCATCCTCGATTCCGCGCACCTCGACCGGCAGCAACATACGGCTCTTGATCATCATCAATGTCGTGGCCATCACCAAAAACTCGCCTGCTATATTCAGGTCAAGCATGCGCATAACGTCAAGATATGCGAGATATTGCTTGGTGATCGTCTCGATCGGGATGTCGTATATGTCAACCTCTTCGCGTCTGATCAGATAAAGCAACAGATCCAGCGGCCCTTCGAAGACCTCCAGATCAACCTTGTAATCATCAGCCAGTAATGTTTGCAGAGACATTGAATTACCTGATCATGCCGCGCCGTAAAAATTAAAGGCCGACCGCCTCACGGGCTTTGGCGAGCGTCGTCGCGGCTACCGCGCGCGCGCGTTTAGCTCCGTCACGCAGCAAATCTTCGACATAGTCCGGGTTGGCCTTCAGCTCCTCCCGCCGCGCCCGGAAAGGGGCAAACGATTTTTCGAAAATTTCGGCCAAAGCTTTCTTGGCGTGACCGTAACCGTAATTTCCGCCGCGATAATTAGCCTCCATCTCAGCGCGCTGGGCATCATCGGCGAAAAGTTTGTATAGCGCGTATACGTTGCAAGTTTCCGGATCCTTGGGTTCCTCAAGCCCCTTGCTGTCAGTGACGATTTTCATGATTTTGGCTTTCGCCTCTTTAGCGTCACCGAAAAGTTCGATCGTGTTGTTGTAACTTTTTGACATCTTCTGACCGTCGAGTCCGGGAACCACCGCCACTTCATCTTGGATCGAAGACTCCGGCACCGTGAACACCTCGCCGAACTCATTGTTGAACTTGATGGCGATATCCCTGGTCACTTCAACATGCTGCTTCTGGTCGCGTCCCACCGGGACGAGGTTCGACTGGTAGAGCAGTATGTCTGCGGCCATTAGAACCGGGTAGGCAAAAAGTCCGTGCGTTGGAGATATCCCTTTAGCTACCTTGTCTTTGTAGGAGTGACAGCGTTCCAGCAGCCCCATCGGTGTCACGATCGACAAGAGCCATGTCAGCTCATGAACTTCAGGAACATCGCTTTGCCTGAAAAAAACGGTGCGCGAAGGGTCAAGCCCGCACGCCAAGAAATCCAAGGCCACATCCCAAGTGTCCTGTTTTAGCCGCGCGCTGTCGTGAACGGATGTCAATGCGTGATAATTGGCTATGAACAAAAACGCTTCGCCTTTTTCTTGAAGAGACAAAGCCGGACGCATCATGCCGAAGTAATTGCCTAAATGCAGTTTGCCCGAAGGCTGAATACCCGAAAGAATTCTCATAAACAGTTTATCCATGCTACGGTTCAAAAAAACTTGTGTATATTAGCGTTTATAGCCGGTGCAACACAAGTCTTGAGCGCCAAAATGAAATTCACGGGATGTGATTCAATAAAATTGAACCGCACCTAAAACTATATTTCGCCTGAAAGCTATTGACCATGCGCGGCACTTGCTTTATGTTATCCACTCACTTGCATGAAACCTTATTTTTTTAATTGGCAACGCTGAAAGTTTTGACGGGATATGATTGACAGGAAGCTAACTATTCTTGCCATTTCTGATTTGCATTATACCGGCTTGGCTCGCCAGAGCGCCCAAGCGCCGCAGATGCGCGGTGAACTCGCAAAAACCTTATTGAAAAAAGTTTTTTTGCGGCTCAAGCATATGGGCATACGCCCGGATTTGACTCTGGTTTTAGGCGATCTGATTGAGAACGGCAACGACCGCAACGCCTATCTCGACTTGCTGGCAATAAACAGCGAGTTGCTGCGCAGCGAAATCCCTTTTCTGGTAGTGCCGGGCAATCATGACGGCAACCAGCAAAAGTTTGATGAGGTTTTTAATACAACCGACGGCTTTCAGGTTTGCGGCGGCTACGGGTTATTTCTCTACTCCGACACATATAGCGATACGCATGACTGCTCCAGACCGGAAAATGAGATCATGCGTACAAAAACAATTGCCAAGGAGAATCCCGGCCTCCCATTCATCGCCGTGCAGCATCCTCCGATTTACCCCCCCATCGACTCGCACTACCCTTACAGACCCACCAACTCGGCGGAAATCATAGACTCTTTCAAGAAAGCCGGAGTCATTTTATCGCTCAGCGGCCATTATCATAAAGGCCAGAAGCCGCGTGCGCACGAGGGTGTCCTTTACCACACTGTACCCGCTCTGTGCGAAGCTCCTTTCCGGTTCAGCCTGATCCGGCTGGAAGGCGCCAACATTGAAGTTGAAGATATGAGTCTCATGATGCAGACTCCCAACATCATTGATGTCCATTCGCATTCGGAGTTCGCCTATTGCGGAACAACTGTGGATGCGGCACCTTGCATAGCTTTGTCACAGGCGCTTGGAGTTTCAACACTATGTATAACTGAGCACACTTTCCAGCTATACTTTGAAAAACGTTGCGCGATGAGGTTTAAATGGCAAAACGATCCTGCCATTGTTAAAAAAGCTTGGGCCCAGCCAGAACGCGGCAGAATGGCGGCATTCCGCAAGTTCGCTGAAAAAATACGTTCGCCTTTCGTCAAGGTGGGATTGGAGGTGGACCTCTACGACAAAGGCAAACTTCTGCTTGCGCCTGAAGACATGGATGCGGGCTGGGATATTTTGATCGGTGCGATACATTGCGTACAAGGTTTTGTTCCAGACAAAACCAGCCAGAAGGAAGCCGAATCCCTGTTCATGCGCGATATCGAAATGATGATCGTGCACGACATAGATGTTCTGGCCCATCCCTTCAGGTTTTTTGAACGCAACCATCTTAAGCGCCCGAAGCACCTGTATCCGGTTGTCGCCGGACTGCTGGCCGACTGCGGCATCGCCGTTGAAGTCAATTACCACATCAACCAGCCGGACGCTGAGTTTATCAGAATTTGCCATGAAAAAGGCGTCAGCATAGCATTAGCTTCTGATGCGCACGACCTGGCTGAATCCGGAGAGTTCTGGCCGCACGTTAACGTGCTCAAGCAAGCAGGCATTACCCCGAAAATGTACCCGGAGGCACTGTTCCGTCTCAGAAATCCGGCGAGCGCATTCCCTGCGACATAATTCTTAAAAGCCAGTGCTCCCAAAGGGGAGCCTACTGTATGCACATCAAGTCAGGCACGGCCTTGATAACAAAGTTGCGGCAATGCTCATAGGATTTGCCCGCAGGCTGGGCGCTCATGTTGCGCACTTCCTCTGCCAACAGTCTGGCATCTTCCAGCGTGACACCGCGCACTACTTTTTTGACAATCGGTATCAAATTTGGCGACATGCTAAGCTCGTCAATGCCCATTCCGATCAACAACACAGCCAGATAAGGGTCGGCAGCCACTTCTCCGCAAACCGCCACCTTCAGCCCTTGCCGGTGGGCGGCTTTTATCGAGATGTCAATCAGATGCAACACACCAGCGTGTGTCGGCTGATATAGTCTGGCAACCGTCTCATTGACCCTGTCCACGGCTAGCGAATACTGTATCAGGTCGTTAGTGCCGATTGAAAAAAAGTCCGCGTTCTTCGCCAAGACTTCGGCAATCAGGGCGGCTGCCGGAACCTCGATCATCACACCACGCCGTATGTTTTCGTCGAACGGAATCCCTTTCCCCCTCAGTTCAGTCATGCAGGAGCGCAACTCGATATTTGATGCCCGCAGTTCCTCGACAGTGGCGATCATGGGGTACATCACCTGCACGCTACCGTGCGCACTCGCCCGCAAGATTGCCCGCAACTGACGCCGAAAAACCTCTCGATTACGCAACAGATAACGAATCGAACGGTTGCCAAGAAAGGGATTGGCTTCCTTATGCGACGCGATATCCTGAGTCATTTTATCGCCGCCTAAATCGAATACGCGGATTGTCACCGCATGGCCCTCCGGCATGGCTCTGGCCGCTGCGGTGTATGCGTTTGCTTGCTCTTCCTCGGTTGGCTCCCTTTCATAAGCCATCCATAAGTACTCGCTGCGATATAAGCCCACTCCCTCAGCACCCGCCGCATAAAACTCAGTCAGAGGAGTGCTGTGGTCTATGTTGGCGAGAAAAGGCACCGGATGGCCGTCAGCCGTCATGCCTTTCCACGTTTTGTCTTGCTCCAGACCCGCTTCGATTGATTTCGACCGCTCCACCATCTTGTTGAAAGCACTGCGTTCTTTATTGTCAGGATTAACCACCACCTTGCCGCGGGTGCCGTCTAAAAGCAGAAAGTCGCCGGTCTTGACCGAACTCGAGATCGAATTGAGCCCTGCTACCGCTGGTATGCCGAGAGCGCGCGACAGCAAAGCGGCATGTGAAAATGCGCTGCCTCTGTCTGTCGCGAAGCCCAAAATCATATTACGCGGCAACGAGATCGTCTCTGAAGGCGAAAGCTCATCCGCCACGATTATGGACGGGCGTTTGATGTGAGATGTAGTCACCTCACTGCGGCCTGAAAGATTTTTGATGATTTTTTTGGCTATGTCGTTGATGTCTTTAGCCCGTTCGCGCAAATAAACATCATCCATCGCCTCAAAAATGGAAAAATACTGCTCGGAGACCGCGTTCACCGCCACTTCGGCATTACATAAGTCTTCCTTGATTTTATCGAGGCAGGCCCCCATGAAAGCAGCATCTTCAAGCATCATTAGATGGCCGTCAAATATAGTGGCTTCATCGCCGCTGATACGCTTCTTAAGCTCCTTGGCCAAAGAGTTTATCTGGGCTTTTGTCAAAGCGAAGGCATTGGTTAAGCGCGCTCCTTCACTCGCCACCTGTTGCGCATCGATGCGGTATTTAGGTATTTGCTCGCCGCCAGTGGACCTGTATAGGAAAACAGGCCCGGAAACAAAGCCCCGCGAAACCGGCAAGCCGTTAAACATACGCCTCGCGTTCACATCTTTAACAGCACTATCGCTATCTGGATCACTGCTCATCAGGTATATCGAATTTACGCGAAACCAAACCCTCAAGCTCGTCCAGCACTTCACGAGCCTGCAAACCTGACGCAGTAACCCGCAGCTTAGAGCCGCACACAGCCTCGAGTGTCATCAAGGCCATGATACTCTTACCCGACACAACGTTACCGTCTTTTTCAACATCTACAGACGCGTTATATCTTGAAGCCACTTTTGCGAAAAGCCCTGCCGGGCGGACATGCATCCCGTATTTGTTCAACAAAGTAAATTCGCGCGTTTCTTTATTTATTTCTGTTTGTCCCACGATGTTCTCCCATCATTCGGTATGATGCTGCTTGATCCGCGAATCCAATTCACGGACTGCCACAAAACCGGAAAGGCGGAGCTTATACTCCTGCGCCGCCGTTTCCACCAGATTTACCAAGTCTCTTCCCGGCGCCACAGATATGACCAGTTGCGGCACAGACACGCCCAGGAACTCCCGCCACAACTCATCCATGCCCGTCCGGTCAAGCTCAGCATCGGCTTCGCCCTGCCGTTTAAGTGTTATGACCATGTCCAACTGTTTTTCCCCGCGCACTGCGGAAACACCGAACACGGATGGCACATGAATGATCCCGATGCCGCGGATTTCCATATAATACCGGGTTACGGATACGGCAGACCCCATCAGATTACCATTGCTGTCGCGCCGCAACAAAGTCAAATCGTCCGCCACAAGCGCGTGCCCGTGTTTGATCAAACCTAAGGCGGTCTCGCTTTTACCCATGCCTGCCGCACCCTCAATGAACACCCCCACCCCCGCGACCTCCATCATCGTGCCGTAGGCTTTGCAACGCGGCGCATGCAAGTCCTCGAGCACAAAGGTCGCCGTCTGTATGAAGTGTCTGGTAACCATCCCAGTGCGCAAAACACAGACGTTGTCGCGCTCCGCCGCGCACCGGACTTCCGGGAAAACCCGTTTGCCGCGGGTAAACACGACACAAGGGATCTTGAGTCCGAAAAGCTCGTTGATCCGCTGCACACGCTTCTCTTCCGGCAAAGACGAAAGATAAGCGTACTCGGCCATGCCCACAACCTGAATCCGTTTACGCGCGAAATGACCATAAAAGCCAGATAGCGCGAGGCCGGGGCGATGGACCATCGGTTCCCTGATCACGCGTTTAAGCCCCGGTTCGCCAGCTACAAGTTCCAAGCCCAGGCGCTCACGCCCAGCATCGAGGAAAGCTTTGACAGTAACCGGCGACCGGTAAAGCTGTTTATTTCGTGGCTGCGACATTATCTTTTGGCGTTTTTTTTCTGCGCGGTGCCGTAACACGCTTTTTGATGGTCTTGCGCAACTGTTTTTCGGCCCGTGCCGCGGCGGTGTCGATCACCGACCGCAGATTATCAGAAAGCTCTTTGGCACCCACCGCTGTCTGGCCTCTCGTCTGGACAATGAAATCAGCCTCGTAAAGCTGGCGTTGCTTGTCGATAACGACACGCACACTCTCAACACGCGGAAATTGTCTTACGAGTTTGTTCGCCCGCTCCTCAGCGTATTCCTTGATACCGGACCCCGCATTAGGATAGCGAATCGTGACTTCGATTATTGCCATAGGTTTCCCCTTTCTTTAGTCTGTGTATTGTTTAACTACATTCTGAAATTGTGTCCCAGATAAAGGCGTCGGGCGGTCTCGTCGTTGACCAGAAAATCGCTTGTCCCCTCGCATAATATCTGCCCGTCATAAACCAAGTATGCGCGGTCGACTATGGATAAAGTCTCCCGGACATTGTGGTCTGTAACTATGATGCCCAAACCGCGGTCGCGCAGGCCTTTGACAATCTCCTGAATGTCATGCACCGCCAACGGATCCACGCCGCTGAAAGGTTCATCCAGCATCAATATCGCGGGCTTGCGCACCAAGGCACGCGCGATTTCCAGTTTCCTGCGCTCGCCGCCGCTGAGCGTGTAGGCGCGCTGCCGAGCCACCTTCAGAAGGTTCAGGCTGGTCAGCAGTTCTTCGGCTCTTTCGAAACGCTCGGCTTTGCTCATGTCCATGGTTTCCAAAATCGCCAGCACGTTCTCCTCGACTGTCAGTTTGCGAAAAACCGAAGCCTCTTGCGCGAGATATCCTAATCCGAGACGCGCCCTGCGGTACACCGGCATCCTGGTTATGTCTTCGCCTCGGAAAGAGACGCATCCTGAATTTGGTCTGACCAGCCCCACGATCATGTAAAAAGTCGTGGTCTTGCCCGCGCCGTTCGGCCCCAACAAGCCGACGATCTCGCCGCAACTGGTATGCAACGAGACCCCGTCAACAACCGTACGGCTGCCGTACTGTTTGACCAGGCCCTCGGCTGTTATGTCCGGCCCGTCAGGAAAAGTGATTTCCGACATTTCTGGCATCTTCAATCCAATCCGTCTATCTTCAAAATCCAATCCGTCTGCCCGCCTCACATCAGGGCATGAATGATCTTTCCGCCTTTTTGAAAGTTCCCGGCGGAAGCACCACACGCCCGGGCGACACCTCCATGCGCTCGTCATCAAGCCAGAAAACGATGCGGTTACCGACAACTTCCCCGCCCTGCTCGCCTTGCCGCATCAGCCGCGCGTTTCCGGTCATCACAATCTGACCGTCCTTCTTGGTGTAAACCGCTTTGTCGCAACTGGCCGCGCGGTTCTGGTTGGTGATCACGACATTACCAATCGCCATGATCTGCTGGACGTCATTGGTCCCCTCCAGAAAAACCAGCAGGCGCTCTGCGCGCATTATGAACTGCTCATCATCCACCAACACGTTTTCGTCGAAAAGGATTATGCCTTCTTTATTGTCGAATTCGATAGACTCAGCCGTGATCACAGCCTCCCGCCCCGGCTCACTGTCCTTGGCGGAACTCTTGCCCCCCGGCTTTTGCACCACAACCTTTGGCTCCCCCGTCTGTGACATGACATGAGTGAGCGTCGCCGCCGTCACGGCGATCATAAACACAAATCGCTTGATCATCTTATTTCAGCCTCCCGAAGTTGTTGCGAATACGGCGCGTACGTATTTCACAATCGCCTAAAATTCTAATGGATTGCCTCTCAAAAGAAAAGTACATACCGTTACCTTTAAGGCGATCACCTTCTTTTTCCATGCTGACCGGTCCCTCACAATACCCATTTTTGGTGTTTCGGTCGAAAATACAGCCTTCTGCCGTCAATCTGCCGTCTAATTCACCCTTGTCGTTAAAAAGCGTAACTGTGACACCTTCCGCGAAAATAATGCCGTCCGCAAAAATCTGCGCCTTTTTCGCCGCTAACTGCGCCTTGGTCCGACCGTTCGGGAAATGATCCAGCGGCAACAGCAGATTCTCGACCGGTGATGTCATCAATGCCTTGACCGGATGCCAGCGCTCCGCCAAGACCCGCCATCCTTCATCACGCGGGCGTTCCAGCAAGCGGTCCGCAACGGACTTTTCCTCAGCCCGCCCCATGCCTGCAACCAAGGCCAGAATAGCCGCCGCAAGGCAACCTTTAGCCAGCCCTGCCGGTCTAGCGCACCAAGCCATGTATGGCCCCCAATGTTTTCCACAAACGCTTCAATTCACTAAAAGCCACCGCGTTCGCCTTGTCCGACAAAGCCTCGGCAGGATTCACATGCGTCTCCATGAATATCCCGTCCACTCCGGTGGCTGCGGCGGCACGCGCCAAAGCTGGTGCCCAGCGCCCGTCTCCGCCGCTCATCTTGCCCGCTCCGCCGGGACGCTGCACACTGTGCGTAGCGTCGAAAACCACCGGATAACCCAGCTCGCGCATTATCAGCAGGCTGCGCATGTCCGCCACCAGATTGTGGTAGCCGAAACTGACGCCGCGCTCGGTCAATATCACCCGCTCGTTGCCAGTGCGCGTGATTTTCTCGACCACGTTCACCATATCTTCCGGCGCCATGAATTGGCCTTTTTTAACATTGATCGTCTTGCCGGTGGTTGCCGCGGCTGTGACCAGATCGGTCTGGCGGCATAGGAAAGCCGGTATTTGGATGATGTCGACAACCCGCGCGGCGCACTCGGCCTGCCAAGGCTCATGCACATCCGTCAGGATCGGCACGTCAAAACGGTCGCGCACCTCCCGCAATATCGCCAGCCCCTCATCCAGGCCGGGGCCGCGGTAAGAGTCGGCTGACGTCCGGTTGGCCTTGTCGAAAGAGGCCTTGAAAACCAGCGGGACATCCAGTTCCCGCGCGAGCCGGACCAGCTTGGCAGCCAACCCTATGGTGCCTTCTGCCGACTCGATCACGCACGGTCCGGCTATGAAAACCAGCCGCTTACCGCCAAAAACCACCCCTTTGACCTTGACTTGCTTGACCTTCGCCATCAAAAACCTCCTAACAAAAAACCTGTCTTCGTCATTTTTGCCGGTCGCGCAAAACAGCCTCCACCTGCGCGACATCTTCCGGCGTGTCGACGCCGACACCTGCTGAATCCGTCATAATCACCGCTATACGGCCTCCGATGTATAACGCCCGCAACTGCTCCAGGCACTCTGCCTGCTCCAACTGGCACGGCGGCTCGTTGACCAGCCGTTTCAAAAAATCCCCCCTGTAGGCGTAAATGCCCAGATGCCGCAAATAGAGGCCGGAAGACAAATCCGCCTCCCCGTCACGCCGGCAAGGTATGGGCAACCGTGAAAAGTATAAAGCCCCCCCGTCCCGCGCCAGCACGGTCTTGACCACCGTGCGCGCCGCCAAATCCTTGGCGCTGGTGATCGGGCAAGCAGCCGTGGCCATCTCCCACCCGCGCCCGTCCTTCATGCGTCCCACCAAAGCGTCAATCAGAGCCGGCTCGATCAAGGGCTCGTCGCCTTGGATGTTGACGATGATGTCGTCATCGCCCGCTTGCGCAGCCTCCGCCACGCGGTCCGTGCCTGACGGATGGTCGCTGCGCGTCATGACAACCCGCGCCACGCCCTTCAGCGCATCGGCAATCCTGTGGTCGTCGGTAGCCACCAACACTTCGTCCAATGTCTGGGAACGCTGCGCCGCCTCCGCCACCCACTGCACCAGAGGTTTCCCGCAGATCGGGTGCAGGCTTTTACCCGGAAAACGCGTCGAGCCCCACCTTGACGGGATAACACCGATAACTCGCATTTAAAACACCTTTGTCGTTTTGAAAAATGTAACCATTTTCAATATATTGACCTTGTGAGTCAAGACCGTTTGTTACCTGTGCAAACCGCCTAAATCGCCCCAGATCGCGCAAGCACTTGACATCTCTTGCTTGATGCCTCTAAAATTTACGTGTTTTTTCATCGCTAACGAGGATTACCATGTTTGACGCATCTGATCTACGCAAAGGACTCAAAATTCAAATCGATGACGCGCCGTATCTGATTACTGATTTCGACTTCAGCAAGCCCGGCAAAGGACAGGCCATTTACAACTGTAAATTGAAGAATATGCTGAACGGCACTACCATGAGCCGCAGCTTCAGGTCGAACGACCGCTTCGAAAAACCGGAGCTGCTCCAGCGCACCATCCGTTTCTCTTATGAAAATGATGGCAGATATATTTTTCTCAATGAAGATTACGAGGAGATAGTTGTCAGTCTGGACGTGCTGGGCCGTAACAAGTTCTTCCTTACGGACGACATGCCGGTGGATGCCCTGTTCTTCAATAACGAGGTCATCGAGGTCGAACTGCCCAACCTCGTCGAACGCCAGGTCATCGAATGTGACGTGGGCGCGAAAGGCAACACCGCGGCTGGCAAGGTCACCAAACCAGCGATTGTCGAGGGCGGTTACGAGCTGGCTGTCCCGCTTTTCATCAACGAAGGGGACATCATCCGCATCGACACCCGTACAGGCGAGTATAGCGACCGCGCGCGCTCTAGCTGACACCCCGCAATGCCGGGTAATTTCAAAATGCGCATATCACGCGAGGTTGTCAATCTGCAGGCGATACACGCCGCGCTTTCAAAGGGTCAACGCACCGCCTTAATGATCCGTCATGCTGAAAGGCCCCACATCCGTCCCGACGACGCGAGTTTCGGGCGCACACTGGGGCTGACCCCCTTTGGCATCACAACAGCCCGTGCCGCCGGAGAGAAACTGCGGGGCATCAGTGACGTCAGCTTTTTCGCGAGCCCCATGACACGCTGCCAAATGACCGCGCGGCTATTTGCCGAGGGCATGGGCTTTGATGATCCGCTAGTGCAAGATGCCGAAGAGTTGGGAGTGCGCGGTTTTTATTACGAGGACGACCTTGCTGTCCAAAAGCTGATGCAGGAGCAAGGCTACATGGCCTTCATGCTTGAATACCTCCGCAACGGCACAGCCCCCTACTCCCGCCCCGTCAAACAGGCCACTGATCAGATGGTGCAATGGTTGCAAACCAAGGCCACCACCCTTTTGGGCGTTTATGTCAGTCACGATATCTTTGTTGCCGCGTTCCTGACCGGTCTGAATGCCGCGACATTCACCGCTGAAAACTGGGTCGGTTTCCTGCACGGCGCCGTGCTCTCACAAACAGCAGACGGCGTATGGGCATGCAATCCCTTCATGCCGGAATTCGCCACCAAAAGCTCTACACCGCAGTGACCTTCTCGGCTTTCGCTAGCCGAAACAAAGCCTGTACACGCTTGCGGTCAATATCAGCGGGGATCACGCTCTCCACATTCGCACTGCCGCAAGCCATGCCATATCGCACCGCGACTAGCAGACCCTTCCCGCTCAGATACGCATGTATGATTCCCGCCAGCATACAATCGCCGCTGCCTATCGCGCTCACTCTATGCTCCACAGGCGGCGGGGTGAAACGCCACACCCCCCTGTTGTTGCGGAGATACGCCTGACCGCGCCCCTGTGTCACAAGCACGTTTTGCGCCCCCATGACCAGCAGATCGCGCATGCCCTGCAGAATCCGGCGTTCAGTATTCATGGGCTCGCCTAATGTCACCGACAGCTCATACGCATTGAGCTTTGCCAGCAATGGACGCTCAAACACCACATTAATGAGCGCTGTTCTGTGCGAATCAATCATCAGCGGCACACCGACCCTGTGCGCCTCGCGCGCGAACTCCACATAAAAGTCGTCATCCGCAAATGGCGGCAGCGTGCCGCTGATTGCCAGCAGCGAAGATTTTGCGATATTCTTCAGATTCTCGGTTCTGAACAATTTACAGGAGGTTCTTCCGGGATCGGGCGCTTCCTCCACCAACTCGGTAGCCTTGTTATCCGCGTCGCTCAATAAAGTCGTGCATATCCGTGTCGGCTTCCGCATTGCTGTAAGCCGGTTCTTGACACCGTAAGAACGGATGAACGCACTCACCTTGCGACCGCTTTCACCGCCGTTGAACCCCGCGACACACGCGTCTGTGCCGAGTGTCACCAAAGCGCGCGCCGTGTTGATCGCCTTTCCTGCCGCCGACTCAATCGCCTTACGCGCCCGATTCACATCATCCAGCACCAGTTTGTCAAAAACCAATGTTCGCTGTAAAACCGGCGTAAGCCCAAAACACAAAACCGGCTTTTTTATCTGACTGCTCATTTTCGCCCCCATTATTACGGCTCCTATATAAACCCGTTCTCGGCCAGCATCTCTTCCGTGATCACCGAGTTTCCGCGCTCACTCAACATCCGGGCGACATATTTGCCCAGAATATCCCCTTCCAGATTCAGGGAATCGCCCAGACGCCTGTCACCCAGACTCGTGATTGCCAGCGTGTGCGGAATCAGGTTGACCTCGAACCAGTCTGCGCCCAACCCCGAGACGGTCAGGCTGACGCCGTCAAGCGCGACAGACCCCTTCATGACCGTCTGCAACGCCAAGGAACGCGAACAGCTTACACGCCACGCCACGTCGCGGCCCCGCGGTTCGATCGCGATCAAAGCGCCCTGCTCGTCAACATGCCCGCTGACAAAATGACCGCCCAGACGGTCGCCCACCGCCAACGCTCGTTCCAGATTCACCCGCGCACCATTGCCGAGCTTACGCAACGCCGTGCGTTGCAGCGTCTCATCCAGCACGTCAGCCCGGAACAAGCCCTCAGATTCTGCGGTCACGGTCAGGCACACGCCCTGCACCGCCACGCTCTCGCCCGTAACCAGACTGTCCGGCCATGGCTCATACGTTATCTCCAGCGACCAGCCCCCGCCAGATCGCGCCAGCTTCCGCAAAACCCCCACCCGTTGCACAAGTCCCGTAAACATGCGTCATCACTCCTCAAGCCATCAAAACCGCTCAGGTCGGAAACATATTAGCACATCTTCACCAAAATGTCTTACGGACACGAATTTCCCTTTTGTCATCTTCGAAAGCAAAGCCCCTTTGCCTGCCACGCCGCTTACAGCCCGCACGTCGCCCAGCACCGCCGGCGCGTAAAATAACGCAAACTCATCCACAAGCCCGGCATCGTTAAGTCCGCCCGCCAAGATACCGCCGCCTTCACACAGCACATGGAGATACCCCTCCTGCCCCAGTTTTTTCATGAGCTTTCTGAGCGGCACATGCCCGCTGCTGTCCGCCGCGAAGGGCCAAACGCATACGCCGCACCGCTCCCAAGCCTTGCCCTTGAGCGCAGCACCGCGCGGCGTCGTGGCCACTATCGTCCGCTCGGCAGCATTGTCAGTATATACCCGCGCCGTAACCGGCGTGCGCCCCGCCGAGTCCACAATCACGCGCATCAAATCATCGCTGTCGGGCAGACGGCAGAGCAGCGAAGGGTCATCGGCGCAGACCGTGCCAGCCCCCACCATTACCGCGTCGGCACGTTTACGCATCCGCTGCACTTCATCCCGCGCATCCGCGCCGGTGATCCACTTAGACTGATGTTTACGGTCGGCAATGCGCCCGTCCAGCGTCATCGCCAGCTTGACACTCAAAAACGGCATTCCGGTTAAGACATGTTTCTTGAACGGCAATATCAGTTCGCGCGCCTCATCCTCGCAAACGCCGCACACCACCTCGACCCCCCGCCCGGCCAGCATTTCCAGACCGCGCCCGCAGTGACAGATTTTAGGATCTTGGCAACCTATCACCACACGCGCGATCCCTGCGCTCAAAATCCGCTCTGTACATGGCGGCGTACGCCCCTGTGTGCAACAAGGCTCCAAAGTGACGTACAGCGTGGCGCCCTTGACAGAACCGCGGCAGGCATCCAAAGCCTCGACCTCCGCATGCGCAAGACCAGCACGGCGGTGACGCCCTTCGCCCAGCTTGCGCCCGTTTTTAACGACCACCGCGCCGACCGGCGGATTCGGGCGCGTATGCCCCTCGCTCAGCCGCGCCAGAACAATGGCCCGCCGCATCCATTTACTGTCTTGGTTGGAAACGCTGTTCATGCTACTCGGCTTTTTTGATCCGTCAGATCAGTCTGATCAGTCCGATCCGTCTGATCCCTTTCTCAAAACTCCCTCACTTCGATGTTGGGTGCAGATCCTTGTTCAATCGGTCAAGGATGCCGTTGACAAACCGCCCGGCATCCGTGTTGCTGAAATATTTGGCAAGATCGATCGCCTCGTTTATAACCACGGCAGCCGGCACATCGTCACAGTACATCAGTTCGTAAAAGGCCAGCCGCAACACGTTACGCTCAACCGATCCCATACGGTGCAAAGGCCAGTTCTGCGTGTAAGAAACCAGCTTGTCATCTATCTCATCCAGATGCCCCATAACGCCCCGCACCAACCTCTCGGTGAACTCGCGTATTTTGGGCGGTGCCACACGGTCTTCTACGCGCTTGTCCGCCTTGGGCTTAAGCTTGATTGACTTTTCGGCAGCATCCTCTATCTTGCAGGTCCATTGCTGACGCCAGAACTTGGGAATGGCCATATCAATATCTACCCCCGGATTCATGTCAGCCTGAAACAGCATCTGCAGCGCCCACTCGCGCCCCTGCCTGCGTGTCGCCATTAGAACTCCTTTAACTTGGCCGTTTTGTCATACAAAAGTCGTGTTAAAAACGGTAGGGCGGTTTCCCCGAAACCGCCGCAGACGGTTCACCGAACCGTCCCCGTAACCATGTTATGCACGGAGTTAGAAGTGAACAGTGAACAGAAGAGAGTTCTTTCCTCCACTCTTAACTTTTAACTCTTCTCTATTAACTAACTGTAGTGTTGCCGCCGTCATCGGGAGGGACGAGCATCTGCTCGTCCGGGCAAGCAGACGCTTGCCCTTCCCCCCGATTGAGCGTTGAACATTGAACGTTGAGCGTTTCTTTCTGCGCTCTGGAGGCGAGCATCCTCGTTAGCCGCGGACATTACAGCGCCTTCAACACATTCACGGTCTCAATGGCCGACATCACCGCGTCCCATCCCTTGTTGCCGTGCTTGGTGCCTGCGCGCTCGATCGCTTGCTCAAGGTTCTGTGCGCAGACCACGCCGTTCAAGACCGGCACGCCGGTATCCAGCGCGATCTTGGAGATCGCCCGGGCCACCGTGCCGTTGATCAGATCAGCGTGAGGCGTAGCACCTTGAATCACCGCGCCCAAAGCCACCACGGCGTCAAACTTGCCCGAGGCCGCCAGGCACTGGGCCACGGACGGCAACTCGTTCGCGCCCGGCACCCGCACGAGTGTCAGGTTTTTCTCTTCCCCGCCGTGACGCACAAAACAGTCTGCCGCACCTTTCACCAACTGCTCAGTGAAAAAGCTGTTGAAGCGGCTGACCACTATCGCCATCCGCATTCCAGTCGCATCCATCTTTCCAACTATCTCTTTCATAACGTGTCTCCTCGCGTTCTTTCCCAATGCGGGCAGAGCCCGCAACTCAATTCAATCTCACACAAAGGCTCAAAGGACACAAAGAATGAAAATTTATTAAAATCTCTCTGTGCCGCCGTGCCTTTGTGGTTCCCCTTGAACCCCGCCGAGCAACGCCCCTAAAAAATCCTCTGTGTCCTTTGTGCCCTCTGTGGTTTCATTCCCCGGTCCATGCCCCGGTTTCCGCCCTCGATCCCGTCTCCCCACCACTCACCACTCACCATTTACCACTTACTCTACCCCTCGGTACCCGCCAACTAAAATCCTTCGTGCCCTTCGTGTCTTCGTGTGAGAAACAACTTGTTTTTTATCGCGCTTGTCGAGCCATAACGCACTAATGCACTAATCAACTAAATCATGTGCCCCATTTTCACCTTCTTGGTTTCCAGATAACGCCGGTTGTAGTCGCCGGGCTTAAAGACCACCGGAACCCGCCCGACGATCTCGAGTCCGTATCCCTGCAAGCCGATAAGCTTTTTAGGGTTGTTAGTGATCAGCCTGATACGCTTCAGCCCGATGTCCGCCAAAATCTGTGCACCCACCCCGTAGTCGCGCAAGTCGGGCGCGAACCCCAACTTGACATTGGCCTCGACCGTGTCGAGTCCGCCTTCCTGCAGCTTGTAGGCGTGCAACTTGTTGACCAGGCCGATACCGCGCCCTTCCTGCCGCATGTACAGGATCACGCCGCGCCCCTCTTTCTCAACCATGCTCATGGCGGCATGCAGTTGGCAGCCGCAGTCACACCGGCTCGATCCGAAAACATCACCGGTCAGACATTCGCTGTGTACCCGCACCAACGGCGCGTCACAATTAGCAACATCCCCTTTGATCAGCACCAGATGATTCATGTCGTCGGGCATGGAAGTGTAGAGGCGCAGCTTGAAATGCCCAAAAGCAGTCGGCAGATCCACCTCCTCCTCCATCTCGATCAGGCGCTCGCGCTTGCGGCGGTAATGTATCAGGTCCGCGATCGACAACATCTTGAGCTTGTGCTCGGCGGCGAATGCGCACAAGTCAGGTAGCCGCGCCATGGTGCCGTCATCCAAGATGATTTCGCAGATCACCCCGGCCGGCTTCAATCCCGCCAGCCGGGCCAGATCAACGGCTGCCTCGGTATGCCCAGCCCGCACCAGCACCCCGCCTTCGCGCGCCTCCAGCGGGAAGACATGCCCCGGGCTGACTATCGACTGCATGTCCGAAGCCTCATCCAACAGCGTCTGCACAGTGAAAGCGCGGTCTGCGGCGCTGATGCCGGTCGTCACGCCGGAAGCGGCGTCAACCGAATAAGTGAAAGCTGTCGCAAACTTATCCCCACGGTTGCGGCTCGGCGCGCGCTCTATCCCCAGCTTGCGCAGCCGCTGTCCGGTCATCGGCACACATACCAGCCCGCGGGCTTTGGTGATCATAAAATTTATGGCATCCGGCGTGATCTTCTCAGCCGCGATGATCAGGTCTCCCTCGTTCTCGCGGTTCTCGTCATCCGCGACAATGACCATCTCGCCCCTGCGGAAAGCTTCTACACACGCTTCAACTGTATCGAAAACCGTCTCGTTTGACACACCCTTACCTCAAAACAAAAAACCCCGGCCAAAGCAGACCGGGGCAAATCACAACCATACCAGCACCTTCTAACATCCAGACTTTACTGTCGGCCACGGAATCCAACCGTGTCAGTGGCAAGCAGGAACAGCTTGCCAGTCGCGGGCTCTACCGCCGGTCAGGAATTTTCCGGTTTCCCGGAATCACCTAGCCCCGAAGACGCTTAAATAAATAATAAGTATAGTGTTACTTGGCGCGTTTGACAAGCACCACAAGTATTGAATAGCGAAAAACTGCCACTGCTCACAGCATCAGTGAAATCCCTTACTTGATTAAAATCGTCATCCCTCTGCTGGAGGTCACAGCGGCCTTGAAAGTTACACAGGCAACATCGCCGATCATCACGTCCTGACGGGAGATGGCCTCGATTATCGTCTTGCGTCCCGTTATCCGCACATCCTTGAGCAACGCCTCTACCGCATCTGCCGCAGTCGCCTTGACTGTGCAGATGGCGAGAGTTTTCTTGCTCCAAGACGGCTCGTCGGCGCAAGTAAAGCCAACATTGATCTTGGAGGCTTCACCGTCGACCGCAAACGGCATCCCGGGGGGGAGGATATTAACGATGCCATAATTGATCATATCGGCGTTTTCAGTTTCAGCATCAAGAATGAACTTCGAGACAGCGTTTGTGCAGATAATATCCAGCCCGTTTAGCGCATACGCGCTAGTCACCTTCACATCGCCGCCACTGACAACGAACTGGCGGTTGGTCGAATCAGCGTCAGGCGTCGTATCTGTTCCAGCAGGACCGAAAGTCGGCTGCGGATTGCCCATCACCAGCATACCCTCACCCTCTTTGCCGAGTATGCCGTATACTGCCAACGGACTCTTGAACGTCATGACGTGGTCATTGGAAATGACGTTGAGGCGTCCCATATAACCGATAAACCAACCGCGGGTGGGCTCGTCAACAGTCAGTGAGTTACGCGTGATGACCATACTGCAGTTGTCGATGCTGACACCCTTCGGATCCGCCGGCGACATCGCACCGCCGAGGTTACGGCCATCGTTCAAGTAGAGTGTTTCGAACTTGCGTCTCTTATGCACGTCGATCTCCGTGCTCGGAGCGCCGTTGCCGCTGGAAATCGTCAGAGTGACCGGCCCGGAAAACGCCGTGTTTGTACCATAGAATTCGAAATAACCGCCGGGGTTTTGTGAACCTGATCCAAGACCGGTGAGGGTCAGACTGCCGGATCCCGTAATTTCGCCATCATGCGCGAAAATGCCGCCAGCATAGGAATACCAGACGACATTGCCGCTCTCGACATTAATCGCACCATGAACGGTGACGCCGCCCTCCGAATATTTCGGATGGAATCCCGCAGGCCCAACGAATCGCAATTCAGGAATGGTGAACTCTGTGTGCAACAGCGTGAAAGCTGCAACGGATGAGACCCCGCCCAGAATCGACAGCGACTTGCCGGGGAACGTCCAAGCGGAAATGTCATCGGTCGGCGTTCTCAGGATAAGCGTTTTGCCAAACCGCCCGGCATCGCAAAAATAGTGCGCTCCGGCATGGGGCACCGCAAAATCGCTCCAATTCAGCGCGTTGGTCATGCTTGACACACGATCTGCAATAAGGTTGGGGGCTGTAACAAGATCGCTCTCCGTCTGGTAAACGACGGACGACTCCTCGAAGGATAACGTCAGCCGCTTCACTTCCGCGACCGCATCTTCGACAACCGAAAGCGCCGCCCCGCGAGCAAGAAGTTTGTCAGCATCCAAGTTGAGGTTGAAATCGCTCGCATTGATCGCACTTCCATAAGGCACCGTCAAGATCGTGAAAACACCGCCACATGCCGAATCTTGGCTAAGTGTCAAATTCAGATTCACCGGCCCGGTCATGGTGAACGCATTGGTGACGCAAATCGCGCCTGTGGCACGATTGGTGGTGTCGCCCGAGACGGACACGGACGCATTGACGATCAGATCCGCTCCGGCATCGAGCTTCAATGAGCTCAAGGTTGTCGTCTCGCCAAGCCCGGGGAACTTCAGATAGCTATTCGTAGCGATCGAGATCGTCGCCGGCAACAAGCCATTGGTCAAGGCCAAGCCGGCCCGGCAGTCGACCTCGGCATTAGAGAACTGCGAGGTAACCGCGATCGTGCCAGTGAACTCAGAAGCGCCGCCATAGATATACAGACAGAAATCTGTGCACCTGGCCCTGTTGCTGAAACCATTTTCGATTTGCAGCGCCCCCTCTCCAGATAAGGGTCCAAGCCAGGTGAGCGACGAAACAACAGTATAGTTGAGATTGTCATAATCACAAAACACGCGGAACGGGGACGCAGCGGAAGCTGTCACCTTGATCTTGCCGGCTGCGCGGTAATTGTTACCGTAACGAGGCCTCCAACTGCCGCAGGCGAGCACAATGCCATCATGCCCGAATGTGGGCGTCTCCGTTGTCACCGGATAGCCGCCGTAATGGCGGAGCAGACCAATTGAGCCGACAACGGCATTACCCAACTGGAGCGAATTGCCATTGAAGACATTAAAGGAATCTGCGCTGGAAGAGATGTATAGCTCCTTGCCGTCCAAGACCACGTAGTTGCAATCGGCTGAAGTGCCGATCGAATCATCGGACCAAATCGCGTCATCGATGCCAAGATCATTAGATGATGTCTTGAGCGTTAACACAGTAATCCCCGAACCCTCGAAGGTCAAAACGAGCGTCTTCGTATGCGCCGCAGTATCGTTGCGTACCGAAAACGCCGCGGTCAAGTGCATGCTGTCCGTCGGAACAAATGTGAAGTCAGCGGCATCGAGGGCCTGCGAATCGGGAACGGTAATAAGGTCGAGAGCATCAGAATATTTGCCGTTCGCGCTATCCGCAAAGTCGATTTTGACATTGACCCCGGTAGCGGCGCTGAAACTATCGGTAAGGACAATCCGGTTGTTTCTGATCTGACGTGTGCCGTCCGTGTAGTCGGATGCCTTGAAATTGAGCGTGGAACCCGCCGCCAGCGTGAGCGAACCGGCCGTGAAGACATCCGTGTCGGCGAACATGGAAAGGTCGCTCCCCGCCCCGATTGAGAAAGCGCCGGTTGTCGTTGTGTTGGTCACGACAAGCGCGCCGCGCTTGTCAGCGGAGGAGGCAACGGAAACATTACCCGAAAAATCCGTACACCCTCCGGCGAGATAGAGCACGAAATTGGGTCCCGCATTATCAACGTAGCCGACCTGCAAGTAACCGGAACCGCAGAGCGGGCCGTTGAAACAAATGCCGTGATTAACCTCGCCATCTGTATTGCCTCGGTACATCCGGAAAGGTTTGTCTGAAGTCGCGGTCACTGTGACCTTGCCGACAACCTGATAAACACCGTTAGCCGCATACCGTGTCTTCCAGTCGCCGCGCGCTAAAATGACGCCGTCGTTATTGAACGTGGCGGGGACTGTCGAGACCGGCTGGCCGCCGTAATGAAAAAGGGTGCCGGTTTTGTCATTGGCGATATCACCGATAGTCAGCGAGTGGCCATTGAAGATATTAGTCATTGAAGATACAGACGAAATATAGATTGTCTTGTCGGAAACAACGTAATCCGCCTCCGAGTCGACAGTGGTACTCGTGGTAACCCCGTCCTCAGCCAACCATGTAACAGCCGTCAGACCATTGGCGTTGCTATTGCCGGAATGCAACGTCCATACCGCCCGTTCGCCTCGGGCAAACATGATTGAAAAAACTGTCGCAATAACGGCACAAACGAATCTGCGCATTTTCGCCTCCTCTTGCTGACCATAATCTGACAAATCGTTATACCACAGGGGCACACCGGGAACACATCAATCTCCGTGATTAACACCATTATGCGGGGGGAAGGGTAAAAGAGTCAACCCTGAAAGTCTGCGTAAACAAATGTGCGTACGATCACCTTTTGAACAGGCCGTCAGCGCGGCGAAACCTTGAAGGAGACAAGACGACCGCGAAAGAATCCGCTGCTGGACGCATCGTCCAAGCCGCTTGTGGCGAGCTTGCCGACACCGGCCACGCAGGGATTGTAACGCCAGTCACCGAAGTGCTGGGTTTCGCCGCAGACTCCATTCACTTCGAGATACGCTTCGCGCTGGTCGGTGACAAACCGGAGGACTTGCCACTTGCCGGGTTCGAGCTTCGGCCCCGTGAAATACGCCCCTTCCGCACTGTTACGCCGCCCCCGGCGTTGCAGACTGCCGCGGTTCAGGTAAACGTGCGGGATGCCGTCTTCAAGCCACAACTCGAACCCGAGGTTTCCGGTACCGACAAGTCCCTGTCTGCCGGCGATATCCTCCGGCTTGATCTTAAGTTCCAATTCGAAACCGGCGAACGGCGGCAACACCTGCAAGCCCATCCCCGCAAAGGCCGTACCCCCGAAAACCAGCGACCGGAACCCTTCCGGCTCATCGGCGAACCTCGGCGCCGCATTTGTACAGGCGGGATCCTTGATGAACGCGCTCCCGCGGACGGGACTCGTCTGGCCGCCGCCGTCTGCCGCGCCGATGCCGACAGGCGGCAATATCGACGCACCGGGCACGAGCGGCAAAAGGCGGTGCCTGCCGCTCCAGCAGATGTTGCCGTCCTTGCCCGAGAAATCATAATCAAGCGCAACGATCCGGTTCGAATCAATCTCGACTTCGCTCACGGTTTCTGATGCCCTCTCAAAGACATGGAAGACGGTCTTCTTGCCGGACGGCGTAAAGAACGAGTGCGCCGCTCCGCGCCAGATGCGGAAGTTCTCGTCCACCGCCTGCAGTCGGAGCACGCCGTTCGGATCCGCTGGCCGCATCGCGAAAGTGAACTGCGCTTCGCTCTCGTCGAGCGGTGCCGGCTGGCTCATAGGCGCGAAAAAACGCCCCACCCAGAGATATGCGCCGGACGGCCCCGCAATCCCGATGCCGTTCCGTGCGAGCAGGTCTTTTACCTTGATGCGCTTCTGGAAAACCGGCGGCAGATCAACCACCACCTCGGCAGCGTCCGCTGACGCCGCTAAAAAAGTTGCAAAAAATGTGCGTTCCCAAGGGCCGGAAACAGTGAAGCGGCTTCCGAGCGGCATGCCGAGCAAGACCCAGCCGTCGCCCTTCTGCTGCACCCGCCCCTGAACAACCGGCGTACACCTGAGCTTCTCCGCATTGACGACACGTACGCTGCCGACAAGCCGGTTGCGCTCTGCAGATCCCTCCATGCCCTGCATGGAAATCCTCAGGCAGATCTCGTCCGGCGCCGCCGCAGGCGCCGAATGCATATAGATCGTGTCCGGCCCTTCCAGCACCTCCACGCTGCGGAATTTCGCCGGGCCCTTCACCTCCCCCCTCACTTCGACTGTCCCGTCAGCGCGCTCCGGTCCGACAACGAGCGACCCCGTGACACCCTGCGGAATTTCACGCAACGCTCCACGCACCCACTTGTAATCATAATTGCGGTTAGCCGCAAGATCTAACGGCCAGAAACCATCCGCGAAAGTCTGCACGACGCCGTTCGCCTCAACCACCAGTTCCGGAACCAGCAACTGGTCTTGGACGAGTTCGCTTACCGGTGTCGCAAACCGAAGTGCGGAACAGGTCGTAGCATCGAGTTCGGCGGTTTCGTACTCCTTAACTATCCGTCCGTCCGGGGTCTTCCAGCGCAAGGTCACGCGCCACTGCGCTGCGGGTGCGGTGCCGTCAGGGATATTGACGACTTCCGTCTCAAGCAGCTCGCCCGCCTGCAACGTTTTACGGTACGAGAGCACGAGATTCGGCACCGCCGGATCGTCACCGGGGAAGATTTCCGGTTCACGTCCGTTCATCCTGTCAATGTAATAGCGGAGTAATCGCTGCGTCACATGCCCGTTGGAAACAGTGGGCCGGAAGTGCGTGTTTTCGTCCTGCTCGTCCCATTCGCAGCCGATCGCGAAATCGGGACGCAATTTCTCAATCGTCTCAAGTTCATCGCAGCAACCTTG
>Ga0255347_1000953_pt1 | contig 49676 bp, 46 predicted proteins | sample wastewater_treat_2_FD_192479 | JGI IMG/M metagenome (GOLD analysis project Ga0255347, IMG submission 192479) | Wastewater microbial communities from Lulu Island WWTP, Vancouver, Canada - plant24 | ecosystem: Engineered > WWTP > Wastewater > Unclassified | place: Canada: Vancouver, British...
CGCCGACCCACCGACGCACTGACGCACTGACGCACCGACGCACTGACGCACCGACGCACCGACGCACTGACGCACCGATCTCCCCCCCTCCCCTCGCCCCCGGCAACACGCACGTCTATGCCCAGTACACCATTCGCGTGCCGGACCGCGACGCCCTCGGGGCGGCGCTGAAAGCCCAGGGGATTCCGACAGCGGTTTACTATCCGAAGTGTCTGCACGAGCAGCCGGTATTCGCCGATTGCGGCTATCGTCTTGGCGATTTCCCTGTCTCCGAGAAGGCCTCGCGCGAAGTGATCAGTCTGCCGATGCACCCGTTCCTGTCCGAACCCGATCAGGACCGTATCGTCGCGGCGGTCAGAGAGGCGGTGGGGCGGTGCGCCGGCTTGCAGCCGGCTTAAGGAGATCGGAGATGGGAGATCGGAGATCGGCAGCCGGTACCTCGGTACGTCGGTGGACGGTGCGCCGGAGCGCCGGCTTGCAGCCGGCTTGGAACTTGCGGAGTTCGGAGATGGGAGATGGGAGATCGGAGTTCGGAGATGGGACACAGGGAATTAACAAAAGCTCGCAAAGGAACGCAAAGAGCAGAACAGGCGAAGCCCGGTCCTTCGCGTGTCTTTACGCCCTTCTGTTGGTTAAGGCCTTCTCTGTGTGCTCTGCGCCTCTGTGGTGAATCCCGACGATGACTGTCACCGCCCCGAATTGAACCACAGAGACACAGAGAGCACAGAGAAGAGCGGGTGGGGGGAAAACACGAAGTTCAGGTCCTTCGTGTGTCTTTGCGACCTTCTGTTGGTTAAGGCCTTCTCTGTGTGCTCTGCGCCTCTGTGGTGAATCCCGACGATGACTGTCACCGCCCCGAATTGAACCACAGAGACACAGAGAACACAGAGGACGGCATGGGTAGTGGAGGTTCAACAGAAGATCGCAAAGGAACGCAAAATGCTGGGCAGCTTTGGGTTCGAGTCCTTTTGTTGGTTAAGGTCTTCTCTGTGCACTCTGCGTCTCTGTGGTGAATCCCGTTCGATGACAGTCACCGCCCCGATTGAACCACAGAGACACAGAGAACACAGAGAAAACCGGCTGCAACGACGAGCCGATGGTCATCAGAGATCCGAGTTTGCTGACTCGTAATCGTAATCGCTTCTCCTGACTCGATGAGGCTGTAAGCGAACTCAGGGTTGGGATTACGAGTAGGATTACGATTACGAGCACGAATGGCGGCTTGTTCTATCCATAGCGTCAGAAGTCACGCCGCGTGAGGGCACGCCGCGTGAGGGCACGCGGCCTACAGGCTTGTAGGCCGGGTCCCCTGACCCGGCGCTGCATCATTTATGTCGCCCTGTATAGCCCGCAGTGGTCCGCATTCTGGAGGTTTCGGCTTCGCCTTGGCCACAAGTCAGTGAAACATGCGGGCTAGTGTCGCACTGATGCACTGACGCACTGACGCACCGCCCCCGAACTCCGATCTCCCATCTCCGAACTCCGAACTCCCAACTCCGATCTCCCATGCTCATCCGCACATACGCTTATCCGCGCGCCGGGTTGATCGGGAACCCGTCGGACGGCTATTTCGGAAAGACGATCTCGTTCATCATCCGGAATTTCCGGGCTGAGGTTTGCCTCTGGGAATCGCCCGAACTCGAGATCCTGCCCAACGACCGCGACCTGCTCCGATTCGACAGTCTCGCGCATCTGATGAGCGATGTGCGTCTGCACGGGTACTACGGCGGGCTCAGGCTGCTCAAGGCGAGCGTGAAGCGGTTCGTCGACTACTGCCAGGAGCACGGACTCGAGCTCCACGACGCCAATTTCACCTTACGCTACCATTCGGACATACCGAACCAGGTCGGCCTGGCCGGATCGAGCGCCATCATCACGGCGTGTCTGCGCGCCCTGATGAAGTTCTACGACGTCTCGATCCCCAAACCCGTCCAGCCCGGCCTGATTCTGTCGGTCGAGACCTCCGAGTTGGGGATCCCGGCCGGGCTCCAGGACCGGGTCATCCAGGTGTACGAAGGCGTTGTGTACATGGATTTCGACCGCGCCCAGTTCGAGCGCCAGGGACACGGGCAATACGAGGAACTCGATCCGGGCCTTTTGCCGCCCCTGTACATTGCGTACCGGACCGATCTTGCCGAGGGAACGGAGGTCTTTCACACCGACATCCGCCAGAGGTTCAATCGGGGCGACCCGGCTGTGATCGACGCGATGAAGTACTGGGCCGATCTGGCGGTCGAGGTCCGGGATTGTCTGTTGAACCGCCAACTGGAGCGGATCCCGGCTCTGCTCGATCGGAACTTCGACAAGCGCCGCGAACTCTACCCGATCAGCGAGGGCAATTCGCGGATGATCGAGGCGGCGCGGTCGGTGGGCGCCAGCGCCAAGTTCACCGGCTCGGGCGGCGCGATTGTCGGGACCTACCGTGACGACGCGATGTTCGAGGCCCTCGTCGCCAAGCTCGAGCCGATGGGCATCAAGGTCTTCAAGCCAGAGATTCAGTGCGTCGGTGGGCGGTAGCCGGTGCGTCCGAGCGCCGGCTTGCAGCCGGCTTATGACTTGCGGAGATGGGAGTTCGGAGATAGGAGATGGGAGTTCGGAGATCGGAGATGGGAGTTCGGAGATAGGAGATGGGAGTTCGGAGATGGGAGATGGGAGTTCGGAGTTCGGAGATCGGAGATGGGTGATCGCGGATCGGAGATAGGAGATAGGAGATGAGTGCTCCCAAGTGTTTCGAGGAGCTCGAGGCTTGGCTGGCGGCGCGCGAGTTGACCAACCGTATCTACGCGGTCTGTCGCGAAGGTGCCCTTGCCCGTGATTTCGGATTGCGTGACCAGGTCCAGCGGGCTGCGGTCTCCGTTATGAGCAATATCGCTGAAGGCTTCGAAAGCCGGTACCTTGCGGAGAAGCAACAGGCGTACAGCTACGCCCGCCGATCCTGCGGCGAGGTTCGGTCCCTGTCCTACGTCCTGGGGGACAACGGCTTTGTGACGACCGACGAACAGCGGGAGATTCTGGCGATGTGCATTCGCGCTGGCAAACTGGTGAGCGGTCTCATGCGCTCGCTTAAACACCGAATTGACCCGCACCCCGAGTAGTCCGCGGAATTGCACACGCACACTGCCACGCCCCCGATCTCCGATCTCCGATCTCCGAACTCCGATTTACCGTCCAGGACATCGAATCACGAAAAACACACCCCCATCTTCGATCTCCGATCTCCTATCTTCGAGCCCTGAATCCGGACACCAGAGAGTAGACACCAACTCCCCATTCCCGAACTGCGATCTCCGATCTCCGATCTCCCAAAGCCGGCTGCAAGCCGGCGCTCCGGCGCACCGCCCCCCCGATCTCCGATCTCCGAACTCCCATCTCCGACCATGATCCGCAAAGCCGTCATTCCCGCCGCGGGCTACGGCACCCGATTCCTGCCCGCGACCAAGGCGCAGCCCAAGGAGATGCTCCCGGTCGTCGATACGCCCACCATCCAGTTCGTCGTTGAAGAGGCGGTCAACGCCGGCATCACGGATATCCTCATCATCATCGGCAAAGGCAAGCGGGCCATCGAAGAGCACTTCGACCGCAACTTCGAACTCGAAGCCGAACTCGAAGCCAAGGGCAAGACAGCCGAACTCGAAGCCATCCGGCGCATCTCGCAGATGGCCGATGTCCACTTCGTCTGGCAGAAGGAACTGCGCGGATTGGGCGACGCCGTCCGGTGCGCCCGTCATCACGTCAACGGCGAGCCGTTCCTCCTCATGTTGGGCGACACGCTCATCCAGAGCCGCCGGTCCGTCGCGCGCCGGCTCATGGAGCTTTACGATCACTACAACGAGCCGGTGGTTGCGCTCGAACGGGTCGACCCCGCCAAGGTGAGCCGATACGGCGTCATCGACGGCACCCCGATCGCCGACGATCTCTACCTGATCCGGCGTCTGGTCGAGAAACCGAGCGTGGACGAGGCGCCGTCGAACCTGACGATTGCGTCCCGATACGCCCTGGGGCCGCGCATATTCGAGTACATTGACCGCACGCCCCCCGGGAAGAACCGCGAGATCCAGCTCACCGACGCCATGCAACTGATGCTCGAGGACGTGGCCATGTACGGCAGCGTCATCGACGGCTGCCGACACGACATCGGCAACAAACTCGATTTCCTGCGCACCAATGTCATCTTCGGACTCGAACACCCTGAGATCGGACCCGAATTCAGGCAGTTTATACGGGAGTTGGCGGCGTCTGAGTTCGGAGATGGGAGTTCGGAGATGGGAGATAGGGGGCAGGGGAGAAGTGGTAAGGGGCAAGCGTAATAGGTCAGGCGAAGATCGGGGGGCTCCGTAGCCGCCGTCGTGAGACGGCGCTGACCAGCATCGGAGTTCGGAGATCGGGCGCCGGAGCGCCGGCTTGTAGCCGGCTTGCGGCTCTCGAAGATCGGAGATGAGTGAATAGGAGATGGGGAATCGAAGTTGGGAGATCGGGGGTTTACAGAAGAATGCAAAGGAGCGTAAAGGATAGTGGAATCATTGAATGAGAGTCTTTGCGCTTCTTTGCGTCATTCTGTTGGTTAAGGTCTTCTCTGTGCGCTCTGCGTCTCTGTGGTGAATCCCTTCGATGACAGTCACCGCCCCGAATTGAACCGCAGAGACACAGAGAACACAGAGCAAAGCATGGCAGGGTGGGATCAGGTTTCTTTGGTTTTTTTGAGGATTAGGTCTTCTCTGTGCGCTCTGCGTCTCTGTGGTGACTCCCCCTCGATGACAGTCACCGTCCCGAATTGAACCACAGAGACACAAAGAGAGACAAATACCGCCTTTCATTTCCCTCCTCTTTGCGCCATTGCGCCTTCGCGCCTTTGCGTTCCCCTCCGGGCTCTGTCGAATTCAACGCAAAGACGCCAAGACGCAGAGTCGCAAAGGCAGACCAGCACACATATTCGCCGCATTTGCACCGGGAACTCCGGAGTTGACCGCTGAGAGTTGCCCCTGCTCCCTGCTCCCCGCTCTTTGCTCTTGGCTCCGCCGCACTGACGCACTGACGTACTGACGCACCGGCCCCCCCGATCTCCGGTCTTCGAACTCCCATCTCCGATCTCCGATCTTCGCAAACTGCGCGATGAAAAAAGCCCTGATCACAGGCATCACCGGCCAGGACGGATCCTACCTCGCTGAGTTTCTGCTGGGCAAAGGCTACGAGGTCCATGGCATCATCCGCCGCGCCAGCACTTTCAACACCGGCCGCCTCGACTCGATCTACTCGGACCCGCACGTCGCGCGGACGCATCTGCACCTTCACTACGGCGATCTGAGCGATGCCAGCGCGTTGGCCCGCCTGATCGGGCAAGTCCAGCCGGAAGAGATCTACAACCTCGCCGCCCAGAGCCACGTCCGCGTCAGTTTCGACAGCCCCGAGTACACGACCGACATCACCGCCACGGGCGCCGTGCGCTTGCTCGAGGCGATTCGCGAGACCGGCATCCGCCCGCGCTTCTACCAGGCCTCTTCGAGCGAGATGTACGGCAAAGTCGTGGAGACGCCGCAGCGTGAGACGACTCCCTTCTATCCGCGCAGTCCGTACGGATGCGCCAAGGTGTACGCCTACTGGATCACGGTGAATTACCGCGAGTCGTACGGTCTTCATGCCAGCAACGGCATCCTGTTCAATCACGAGTCGCCGCGCCGGGGCGAGACGTTTGTCACCCGCAAGATCACGCGGGCGGTCGCGCACATCCAGGCGGGCCTGCAGGAGAAGCTTTACCTGGGCAACCTCGACGCCAAGCGCGATTGGGGATACGCGAAGGAATACGTCGAGGCCATGTGGCTGATGGTCCAGCAGGATCAGCCGGGCGATTATGTCGTCGCCACCGGCGAGACCCACTCGGTCCGCGAGTTCCTCGAAGCCGCGTTTGGCTCTGTCGGACTCGATTGGCAGCGGTATGTCGAGACCGATCCCCGTTATTGCCGGCCGGCTGAGGTCGATCTCCTGGTCGGGGACGCCGCCAAGGCGCAGCGCCAGCTCGGTTGGGCCCCGCGGACGCGCTTCAAGGACCTGGTCCGGCTGATGGTCGATGCGGACATTGCGCTGCTGAAGGCTCACCGCGAGGGAAGGATCCCCGTTACACAGTAACGTGCAACGAGCACGGTTGGTTAGAAGTTGAGCGTTGAGCGTTGAGCGTTGAGCGTTTCATGGGGTGCGGAGAGTGAAGCGCGAAACACGCGAAATACGCGAACACAGGGACACGCCGAGCACAGAGGAATGCATGGGGGGAGGGGGTTACAGAAGATCGCAAAGGGACGCAAAGAGGAGCGGTGAACATGAGGTTCTGGTTTTTGCGATGCAATAGCCCAAAATCGCGCGATTTGAACAAGATTCTTTCTGAACAGGAGAACGCAGAGGTAGCAGAGGGGCCTTAGAACGAGTATTCTCTGCTGCCTCTGCTGCCTCCTGTAAATAAGCCTTTGGTTGCGGATTCTCCGCGCTGGGTGTCTTTGCGTCCTTCTGTGAGGAATGACCCGACTGGCAAGGTGTTCAACAGAAGATCGCAAAGGAACGTAGCGCGGCAAAGCCGCAACCAACGCAACGGGAACCTCACGCACGTCCGGCGGCGACGCACGCGCCGGTCGCCGCGCTGCGCCGGCGCTGCTGCGCAGCGCTGGAGAATAGAAGTGCGGAAATCTTGCCAGAAATGCAAGACTGTCACCGATTGCACAGAGTGGGGAACATGCACCCGTTTCTTCGGCACCTTCTGTTGAAGTGACCCCGATTTCGTCCTTTCTCCCGCTCCCCGCCCGTGATAGTCATTTCTTTGGCTCTTAATCGTAATCGTAATCGTAATCGTAATCCATTCTCCTGACTTCCTGTCACTGTGTATGGTGTTTGGCTCGAGATTACGATTACGAGTAGGAACTGGCGGCCTGTGTCTTCACTGACTTACCGCCGCACCGACGCACCGACGCACCGGCCCCCCCATCTCCGAACTCCGATCTCCGAACTCCGACAACTGGCGCACCGCCCCCCCCATCTCCGAACTCCGAACTCCGATCTCCCATTTCCGAATCCCGATGTCCGTGATTCCGCCGGCTGAAAACCAACATGTCGAGTTCAAGCTCGAAGCGGTGAGCGCGACCGAATTGGCCGAGGAACTCGTCGCCTTCGCGAATGCCGACGGGGGCGAGATCTGGCTCGGAGTCGACGACGCCGGCCAGCCGGTGGGGTTATCGCGGTCGTACGAGCAGGATGTGATGAACATCAGTCGCAGCGGCTGCATTCCGCCCATCCGACCGACCTACGAGACCGTGCAATCCGGCGGCATGACGGTCGCTCGCATCGGGGTGCCCAAGGGACCAGATCGCCCGTACTACACCTCGCGCAACCGGTATTACATTCGCGTTGGCTCGACCAAGCGAATTGCGTCGCGCGAGGAACTCATGCGGCTTTTTCAGGCCGCTGGTCTTTTTCATTACGATCTCGTCGAGCTTTCGCAGGTCAGCCTCAACCAGATCAACCTGTCGGCCGTCGCGGATTACTTTGCGCATTACGAATTGGCCTTTGCGCGTGAGAGCGAAGCAGAACGCGAACGCTTGATGCGCGCCACCGATATCCTGGGAGATCAGGGGCGCCCCACGGTGGGCGGGCTCCTGATATTCGGCATTTCACCCGAGCGGACCCTGCCGCAAGCGGGTATTCAGTTCGCCCACTTCCAGGGGACTCAACCAGGCGCTGACCTGATCGACAAGCGGTTCTTTGGCGGCAGCCTGCCTGACCAGGTCCAAAACGCTTTGGCAGGCCTCAAGGCCAACCTGCAATCGCCTTCTCGCATCGAGGGGGCCCGGCGGATCGAGCGGGCCGGGTACCCCGACCCGGTTTTTCGCGAACTGCTGGTCAACGCGTGCGTGCATCGGAACTACAGCATCACCGGATCGCAGATCCGCGTGCTGTTGTTCGCCGACCGGTGCGAGTTTGTCAGCCCCGGACGCCTGCCCAACACGGTAACTGTCGAGAAGTTGGCGGTTGGCACCAGCTTTGCCCGCAACCCGCTTTTGGTCCGGTTGATGGAGAACCTGGGGTATATGGACCGTCTGGGCCGTGGATTGCCAATGGTCGTCCAAGCCGCGAGCCGCCTCGGTCTGGGTGTCGACTTCGATGATTCGGGCGACGCCTTTCGCGTCGTCCTTCGTCTGCCGTGACCGACGCACCGGCCACCGTCCACCGACGCACCGACGTACCGCCTCCCGATCTCCGATCTCCCATCTCCGATCTCCGATAGCTGGCGCACCGACGAATGAATGCCGCAACGCTGCGCGAACACCTCGCCCGGTTGGACGCGGCTTTGGAAGAGCCCGCCAGGCTCTGCGTCTATGGAAGCGCGGCCCTCATGCTCATGGGCGAGGACGACCGGTTCAGCCTGGATATCGACGTCGCCGGTCCATACAGCGCGGCGAACGAGCGAGCGCTGTCGGACGCAGCCCGCCGCATCGACCTGCCGGTCAATCCACCCGAACACTATATCGGCGACCACATCGAATGGGTTGGCATGTCCCGGCTTTGCCTGGCCCCGCCCCACCCGCAAGACGAGGTGATCCTTTGGCGCGGCAGTCGTCTCACGGTTTTCACGCTGCCGCCGGCCGACTTGGTTGCCAGCCGTTTGATTCGCTACGACCCCACCGACCAAGCCGATATCCAGTTTCTCATGGTTCAATCGCGTCTGCGCCTGCCACAGGTGATCGAGGCGGTCGATCGGCTGCCGGACGCCTTCCGCGAGGACGCCCTGGTGCGGGAGAATCTGGTCAACCTCAAACGCGATATCGAACGTTGGACGCCATGACGGCCAGGGAGCGACTCCAGCGGGCCTACGAATTGGCCTTTCATCCTGCTTTGCTCAATGCAGCCTGGAATGATTGGGAACGCGGCGCCTGTCCCGATGTCCAGTCGCTCCGCCAGACTGTGGACTGGGCCGTGACGCTGCACCAGCCCCTCCCCGAAGCGCCGGCTGTGTCGGCTCGCGCTTTGCGGCGCGTTGCCCGGTATCAGGCCACCGCCCGTGTTTATCGGCTGCCGACCATGCTCCGCCGCTTCCGCGCCCGGATGGGTGCGATGGGCGAAATCCCGTCGGAGGTGCCGGCGTGGATGGTGCGTGACATCGGCCTACCCCTTCTCGGACAACGTGCCGGACCACAGATAACACAGATAACACGGACAAAAACGGGGAAAACATGAAGCCCAGTCCTCTGCGTGTCTTTGCGTCCTTCTGTGAGGAAAGACCCGACTCGAAGGTGTTCAACAGAAGACCGCAAAGGAGCGCAAAGAGTCGGGGAACATCCCCCCATTTCTTCGGCACCTTCTGTTGAAGTGACCCCGATTTCATCGTTTCTCGAGGTTCACCTCGCCCGTCATCATCTATTTGGCTCTTAATCGTAATCTGGCTCTGTAGCAGAATTCGTGGGTAAGAAAGGGATCGTGCGCGGGTCTCGGTAGGGCCGGCGGCATCCCCCGATGGGGCCCCAATCGCACGCTGCGGGCCGCGACCGAGGTTCCGCTGCGCTCCGGCCCGCAGCGGCTCTACCCCCATCGGGGAGTGCCGCCTCGTCGCTCTGAACCAAGGGGGAGCTGCGGCGTGGGGTGTCGGAGCAATGTTCGATCGAGGATCGACGGGCGCAAAAGTGAATAGCTGATCTCTGAAGATTCGGGTAGTTTGCGGTTGCACAAAAACTACAAAACCCGAAACCAGGAGACCAGCTATTCAACTGCACGTTAAGACGATCCTCAACCGGATTCAACGTTTCACTGGCTTTATCTACCGGCAAGTCCGGCTCCGCGGACGAGGTGTCTGGCTGCGCATCGACATCCACCTGGAGGCCCACGCATCGAGCAAGGGTCGGTGTGCCCAGTGCCAAAAGCCTGCCCCCGGCTACGACCGGTTGCCCGAACGCTCCTGGAGCTTCGTGCCCTTGTGGGGCATCCCGACACACCTGCATTATCCTCCGCGCCGGGTCGACTGTCCCGAGCACGGAATCGGGGTCGAGTACCTCCCCTGGAGTGAGGGCAAACGTCGAACCAGTATTGCGCTGATGAACTTCTTGGCTCACTGGGCCAGGCGCTTGTCGTGGCGCGAAACGGCCCGGGCTTTTGGCGTCAGTTGGGAAGCGGTCTACCGCTCGGTGGATTGGTTTGTCCAGTGGGGGCTGGCCCACCGCGTCTTGGAGGCCGTGCAGGCCATCGGGATCGACGAGATTCACTGGGGCAAGGGGTTGCGGTCAGACAATTTTCTCACCGTCATCTATCAGATCGACACCCACTGCCGTCGGTTGCTCTGGGTCGGTCCGCGACGAACCCAAGCCGCGCTGCGCCGTGGGTTGGCCACGCTCGGACCGGAGGTCCTCAAGGGGGTGCGCTTTGTCTGCAGTGACATGTGGAAACCCTACCTGCGGGTGATCGCCACCCACTTGAGCCAGGCCCTGCACATCTTGGATCGCTTCCACATCACCTCTCACCTCAATGACGCCCTCGATCAAGTGCGCCGCGCCGAATGCAGCCGCCTGCAGGGTCGTGCGCAGGCCACCAAGCTCAAGCGCATGCGCTGGAAACTGCTCCGGCGCGGCAGCCGTGTCCGGGGTCACGCCAAACGCAAACTCTGGGGCTTGCTGCGCACCAAGTTGGCCACCGGCAGAGCTTGGATGCTCAAGGAGACCTTTCAAGACTTCTGGCGTTATCGCTCCCTGACCTGGGCCAGGGCATTCCTGAGTGTCTGGACCGAGCGCGCCCTGCGCAGCCGCATCGAACCGATGCGCAAAGTCGCGCGCATGCTCCGCGCGCACGAGGAACTCATCCTCAATTGGTTTCGGGCCAAGGGGGAGATCTCCAACGGCCCCGTCGAGGGTCTCAACAACAAGATCCGAGTGGTCACCAGAAGATCCTATGGATTCCGCACGTATCACGCGATGGAAACCGCTCTCTATCATAACCTTGGACGACTACCTGAACCGCCACTCACCCACAGATTCTGCTGACGAGGCCGTAATCTTAATCGTAATCGTAATCCATTCTCCTGACTTCCTGTCACTGTGTATGGTGTTTGGCTCGAGATTACGATTACGAGTAGGATTACGATTACGAACAGGACAGGCGGCCTGTGTCTTCACTGACGCACCGACGCACCGACGCACCGGCTACTGACGTACCGTCCACCGACGTACCGACGCACCGCCCGGTCCCAACATGACCACCATACCCAAATCCGCTCGCATCTACGTCGCCGGTCACCAGGGACTCGTCGGCAGCGCCATCTGGCGCGAGTTCGATCGCCAAGGGTACACGACTCTCATCGGACGCACCCGGCACGAACTCGACCTCAGGGATCCCCCGTCCGTCCGCCGCTTCTTCGACGAACAACGCCCCGAATACGTCGTCCTGGCCGCGGCGCGGGTCGGAGGCATCCTTGCCAACGATACCCAGCCCGTTCCTTTCCTGCTCGAGAATCTCCAGATCCAAAACAACGTCATCTCCGAATCGCACCGGATCGGTGTCCGCAAGCTCCTTTTCCTCGGCAGTTCCTGCATCTATCCCAAGCTCGCCCCCCAGCCGATCCGCGAGGAGCATCTGTTGACCGGCCCGCTCGAACCGACCAACCAATGGTACGCCGTCGCGAAGATCGCCGGGATCAAGCTCTGCCAGGCCTATCGGCGCCAGTACGGATCCGATTTCATCTCCGCAATGCCGACCAACCTGTACGGTCCAAACGACAATTACGATCCGCGGAATTCGCATGTTCTGCCAGCCCTGATCCGGCGATTCCACGAAGCCAAAGCGAGCGGAGCCGGCGATGTGGTCTGCTGGGGAACCGGATCCCCCCGGCGCGAGTTTCTTTACGTGGACGATTTGGCGCGCGCCTGTCTCTTCCTGCTCGAACGCTACAGCGACGACGCCATCATCAACGTCGGCTCGGGCGCCGACCTGGCAATCCGTGAACTGGCCGACCTGGTTGCGCGGGTCGTGGGCTTCGAGGGCGCCATTGTCTGGGACGAATCGAAACCGGACGGCACACCGCGCAAGCTCATGGACAGTGCGCGCATCCTCGAAATGGGCTGGCGGCCCGAGGTCGGACTCGAAGAGGGGATCCGCCGCGCCTATGCGGATTTCATCGACAAGCTAAGCGTGATCGAGTCAGATGCCCTGATCGAGTACCAGAACTGTCGATCGCCCATTGTACCTTCCTTTGCCTTTTCGATTTGACCGCTCAGTGGCATGCGACACGACATGGTGAGCGTTATAGACAAGGCCAAATACCTTGTGAGAACAGGGTTTGCTCACGTCATGGTTGGCAACACGCTGATTATGGCCATTGGCTTTCTCTCGAGCATATGTATCGTCCGGCTCATTAGTAAGGAGTCTTACGGCTTGCTGTGTCATGCCGACAACATGTACCAGTACGTCCTGCTCTTCTCCGGCCTGGGAATGTCGACAGCGCTGCTGAAGTTTTGCTCTACGGGAACAGATCCCCAGAAGGCTAAGTCTCTACTGGTGTTCTCGCTCAAGTATGGCGTCCTCATACAGCTTTTCCTCACAGCCCTAATGGTTTTCTACGCTACGGTTGTCTCGAGAACGTTCCCGAAGGCCAATTATCTCATATACTCCTCCATTCTCTACCCAGCGTCCTTTTATGTCGTGACGACGCTGCAAAGCTATCTGCGGTCCCAACAGGAGAACAAGCTGTACGCCAGAATAGCGCTGGCTCAATCGACACTTGTTTTCGTACTGAGCGTCCTGTTGGCCCTCGTGTTGGACGCGGCGGGCGTTGTCCTTGCTCGCTACCTGGGACTGGCTGCAGCGGTTGGGCTAGGTCTGAGGTATGTGGTCCGCAGATTAGGCAGCGTTACGCTGTGTAAGGTTTCGTTAACAACGCGCAAAGCCTTTGTGGGTATGTCTGTTGCCATGATGCTCACAAACATGTTTTCCTCAGTGATCGCCACAAATGAGATGTTTCTTGTTAACCACCTTATACATGATGCAGCCATCACTGCCACCTACAGAGTCGCAGTGCTTATACCGGGGCAACTGCTGGTCATTGCAGGGTCGGTCGTTGTCTACGTCTTCCCGCTGGTGGCTGGCCTCAGTTGTGACAAGAGCAGAGCGTTGAGTATCGTTCTACGTACGGGTGCGGCCACTTTTGTTGCAGTGGCCATCTATGCAGCGGTGGGGCGAGTTGTAAATCCGCTACTCATAAGGATCGTCTACGGAGTACAATATGAGAACGCGATACCACTCTCGAATGCATTTTGGTTTGTCCATGGTCTAAACGCAGGCGTGCGGATGATTCCTCTCAATCTGCTGCCCGCGATTGGAGAAGCTAAGTTTTGCGCTTATATGTCTGTCATCACATGTGCGGTACATTTTGTGCTTGACTATGTCTTCATCAAGAGCATAGGAATTGAAGGCGTCGCCTACGCCGCTGGCCTAGTTTACTTCTGTTCCGGTGGATGCTATTGGCTGTACACCATTTATAGCTGCAAGAAGGGAACTGCGAGGGGCTGTGGGTAAGCGAGGCTGTCGGCGTTTCGGCTTAGAATTCAGTCCTTGCTTTTGCACATGCAGCAGCCAAACGGCTGGATTCGCGAGGTTGTACGTTCTCAGAGTCGAGTCTCGGGTGGCCGTGCCGTCATCTGGGGAGAGATTACCACAAGACACGGAGACGGAGAAGGGGCTTTTCCAGGCGCATTTCTTACGTCGCCGAGGGGATGCTTCGCCTGTTCTGGACAATCTGCAAGCAAATGCCTGAAGTGCTCCTTGAACGGGGTAGCAAGGCTGGCCGTGCACGGGGTTCCTGAAATGGACCCCGGAATTTGGGCCAGAGGTTAAGTTAGATTTTGCCGTGGATCGCTGGGTGTGAGAAACCAGCGAGACCATGAGTAAAACTAAATCAAACAAACGGAGACGACACAGCGGGGCCTTCAAGGCGAAGGTCGGAATGGAAGCGATGATCGGGGTGAAAACGGTCGGGCAGATTGCTCGGGAGTACCAGATTCACCCGGTGCAAGTCACGCAATGGAAGGGCGTGATTCGGGATCGATTGCCTGAATTATTCGAGCCGCCGGCGGGTCAGAACCAAGACACGCAGCGGTTGGTGGCGCAGCTCCACGAGAAGATCGGGGAGCTGACGGTGGAGTTGGACTGGCTTAAAAAAAAGTCCAAGCAACTGGGTCTCTAACGACGCTGCGGAACCTGATCGAGTCATGCGAGCAACTGAGCATTCGCGAGCAGTGCGAGCTGCTGGGACTCTGTCGCAGCGGATACTACTACCACGCCAGTCCGGAGACGCCGGAGAATCTGGCCCTGATGCGACGGCTCGACGAGCTGCATTTGGAGCACCCGGTTTACGGGAGTCGACGGCTGCGCGAGTTGTTGCGTCGGGAGGGACAGGTGGTCAATCGCAAACGGGTGAGTCGCTTGTTGCAGATCATGGGGATCGAAGCGATCTATCCGCGCCCGTTTTCGAGCCAGCCCCAAGCGGGGCATCGGATCTGTCCGTACCTGCTCGAAGGGCTGGACATCACGGGTCCCAACCAAGTGTGGTGCGCGGACATCACCTACGTGCCGATGGCCTACGGGTACATGTACCTGGTGGCGGTGATGGATTGGTGGAGCCGCTACGTGCTGGGCTGGGAGTTGTCCAACAGCCAGGAAGCGGAATTCTGCGTGCGGGCCTGGGAGTCGTCGTTGGAGTTGGGGCACGGGGTGCCGCTGATCTCGAACACCGATCAGGGTTCGCAGTTCACCAGCGAAGCGTTTCTGGACGCAGTGGAATCGGCCGGGACCGAGGTGAGCATGGACGGACGTGGACGCTGCCTGGACAATCGCTTCATCGAGCGGCTCTGGCGCAGCGTCAAGTACGAGGACATCTATCTGCAAGATTACGGGGACGGCCTGGCGGCCGGACGCGGCTTAGCCCGTTGGTTTGCGGAGTACAACAACGAGCGTCCGCATCAAGGGCTCAATTATGCGACGCCCGCCCAGTACTACCTGGACCCCGACGGGCATGGAGCGCGGCCAGTTGTTTGGGCTTGAACGAAGCGGGCACCATGAGCTATAGAGAGTGTGCCCTAAGAAACGGAGAGGGGAAAGGGATGACGTTGGGTTATCACTTTCTCTTCTCCAATTGGATCAGCAGCGATGGAGCAGACGACAACAACAGTCATCTCGGCGACCCCGGAAAGCCTAACTTAATTTCGCGGTTCCGTGGTCCAACACTCGGGGTCCACCTCATCCCTCACCTAGCAGCCGATTTGCCTAGGAGGCAGCGCGCTTTTCCTATCATACGTTTCTTATACCGCGCTTGCGATCCAGCCGCGTCCGTCCTGGATACACCCCCATGCGGAACATCGAAGCTGGCCCCAACAGACGTCTCGAGTGAGGCGAAAAGCCTAACTCAGTTTCTGGGCTCCGTGGTCCAACACCAAGGGTCGACCTCAGATCACTTCTCTAGTCTATGTGACCCGGCAACAGCGGTAAAGAGACAATGACAATCATCTCAGCGGGTTGCGAGAGTATGAATTGGATCGTCGACATAGCGTTGCACCTGTTCGGGTTCCCTGCAAGCTAGAACAATAATGAGAATTGAGTTGCATCGGCAGCGCGGGTATCGGTGGCAAGCGTCTGATGGCGTTCACGTGGCGGGTTATGTCCTCCTTGGTGAAGAAGTGCTGGACGCAGCCACGCTGGCGCGGTTGATGGTGGACATAAGGGAAGAAGCGGCGTTTGCGGCATTTGTCATGCGGCTTAAAGGATGCTTTGCTCTGGTGAGAGTGACTGGAGATCAATGTTGGATTTGCTGTGACCATATTCGCAGCATTCCGGTGATGTGGAGCGTGTGCGATGGTGAGTATATTGTCTCTGACAGTTACCGAGCCTTTGAGAACAGAGTGGTCAGCACGGAGGCGGAAGAGGAGTTTTTTGCTACAGGCTATGTGACTGGAAGTGAGACCCTCTTCAAGGGAGTCAACCAGATCGGCGTTGGGGAGTGGGTGTTGCTGAGAGACGGCCATGGCGCGAGACGGAGTCGTTACTTCGGGTTTCGCTATTGCGGTAGGGCAGGTGGAAGGAAGGATCATCTTGATGAAATGGCGAATGTTTATGACAGCATGGCGAAGCGCCTGGTGAACCTATTGAGGGGGCGCGCAGTCGTCTTGCCGTTAAGTGGGGGACACGACTCGAGACTGCTTGCATATCTTCTGCATAAACAGGGATACCAGAATGTAATAACTTATACCTATGGACGCGCGCTTAACGCAGAAAGTCGGACGTCGAGGCGCGTGGCTGATTACCTTGCGTTTCGGTGGCACTTTATTGAATACAGAAACCAAGAGCTTCGAGACATGTACTCTAATGCAAGTGAGTATGCAGCCATGGCTGACTATTGCGGCAATGGTTTTACTGTGCCATTGATCCAGGAATGGCGTGCTGTTAAGTGTCTGGCAGAGGGTGGGGAGCTTCCGGAAGGGGCGGTCTTCGTTCCAGGGTATTCAAATGACTTTTTGGCCGGCAGTCACCTCCAAGGTGACTCATACTATAGTGAGGGCGCTGTGCCTGTAATCATCAGGGAGCACTATAGATGCTGGGCGTGGTATAGGTGTCGAAGGGCAGAGCACTTTAGGAGCGCGTTCCGCAAACGCGTCGAGAGGGTTTTGCACGAAATTGGTGCGCAAGAATGGCAAGGAGAGGACCAAGTGGCTGAGCAGTGCGAGGCGTTTGACTATCATGAGAGGCAGGCAAAGCACATTACTAATGCTGTAAGAATGTATGAGTTTTATGGCTACAAATGGTTACTGCCTTTTTGGGATCGCGAGGTAATCGACTATTGGCGATCGCTTCCTGGGGATGAGCGGAGCGGGCGGTCGCTATTTCTGGAGTATACGAAGAAGGAGTACGGGGATCTAATGAGGGTGGCTCCAGTGTTTGCTCCGCGGCTGCACCAAATTAAGCAGCGGCTGCCGAAGAACCGGCTTGTGCTGTGGATTGCTTATGCGTTGAGGTTCCTGATGCAAGCCGTAGCGGCGAAGCGCACGCACTTTTTGAACTACTATGGCTACGTGTCCTGGCGCGAGTATTGGGGCGCCATCGTTGGGTTCGGGACGACGTCGTACTACTTTATGTTTAGTCATCGGTATCTTGACTACTTGCGGCATAGGCTTGCTGACAGCGAAATGTGGGATTCGGGAGATGGCCATGTTCGAGAGTCGACCGAGAAGTGATCGCGCACCTCTACAAGTTACGCTGGCGATTCGAGTTGTTCTTCAAGTGGATCAAGCAGAACCTTGCGTATGAAACACTTCTTCGGCACTGGCGACAGCGCCGTCAAGACGCAGGTCTGGATCGCCATTTGTGTCTACGTCCTGGTGGCGATCACCCGCTGGAATTCGACATCGACTCGAGCCTGTCCCCAATCCTGCAGATTCTGAGCCTCAACGCGTTTGGGCAGGTGCCTCTGGCTGAATTGATTGCGAATACGCAATCCCAAGACGAGTCGTCATATCCTTCTAACCAGTTACTGCTGTGGGGTAATGGCCGGATGTTTGTGATGGAACAGAGGCTTCGCAGGGCTTGATATTAATTGAGGTTTTTGAAGTGTTGACCGCGTGGCGATAACCGCGAGTAGCACCGACTCCTGCCGCGGCCTTCGAGCAATACCATGACAGCGCCTCTTCTTTGCAGTATTCTGATTGTGCTTTGTGGGATCGGTGTAGGCATTATACTGCGACCTCGTAATGTGGTGGAGTTTGCGCTGTCTCCGCCGGGGTTGTTCAGTGCCTATTACGTATTGGTCTATCTAGTCAGCCCAATCTTGATGGCGCCGCAGGAGGCGACTTCGCGGTGGGGCTTAATGTCGGGGGAACTCAGCACAAGTAGTGCCTGGGCTCTTATTTGTGGCTGGGCGTATTATGTGGCGGCGTTGGGCGGGATGAGGGCCACAGGAGCTTCGACTGAGTTCTACGTGCAGGCGGACGCCTGCCAGTCAGCGCAAGGTTCGCCTCGGTTCATGGTGATTGTGGTATGGGCGGCTCTATATCTTGCATATCGAGCGCTGTTTGGAAGTCTGCTGAGCCTCACGGATGTGCCACTGTTGTCCTCTCAGATGACAGATGGCGAGTTGATGTCTGACTCGATCTCGCTGACGGCTGGCACTGGGTACTTGCTGCTGCCTAGGAGTATGGGCCCAGTTCTGGAGATCAGTTTCCTAATTTTGATTCTTGACCGGCGTTCTCCCGGAATGGTGCGTTTTGTGTCTGTGATCGCCTTTGTCGCTCTCTGTGCCAGCAGTGTAGTAGGGTATCTGGCGGCGGGCAGAAGACTTGGCGTGGTTTACTTTGTCATTTACAGTGGGCTGTGTGGGCTGCTATTGTGCGTGCGTAGAGTCAAGATTCATCACCTGCTTTTGGCAAGTTGTGTAGCGCTTGTGCTATTGGCTGTGGTATCCTTCCTGGGGAATCTGCGGACTGAAGTGATGGGTGGTTTGCGTCATGGAGAGGCAAGAGAAAAGGGCGTGACATGGGCGGAGATTCAACGCGAATTGGCCAACTCGATGGGTCACGCCGAGCTGCTTGCGTTTGCAATCGAGAACGAGAGTTCCTGGGAGCCCATGTGGGGAGCCACGTATGCAGCGGCGTTGACAATGCCTGTGCCACGTAAATGGTGGCCGGACAAGCCATTGGGCGCGGGCCCTCACATGGTTAACATCATTCGCCCTGGGAGTTACGTGGTGGGGAAGCGCATGATTAGCTCAGTGACCACGGGCGGTGCCCTGGAGGCGTATATGAATTTTCGGGAGATTGGGGTTATCGTCGTGGGTTTCCTGCATGGAGTCGCTGTAAGTTTGGTGTCACGCTATGGCCGGAGCGTACGGCAAAAGACGGAGATTCCGATTTTTGTTCTGTTGCTGTTGAGTGTCTGCGTGCGGTCGGTCACGAATGAGTTTGTGGGCGAGTTTACCGCGTTGGGTGGAATTTTGTTCTTTGGCGTGCTTGTTCACTGGAGTTCTGGGGCCTTCGCGGCGCCGCGAGACGCTACTCCTAGACATTCGCGTCAGATTGTGAGGCGGTCCATTCTGGCACGGCCGAGTGGTGGAGGCTCAGTTAGAGAGTGATCCTGGTTTATCGGCATTCCGCAAGCTTCTGCGAGGTGTAGGCACTCGGGATCAGGCGAAATTGATGGAGGCAAGAATTTGCCCATGGCGCTGAGTGGAAGCACTGCAGAATCAGGCTAGTGGCGATCGCTCGAGACTCCGCCAGTATACAGAGGGCCGGCGCATGACCAGTTCGCCAGGCGATCAGTGCATTTGCGTGCGGCGAACACAGACCGGCAGCACCGTTTCCGAGGTATAATGCCATGCAACGTCTCTGGTACTCTCTATATGTTGCCATACGATTTCAGGGCATACTTGAATTGCCTGGATTGCGGAGTGTTCGCAGTTGGATCTACGCCAGGGCATTCAATGCCCCCGGCTTATTCGTTGGTCATGGCGTTGTGATGGCTCGGCCACATGTGGGGCGTTACACTCGGCTCGCCATTGGGCGAAACGTACGAATCGGCAGTCATTCCGAGCTTGACTATTCTGGCGGGCTTGAGGTGGAAGACGAGGTCATATTCTCAACCCGGGTTCTCGTATACACGCATTCGCATCCGGTTGACGAAGAGCCTCCGGCGTGGCTTAGTGGCAAGACGCAATTCCATAGCCTCCTGATTCAGCGACAATCGTGGCTTGGAGCTGGGTCCATTATACTGCCGTCGTGCGGGCGTATAGGGCGCGGCGCGGTGATCGGTTCTGGCGCGGTCGTTACGAGGCCGGTCCCGGATCACGCAGTAGTCGTCGGAAACCCAGCGATCGTGAAGCGATATCGCCAATGTGTTAATAGCGTGTCGAAGCCGGGCTCCGTGCTTTGAGGCTGATCACCCGCGGCCTTACACGGAGGGGTGTGTTTCAAAGTACGAACGCAAGGAGACAAATGGCTAGGCTTTAGCGAGATAGTGTGTTTCGAACCGGTTTTACCAGGCCTTGCAGGAATTCACGGTACTCACTTGTAAACGGCGTTTGCTGAAGCAGGAGCGGAGATGCGGCGAGTGAGCAAGGACGCTGAAATCCCCTGTAATAGAGGGTAGATCAGTTGCAATGATCGCGTCCGTCACTGCTATGAGGCTGCAAGCCTGGTCGAGGCCCGGCACGGTGGTGATCAGAGGGCGGCAGCGCTTTCTGGCATGTGGTTGGCAATGCATAGGAAGGTACGAGTGAGAAACTGCACTTGTCGCAGGAGGAGGCAGCTCACCGCCTGGTGAAGATGTGTATACTTTCTGATATTCTGCGCCGTTTGCTCGAAGCTTTTTTGCAGCTCACGTCGGATCAGAGTCCCAGGTATGTCACATAGGATTGTGCTGGTAGTGCCACTGTTTAAGGAGAGGGGGTATCCGCGGTTGCACAAGCTTTTGGGTTTGTTTGCAGCCAGGGAGGTGCAATGCGAAGTGTGGGCGATGGCACCGTGGAGAGGCATGCGGATCCAAGAGCAGGGCTTTTGCGTACGGAGTCTAGTACGATTTGCAGATAGCAGATCAAGACGAGCGCCGGGGGATTATCTGCGCTGGACAGCAGCAGTGGCATTGCAGGCCGTAAGGGCGCCCTCGGGGGGCCTTTACTACGCACTAGGTCTGGACTGCGCTTTGCCATTAGCTCTCACTAGTGTAATGAAGCAGTCTCGTGTTATCTATGATAACAACGACAACTTTGCTTTGCGGTATCGAATGCCACGGCTGCTGGCAGGAGCGGTGAGTGTCATTGAGGCGTGGGTTGCACGACGGTCACTGCTGCACATCGTCCCAGCCCCTAGTCGGTGGTTGCGCGGGGGCCCAAATCTGAGGATTGTCCGCAATGTGCCGAGCCGCTCTCTGGTTGATCAGGCGCTGGAGCTCGCACGGACGCGCGGCTACCAGCGTCCGTCACGCTTTACGCTGTATGTCAATGGGTGGCTTACGGAGGGGAGAGGGATGGGCACACTGATGGCGGCCTTGCAGATGGTAGATGTGAGGGAATTGAAGGTGGTGATTGCTGGTCGTATCGGCTGTGAGGCTGCCTCGGAGCTGGCGGGTTGGCCGTGTGTCGAGTATGTCGGGGAGTTGGGGGTCGTCGAGGCGCTGGCAACGTATTTTCGGACCCATGCAGCCTTTACGTATTACGATCCGAGCGTCCCTATCAACGTTTTGGCAGAGCCAACCAAGTGGGGAGACTGTGTAGTGACGGGCACGGCCTTCATCGCAAATCAGGAGATTTTGGGTGTGGCGGACTATTTGCGAATTCAAGGGTGCTTTTGCACCCCCTACCGGGACGCTGGAGGGTTGGCGTCCCTGTTCCGCCGACTCGTCGAGCAGCCAGGCCTTGCTCTGGCAGCCGGCGCGCGGTTGACAGAGATGGCGACGACGAAGGATTGGGATACGCAGATGGCCGCAGTGTTAGACGAGGCTTGGAACGACACACCGTGACTCGTTGGGCGGACGGGAGGAAGTGCGGTCTGCCGGATATCCCCATTCGTGTAGGGGTTTGCATGGAGCCAGTGGAAGCCTGATCAGCCGCAGTTGGGCTGCCGAGTGCGGCAAGCTGACGGGCAGAGGTGCGTGTTTGCTGATGTTGAAGGTGCTGTGCAGCCAGAGTGGCCGCAGCGGCGAACGCTGCGGATTGCCGGCGCCTCGCCTCTCGGACTTTCAGGATTCGACGGGGTCTGGAGATTGCAGCATTAGGGCCGGCACTATTCAAATTGCTTCGTGTCAAGTGCTTCGTAGGCTTTTGGGGCGGCGGTAGGCGGTGGGATACTCGATATGTCTGAACCCAGTACACTCCTCATCACCGGCGGCACTGGCAGTTTTGGCAACGCGGTGCTTCGCCGTTTTCTGAAAGGCAACGTTCGGCAGATCCGCATCTTCTCGCGCGACGAAAAGAAGCAGGACGACATGCGGCATCTGTACCGCGATGCGCGCCTCAAGTTCTACATCGGGGATGTCAGGAGCGTCGACAGCCTCGAGGAGGCCCTGGCGGGGGTGGACTTCGTGTTTCACGCGGCCGCCTTGAAGCAGGTCCCGTCGTGCGAGTTTTACCCGGTCGAGGCGATCCGGACAAACTCGCTCGGAACCGACAATGTGTTGCAGGCGGCGGAGCGCAACGGGGTGAAGCGGGTGGTGGTATTGAGCACGGACAAGGCGGCTTATCCCATCAATGCCATGGGCATGTCCAAGGCACTGAGCGAGAAGATCATGGTCGCGCGTTCCCGGGTCGCGGGGGAGCGAGGCCTGGTCTTCTGCGGCACGCGTTACGGCAACGTGATGGCGTCCCGGGGATCGGTGATCCCGTTGTTCCTGGCGCAAATCGAGGCGGGCGAGCCGCTGACCGTGACAGACCTCGAAATGACGCGCTTCATGATGACCCTGGATGATGCCGTCGATCTGGTCCTGTTCGCCTTCGAGCATGGGCGTCCGGGCGATCTCTTTGTGCAGAAGGCGCCCGCGGCGACGATCGCGACTCTTGCCGAGGCGCTCAAGCGGTTGATGGGGGCGCCGGATCACCCGGTCAAGGTAATCGGGACACGGCATGGCGAGAAGCTGTACGAGACGCTGCTAACACGCGAGGAACGGGCCCGGGCCGAGGATCTGGGCAATTACTTCCGGGTGCCGGCCGACGGTCGCGACCTGAACTACAACCTCTATTTCACCGAGGGCATGTGCGTGTCGGGCGGGCTCGAGGACTACCATTCCCACAACACAACCCGGCTCGATGTGGACGGGATGATCGAGTTGCTGCTCAAGCTCGGCGAAGTGCGGGAAGCGATGGGGAGGCAGGGAGCAGGGAGCAGGGAGCAGGGAGCAGGGAGGGAAGGGGGAAGGGCAGAGCGGTGAGGGGCACGGGGGGAAGCGGGAAGGGGTAAGGGGCGGAGATGAGAGGTCGGAGTTCGCAGATCGGAGATGGGAGATGGGGGGAAGGGCGGTGCGTCGGTGCGTCGGTAGCCGGTGCGTCAGTGCGTCGGTGGAGCAGCGATGGGAGGCTCCTCACTAATCGTAATCGACTCTCCTGACTTCGTGAAACTGTGAACAGGTCCGGGTTGGGATTAGAATGAGAATTCCGGTCGGCGCCGTGTGACTTGCTGGCCGTTGGACCTTCCCTCTGTGTTCTCCGTGCCTCTGTGGTGAATCCCAAGCGATGACAGTCACCGTCCCGAATCGAACCACGGAGACACAGAGGACACAAAGAAAAGCACGGGTGGTGGCGGTTCAACAGAAGATCGCAAAGGAACGCAAAGAAACTGTTGAGCCGTAGCCTGGCCCTTTGCGTTTCTTTGCGCCCGTCTATGAATTGCAGTCTTCTCTGTGTACTCTGTGTCTCTGTGGTGAATCCCGTACGATGACAGTCGCCGTCCCGAATTGAACCACAGAGACACAGAGAGCACAGAGAAGAGCATGTCGGGCAGAGGTTCAACAGAAGATCGCAAAGGATCGCAAAGAACGGCAGAGGCGAAGCCTGGCCCTTTGCGCTTCTTTGCGTCCTTCTGTGAGGATGGTCTTCCGGTCACCATTTGTATGGCATACCTGTTTCGATGCAATTGGCCGGGAGGAGTTAACCCCGAACCACCTGCCTGCGCCGACCTGTCCGCGTGTGCCCCGGAGAGTTGACCCTTCTCCCTGCTCCTTGCTCCCTGCTCCTATCTCCCAACGCGTGCAGACAGTCCACGCATCGTGTGTCTGTAAAGTCAACTCATGAGCATCACGAACATCCTTGTGACAGGCGCCAACGGCTTTGTCGGGCGCAATCTGTGCGCTCATCTTGCCCGGCGCGACGGACTGACCCTGTTCCGCATCGACGTCGATTCAGCGCCTGACGAGCTGGATCGGGCGATCGAGTCAGCCGAGATCATCTTCCACCTCGCCGGTGTCAACCGCCCGAAGGACCCCGGCGAATTCCAGTCGGGCAACGCGGGCTTCACCGAAGACTTGTGCGATAATATCAGCAAGGCGGGGCGCAAGCCTCTCCTCGTCCTGTCGTCTTCCATTCAGGCCGCACTCGAAAATTCCTACGGCATCAGCAAGCGCGGGGCCGAGGATGCGGTCAAGGACTGGGCAGAGCGGGGAGGGGGAAAGGCAATCATCTTCCGACTGAAGAACGTGTTCGGGAAGTGGTGCAGGCCGAACTACAACTCGGTGACAGCCACGTTCTGCCACAACACCGCCCACGACCTGCCGATCACGATCAACGATCCGGATAAAGAACTCGATCTGGTGTACATCGACGATGTCGTCGAGGCGTTTGTGAGGGTGGTTGAGCAGGGGCAAGACAGAGGGCAGAGGACAGAAGACAGAGGACAGAGGGAAGGGGACGCAGCAGGTGAACGGCTGGGTTCCAGCAGCCCTTGCCTCTTGCCTCTTGCCACTCCCCCCTTACCGCTTGCCCCTTGCCCCTTGGCGCCTGCCCCCTTACCGCCTGGCCCCTGGGAATACCGGGAGGTCGAGAGATCTTACCGGATCACACTGGGCGAGTTGGCGGCGCGGATCCGGTCGTTTCGCGAGATGCGGCGGACTCTGGTGCTGCCTGACCTGGGGGATCCGCTGAATCGGTGTCTGTACGCCACCTACCTGAGCTACCTGGACGGACCGGACTTTGCGTATCGGCTCGATCAGAAGACAGATCCGCGCGGCAGCCTGGCCGAGTTCGTGAAGTCGGCGGCGGCCGGCCAGATCTTCGTCTCGCGGACCAAGCCCGGCATCACCCGTGGCAATCACTATCATCACACAAAGACGGAGAAGTTTCTGGTGCTCGAAGGCGAGGCGATCATTCGGTTTCGGAGGGTGGAGGAGCAGGGAGCAGGGAGCAGGGAGCAGGGAGCAGAGATTTGCGGGCGATATCGCACTGAGCACCCTGGATCATCGACCTCCCAAGCGGCCTCCACACTCCCGGAGTTCCCTGCTCCGGGCTCCGGGCTCCGGGCTCCCCGCTCCGAGCTCGCTGCTGCTGTCATTGAGCATCGGGTGAGTGGACGCGACTTTGTGGTTGTGGATATCCCGCCCGGCTACACGCACTCGATCGAGAACGTCGGTTCCGGCGAGCTGGTCACGCTGTTCTGGGCCAGCGAGCCGTTCGATCCCCAGCGGCCGGATACGTATGGGATGGAAGTGGGGAGGTAAGCGGGAAGGGGTAAGCGGGAAGCGGGAAGGCGCAAGAAGGACGGCGCAAGGTGAGCCAAGAAGCCGGAGATGTGCAACCCAGCGGAGGAAGGCCCCATTGGAGGTTTGAGGACCTTGAAATCTGGCAGCTCGCGGTGGAATTGGCTGCAGGTTACCACGAAGTGGCGTCTGTTCTTGAGAAGCGACGCCTATTCCGATACGCAGAGCAGCTCCGGGCCGCGGGGTTGTCCGTATCGAATAACATTGCTGAGGGAAGCGCCAGCCTCCACTCGGCAGAGTTCAGGCAGTTCCTTAACATCGCCCGCCGATCCCTGTTTGAGGATGTGTCAATGACTCTTGTGTTCGAGCGGCTCGGCCTTCTCGAGAGCGAAGATGTCACCAAACTGCTTGCGCTTAGCGACAAGCTCAGTCGGAAGATCACGACTTTTTCCCGCGGCCTCTGATCGCACCCAGCTCTCTGTCCCTTACCCCTTGCCCCTTGCCGCTTACCGCTTGCCCCTTGCCGCTTACCGCTTGCCCCTTGCCGCTTACCGCTTGCCCCTTGCCGCATACCTCTCCGCGCTTCATCATCCTACGTCTCATGAAGGTGTTGACTGTTGTTGGCACTCGCCCCGAGATCATCCGCCTCTCGCGCGTGATCGCCAAGCTGGACCAGTACACGGACCATGTCCTCGTCCACACGGGCCAGAACTACGACTACGAATTGAACCAGATCTTCTTCGAGGATCTCGAGATCCGGAAGCCGGATCACTTCCTCGATGCCGCCGGTAGGAACGCCGCCGAAACGGTCGGGTCGATCATCGCGCGTGCGGATGCCGTGCTCGAAAAGGAAAAGCCCGACGCCTTCCTCGTTCTGGGCGACACGAATAGCTGCCTCGCCGCGTACCCGGCCAAGCGACGCAAGATCCCCGTGTTTCACATGGAGGCAGGGAACCGCTGTTTCGATCAGCGGGTCCCGGAGGAGATCAACCGGAAGATCGTCGATCACCTCGCCGACATCAACCTGCCTTACTCGACCATCTCGCGTGAATACCTGCTGCGCGAAGGGTTCCCGCCGGATCGGGTCATCAAGACCGGCAGCCCGATGTTCGAGGTGCTGCACCATTACCTGCCCAAGATCGAGCGATCGGATGTGATCGAGAGGCTGGGGCTGGGGGGGGGGAGCAGGGAGCAAGGAGCAGGGGGCGAAGGGGCAAGCGGGAAGGGGGAAGGGGGAAGGGAGGGGGCAGAAGGCAGAGGACAGAAGCCAGAGGACAGGGGGGGGTATTTGCTGGTGAGTTGTCATAGGGAGGAGAATGTCGATTCGCCCAGGCAATTGGCCAAGTTGGTCGATGTCCTCAACGGCCTGGCGCGCGAGTTCGGGCTGCGCGTGATTATGTCGACGCATCCGCGGACCCGGAAGCGCCTGGACGAGTGCGGACTGAAGATCGATAGCCGGGTCGAGTTGCTAAAGCCGCTCTGCCTGACCGACTATGTCCGTCTCGAACTTGGAGCGCGTGCGACTTTGTCGGATAGCGGCACGATCACGGAGGAATCGTCCATTCTCAACTTCCCCGCCCTCAACATCCGCGAGGCGCATGAGCGTCCGGAGGGGATGGAAGAGGGATCGGTGATGATGGTGGGGCTGGAATGGCCGCGCATCCGAGATGCCTTCCCCATGCTCGACAGTCAGGCGCGTGGTCGGGACCGGACACTGCGATCAGTCGCCGATTACGACGTGCCCAACGTTTCGGACAAGGTGGTCCGGATCATCCTCGGTTACAGGGACTACGTGCGACGGCGGGTCTGGAGCATGGATGAGTGAGGGCGGGGGAGCGGACTTAGCAACCGTTATAAGCTTGTTTCAGGTATGGTGCGTGAGGAGTATGTGGGTTTAGCTTCACCCCTTGAGGTGCGCCATTCCTAGAGTCATCGCGGTGAGAATTCTCTTGGTCATCCAGTGGTGCCGGCCTGAGCCGGATTTCAAGTGCATTCCTCTCGCCAAAGCCCTTGAGCGTGACGGCCACCAAGTGCAAGTGTTGACCGGCTTCCCGAATTATCCAGGAGGCGTGGTGTACAAAGGGTATCGGGTCCGGTGGAATCAACGTGAGATCATCGACGGCATTGATGTGCTGCGTGTACCCCTCTATCCCAGTCACAGCCAGTCCGCCGTGGGGCGAGCGCTCAATTACGCCAGCTTCGGGATGTCGAGTGCCGTGTTAGGGGCGTGGCGAGTGAGACCCGCCGATATCGCCTTCGTGTACAATCCCCAGGGGCTTCCGGGTATCACGCTCAAGTGGTTTCGGGGGATTCCTTTTGTCTTCGATATTCAGGATCTCTGGCCCGATTCCCTCGGGGCTGCGCACATGGTATCGTCCCGCTTCCTGCTCGCCCCAGTTGCCTTAGCCATGCGGTTCTTCTACCACCAAGCGGCCCGCATTTGTGTTCTGTCAGATGGATTCAAGCGCGTATTGTGCGAACGTGGGGTTCCCGAGGAGAAGATCGCTGTCGTCTACAACTGGGCGGACGAGAGTGTTTTCTTCCCGCGTGAACCAGATCCCGAGCTCAGCGCCCGATTCCAGCGTTCCGCCTCCGTTAACCTCGTCTATGCTGGCAACATGGGGCGTCCGCAGGCACTTGATGTGGTCTTGGATGCAGCCAGGCGATTGCGCGCAGACTCAGCGGACATCTGTTTTCACCTGATGGGCAGGGGCACCGAGCGGGTACGATTGGAGCGGGCAGTGCACGCTCAGGGCCTCGAGAATGTCCGATTTCTGGCGTCGGCTCCCGCTGCCGAGGCCGCGCGCGTGCTCGCGTCGGCCGACGCCTTGTTCGTTCATTTGGCCCCACAGCCTCTGTTCGAGATTACCATACCGTCGAAGATCCAGAGCTATATGGCCATGCGACGCCCGCTGATTGCCGGCGTGAGTGGCGACGCGGCGAACTTGGTGCGACGGGCGGGCTGTGGCATCGTGTTCGAGCCCGGCAGTGGCGAGCAACTAGCCGTCGCCGCCAGGCAATTTGCCGCCTTGTCACCGACCGAACGTGCCTCACTGGGGGCTGCTGGCCGCGACTACTATGAGCGCAATCTATCACTCCGTACTGCAGCCAAGCGATACCAGGACTTGTTTAGTCTCGCACACCGATAAGGAGTTGTAATGGAATATCTGTTCTATACGAGGAACAATGGGCCGCTGGGCAGTGTGCTATGCCTGCCCGTTGGGCTAACCTGGGAGTGTTGGAAGCCGAGCGGTCGAGAGATCATTCCTCGGGGCCTCTCACTCGCACCGTTCGCGGTGTGGTGGTTGTTCCACAGACTGGCAATCTTCAGCAACACTGGGTACTCACTAGTTCTGATTCGGTCTGCAGGGAGAATCATCCACCGCTCTTGTGTCTTTCCGAAGTATTTCCGTTTTCCATTCATGCAAGCAGCTGACCTGCAAGTTGGAGATACGTATACGGATGAGGAATTTCGTGGCCGTGGGCTTGCGTCGCTGGCACTGCAATACGCTTTGGAGTCAGCTATCCCGGAGGGGCGGCTGGTGTGGTATGTGGTCGAGGAGACCAACACGGCATCAGTACGTGTTGCCGAGAAGTGCGGGTTTCGCTGCTTGGGACGTGGGGTGCGGACCCGTCCGCTGGGCCTTGCGCCTGTCGGCCAGTTTCGGCTTCTCACGCGTGAGTCCTAGCGGTCGCACCGCGTGATTCGGAGCCACATAGAGGTGGCGAGGCTGGAATATCGTGAACCGGAATATCGTTGACTTGGCCGTCTGTCATCATGTAGGACATCGACACCTTGCGATTCGCAAAGAGCCGAGATGGCGTGTGTGTTCTCGAAGATAGTCGAGCAATTGCGGTGTGCGAGTGAACCCTGCAAATGGTGTGGGTCGCGTTTCAGGAAGTCAGGACAAACAGAAGATGCCTCAATGATTAGTGTAACTGCCAAATACTATGAAGCGTAGTGTTCCCTTCTTCAATTATCCGCATGTATTCGTTTCGCGCGAAGGCGAGTATTTGCATACTGCGCAGGATGTCGGTCGGCGCGGTGCTTTCATTTTGCAGCGGGACTTGGGGGAGTTTGAGCGCAACCTGGCGGCGTACGTTGGCGTTCGTTTTGCGGTGGGAGTCGCCAACGCGACGGACGGCCTTCAGATGGCGTTCATGGCTGGAGGGCTCTCGGTTGGCGATGAGGTGGTGTTCTGTTCCCACACGATGGTGGCGACCGCTGCGGCCATTCACTTTGCCGGGGGCGTACCGGTGCCGGCCGACATCAAGGAAGATCACTTGATCGACCCCCTCTCGGTAGAGGAGGCGATTACGCCTCGGACGCGGGCCATTTGCCCCACTCAACTCAATGGTCGCACAACGGACATGGATGCCATACTTGTTCTTGCTGCTCGATACAAACTCGACGTTTATGAGGACGCTGCGCAGGCGCTGGGTTCGAAATTCAAAGGACGCTGCGCAGGCACTTTCGGGGTGGCTTCGTGCATCAGTTTTTACCCGGCCAAGATTCTTGGGGGCCTAGGTGATGGCGGTGCTGTGCTGACCAACGACGAGCGAGTTTACGAGAGGCTCATTCTTCTGCGTGATCATGGACGGAACCATGATGGGGAGGTCGTGATGTGGGGATTCAACAGTCGACTGGATAACCTTCAAGCGGCGTTCCTTAACTGTCAGTTTCGTGACTATGCCCAGACGGTAGCCCGGCGGCGCGCGCTGGCGGCACTCTACGAAGCGCGGTTGGCGACCGTTCCACAGATTGTTCGTCCACCCGCACCGACAGACGACGGAGATCACTTCGACGTGTACCAGAACTACGAAATCCAGGCCGAAGATCGCGACGAGCTTCGATCCTGGCTTAGGGAGCGTGGCGTAGGGACCCTCATTCAGTGGGGTGGTAAACCAGTTCACCAGTTCCGTGCCCTCGGCTTCAAACAGCACTTGCCGCGCACGGACCTGTTTTTCACGCGGTGTCTGATGCTCCCGATGAATCTGTCGTTGGTGGACGATGATGTGCACCACGTGTGTGATTGTATTCTGGAGTTTTATCGGAGTCGCTGATGACTATGGACACGCGCGCACTTGCCCGACGCGTTCGACGTCACTCGGTCTGCATGACGAGTCGCGGCGGCAGCTCCCATGTTGGGGCAGCGCTCAGTATCGCTGACATTCTCGCCGTTTTGTACGGCGGGGGCATTCTGCGTTTTGATCGCGGGCGCCCCTCCTGGCCGGGCCGGGATCGGTTTATCCTGAGTAAGGGGCATGCAGGGGCTGCGGTCTATGCCACCCTTGCAGAGTGCGGTTTTTTCGGGCTTGAGAGGCTTGACCAGCACTACCAAAACGGTTCAGACTTGTCCGGGCACGTTAGTCACAAGGGCATGCCGGGAGTCGAGTTGTCTACGGGGAGTTTGGGACACGGTCTCGGTGTGGGTGTCGGCATGGCTCTGGCTCTGAGGCGGAAGGGCGAAGGCCAGCGGGTCTTTGTATTGCTCTCGGACGGGGAGTGTGATGAAGGCAGCAACTGGGAAGCCATCATGTTCGCTGCACACCACCGGCTCGACAACCTGGTGGCTGTTGTTGACTACAACAAGCTACAGAGCCTAGCGCCGGTGGCGGAAACGCTAGAACTGGAGCCATTCGCTTCCAAGTGGAGAGCTTTCAATTGGGGGGTCTGTGAGGTGGATGGCCATGACCACAGTGCCTTGACGGAGGTATTTGGCAGGTTGCCTTTCGTGGAGCAACGTCCTTCGGTCGTGATCGCGCATACCACGAAGGGTAAAGGGGTGACGTTTATGGAGAACACCGTGTTGTGGCACTATCGGACTGCACGCGGACGAGAACTCGAGGCCGCACTGCAAGAACTGGATCTGCCATGAGAGATGCGTTCATCAAGCGTTTGGCTCTGCTCGCGGAGCGTGAGCCGCGAGTGATCTTGATCACGGGTGATCTGGGTTTCGGCGTCTTTGATGAGTATCGTCGGCAGCGGGCTGGTCAATTCTTGAATGCCGGAGTTGCCGAACAGAACATGACAATGTTGGCGACCGGCATGGCCCTTGAGGGATATGTGGCGTTCACGTATTCCATAGGGAACTTCCCGACCCTTCGCTGTCTCGAGATGATTCGGAACGATGCCGCATACCACGACGCGAATGTCAAGATCGTCAGCATTGGTGGCGGCTTCAGCTACGGCGCTCTGGGGATTTCGCATCACGCGACAGAAGACTTGGCCATTATGCGGAGTTTGCCTGGACTGACGGTCGTTTCGCCGGGCGGTCTCTGGGAGGCAAGCGAGGCCACGGAGGCCATTGCGCGGCAGCCTGGTACCTGCTACTTGCGATTGGACAAGGATCATGGGCCGGATGGTGCGGATGGACATGAGGCATTTATTTTGGGAAAGGCCAGGCTGCTCCGCGAGGGAACGGACTGTACCGTCGTGGTCACTGGAGGCATTCTGCGAGAGGTGGTCACTGCGGCAGACACGCTTGCTCGTGAGGGGATCCAAACGAGGATTCTCTCCATGCATACTCTGAAGCCCATCGACTCGGCGGCGATTCTGGCCGCCGCGCGGGAGACAGGCGCGGTGGTGACCGTGGAAGAGCATACGATTCATGGTGGCCTGGGGGGGGCGGTTGCCGAGGTTCTCCTTGACCACGGTGCGCGACCGAAGGCATTTCTTCGGATCGGACTCGAATCCGGTTTCTCCAGCATCGTTGGTTCCCAGGACTATCTCCGCCGGCGGTATGGACTCGATGGACTTTCCATTGCGGCACGCGTTCGAAGTCTCCTGTCAAGGGAGCATTGATCCATGAAACGGCTATTCGACATCGTTGCTTCGCTCTTGGGGCTGCTCTTCCTTTGCCCGGCACTCCTTTTTTTCGGAGTCCTGGTGTGGCTGCAAGACTTCCGGTCACCGTTATATGTGGCACCGCGAATGCTAGGGCGTGAAAGGAAGTTTCACATGGTGAAACTTCGTTCCATGATTGTGAACGCAGACAAGCAAGGCGGTGTTTCCACATCCTCTGGGGATCGCCGCATCACGTGGGTGGGGCGAATGATCCGGAAGTTCAAACTCGACGAATTGACCCAACTCTGGAATGTTCTCAGAGGCGAGATGAGCCTCGTGGGGCCACGTCCACAAGTGGAGCGAGATGTGGGTTTCTACACGGAAGCTGAATACCATTTGTTCGACGTTAAACCTGGAATCACGGATTTCTCGTCCATTGTGTTTGCCGATGAAGGCGAGATACTCCGAGGAAGTGAGAACCCTGACCTAAGGTACAATCAAGTCATTCGCCCCTGGAAGAGCCGGCTGGGGCTCTTCTATGCACAGAATCGCAGTTTTTGGGTTGATCTGCAGCTGATCCTGCTAACTCTGCAGACCATTGTGTCGAGAGATCGGAGCCTCGCTGCTGTGCAGTCTCTTCTGCGCCGGTTGGGGGCGGATGACGAATTGGTGAGAGTTGCCGGTCGGCAGGATCCGTTGGTGCCCTTTCCTCCCCCGGGGAGTACCGAGGTGGAGACGCGGTTCTGAAGCTGGCCGCCGCAGCCAGGTTGCACGCGCATTGTATTCGGTTGAGAAGTCATCAGAAGGCTCAATGAAGTCTAATCCCTCCGAGCGGATCTTTCTCTCGGTGCCGCATATGTCGGGCTCTGAACGGCAGTACGTAGACGCGGCGTTCGAGTCCAACTGGCTTTCGACGATTGGCCCGAATCTCCTTGCGTTGGAGCAACGACTCGGCGAGATGTTCGGGCAGCCTGTCGCGTTGCTGGCGAGCGGCACCGCGGGAATGCACCTTGGCGTGCGTTTGTTGGGTATCCAACCGGGTGACGAAGTTGTGACACCTTCACTGACCTTTGCAGCAAGCTGTAATCCCGTGCTTTACGAAGGTGCCCGCCCTGTCTTTGTGGACAGTGAGCGGACATCATGGAACCTCGATCCTAATCTGTTAGATGATTTCCTAAAGCGGCGCGCTGCCGCTGGCCGCTTGCCAAAGGCTGTGACAGTGGTGCACCTGTACGGTCAGAGCGCTGATATGGACTCGATCCTGGGAATCTGCGACCGCTATGGACTCCCCGTCCTAGAGGACGCTGCACACGCGATGGGGACCCGGTACCGGGGACGCCTCGCGGCGACGCTCGGACAGGTTGGCGTTGTCTCGCTGGGCGGCAACAAAGTTATTACTGCAACCTCGGGTGGGTTGTTGACCGCCCGAGCCCCTGAGTTGGTTGAGAGAGCCCGGTACTGGAGCACCCAGGCGCGCGACCAGGATCCACTCGGCATCAATAACTACGTGCACTCCGAGCTCGGATACAACTACCGGATGAGTAACGTATTAGCCGGGATAGCTCTTGGTCAGCTGGACGTTCTTGAATTGCGTGTTCAACAGCGGCAAAGGGTCTTTGAGCGCTATCACGCAGCGTTTGCAGACCTGCCGGGAATTGAGCCGCAGCCGGAGGGGGGATTCGGAGATCGGAGATCGGAGATCGGAGATCGGGGGGGCGGAGCGGCGGCTTGCAGCCGGCTTGAGGCGCTCGGAGATCGGAGATCGGAGATCGGAGATGGGGGGGACGGAGCGCCGGCTTGCAGCCGGCTTGGGGGTGACGGAGATCGGAGTTCGGAGTTCGGAGTTCGGAGTTCGGAGTTCGGAGATGGGGAGGACGGTGCGTCGGTGGAGCGGGGAGCGGGGAGCAGGGAGCAGGGAGCAGGGGGGCAAGGGGGAAGCGGGGGTAACGTTCAACGTTCAACGTTCAACGCTCAACGTTCAACTTCCAACCATCAACCATCAACTATCGACCATCAACCTCCCACAAGCAGCCTGCATACCCGCTGGTTAAGTTGTTTCCTCATCGACAAGGAAAAGTTCGGGATGTCGTCGTCGGACCTGATCCGCTTTCTCGATGCGGCGAACATCGAGTCGCGTCCGGTCTGGAAACCGATGCACACCCAGCCGCTGTATCGGGGATGCGAATGTGTCGGGGGAGAGGTGGCGGCGGACCTGAACCGGCGGGGGATCTGCCTGCCCAGCTCGAGTTCGTTGAGCGCAGAGGATCAGCAGTTCGTCATCGAGCGCATTCGACAGGCGCATAAGCGGGGAAAGGGGTGAGGGGGAGGTCGGAGATGGGAGTTGGGAGATCGGGGATCGGAGATCGGAGATCGGAGATCGGAGATGGGGGGTCAGTGGTCGGTGGGCGGTGGGCCGGTGGAGTGATCCGAAGATGGTCACACGTAATCGTAATCGTAATCGTAATCGCTACTTCTGACTTCGTGGAACTGTGAACGGGTCCGGGTTGGGATTACAGGGGGGGGCCGGTAGCCGGTAGCCGGTGCGCCGGAGCGCCGGCTTGTAGCCGGCTTAAGGCGCGCGAAGATCGGAGTTCGGAGATCGGAGTTCGGAGATCGGGGGGCGGTGCGTCAGTAGTCGGTGGAGCGATCCGAAGCTGGTCACTCTTAATCGTAATCGTAATCGTAATCGTAATCGCTTTTCCTGACTTCGTGGAACTGTGAACGGATCCGGGTTGGGATTACAGGGCGGTGCGCCGGTGCAGCAGGGAGCAGGGAGCAGGGGGGCAAGAGGGAAGCGGGGGCAACGCTCAACGCTCAACGTTCAACGCTCAACTTCCAACCATCAACCATCAACCATTCGATGACTGTCACCGTCCCGAGTTGAACCACAGAGATACAGCGCGGCAGAGCCGCAACCAAAGGTCGAAGGGCCGAGCTCCGCGAGGCCCCGATCCGAGACTGGCGCGGTTCCCCAACAGGGCCTCTCGCGCAGACGCGCGTACGCGTCAACCTAGCCCGGAAATCTCACCAGTGGGGCGGTCGCGGCATTCCTGACGGTCCGTGGGTGAGATTTCCGGGTCTATGAAACCCGCGCCCAGCAAGGAGAATCGACTCATCGGTTCAGCAACGCCGGGACGCGCCCCAGCCGCTTGGGTGACGTGGGCACGCGGACACAGTGTGGTCGAGATTGGGTCCATCGGTTTGGGGCGCGGGTTTCTGACTAGCCCGCATTTCAGGTGAAATGTGACGGTGACCGGTCAGATGACATCAAAAGTTGGTGAGAAATGCGGGCTAAGGCCGGCTAAGATGCGGACCTTGCACGGAAGCTGCCCGGGCACGAACGTGTGCGGTAGCGCGAAGCGTCTGGAGTGCGTGTGCTTCAGCACCGCTTTGGTATGGTATGGGAATGCACAGAGAACGGTCCTCGAAAAGCGGCGGTAAACCGCCGCACTCCACACGCTCCGCGACCCCGACGCCGACCTGAGCATGGCCGACTGCCACAACAAACTCCGGCCCAAGGACTTAGACAACCAGGACGGCGCTGCTCCCAGGAGCAGCGCGGGAGATCTCATTAGGTTGACGCGTATGCGCAGACGCGGGACGACTACCCGGCTCCCGTAGCCGCCGTCGTGAGACGGCGCTGATCAAACACGGATGGGCGGGTTCATTCCGCTCTTGCCGGACTGAGTTGACAGCCAGGTTCCATCCCAATCCCCTCATGAAGCAGGACGGAGCATGAAGGGAAGCGGAGACAGAAGTCGGTCCTTCATGATCCGCCCCAATTCATGAGGCACTTTTCCCTCTGCGTGCTCTGCGTCTCTGTGGTGAATCCCCCTCGATGACAGTCACCGTTCCGAATTGAACCACAGAGACACAGAGGACACGGAGAAGAGTGGGGGAAACACGAAGCCCATTCTTTTGCGCTTCTTCGCGGCCTTCTGTTAAGATCCCTCTCATGATCTCGTGTGTAAAATGTCATCTCCCGGAGACGCGTCTGACCAACGACGATCTCGCCGCGCTGTTCCCCGAGTGGCCCAGCGAGAAGATCTACCAGAAAACCGGCATCCGGGAACGGCGCGTGGCCGGTCCGGATGAAACGGCGGGCGACCTGGCCTTTCACGCCGCCCAGCGCCTGCTCGAAGACCGCGACCGGTCGCGGATCGGCTTTGTCCTCCACTGCACGCAGTCGCCCGATTACCTGCTCCCGACCACTGCCTGTCTGTTGCAGAATCGGCTCGATCTGCCGCAGCGTTGCGGCGCGCTCGATTTCAACCTGGGCTGCTCGGGTTACATCTACGGCCTGGCTCTCGCCGATGGCCTGCTGCGGGCAGGACACACCGATGCCGTCCTGCTCCTGACCGGGGAAACATACAGCAAGTTTTTGAACCCCAAAGACAAGGGAACACGGACCATCTTCGGCGACGCGGGCAGCGCCACCCTGCTCGACAGCGCGTCGCCCAACAGGCTGCATTCATTCGTGTTCGGCACGGACGGGTCGGGTGGCGAGTTCCTGATCGTTCCAGGCAGCGGAATGCGCAGGCCCAGCGGATCTGAACCCGCCGGGCCGCAGCCGCTCGAAATGAACGGACCTGAGGTCTTCAACTTCACCGTCCGCGTTGTTCCGCCCCTGATCGACCAGATCCTCGAGCGGGGGAAGATCGAGCTTCGGGATGTGGACTACTTCGTTTTTCACCAGGCCAATGCCTTCATGATCGAACATCTGCGCCGCCGTCTGGGCATTCCCGCGGACAAGTTCGCCTTGTCACTCGAATACGTGGGCAATACCGTTTCGTCGTCGATCCCGATTGCCATCGAGAGCGCGTTGGCGAATGGGAAGATCAGGCCGGGCATGCGAATCCTGCTGGCGGGGTTCGGCGTCGGGTTGTCATGGGCCGGCTGCCTCCTCGATTGGAAGGGGTGAATGGAAAGGGTGATATGACCGAGACGCAATTCCTGCAACGATTGGCTGAGGTGTTGATGGCCGATCAGCCGATCACGCGCGACACGCCGCTCGAGAGTCTGAGCGGTTGGGACTCGATGGGCCAGGTGGCGCTGGTCGCCATGTTGGACGAGACGCTGCATTACCAGTTGCCGCCCGGCACGCTCCAGGGATGCAAACGAGTCGGCGATATCGTGGCGCTGGTCGGGCAGAAACTCGATGCGGCCAATGAAGCGGCGGATCCTGATCGTCGGAGCTAGCTCGGTGCTCGGACAGGCCTGCGCGGAGCGGTTGGCGCGGGATGGCGAATCGCTCTGGCTGACCTATCGCACCCCGTCCAAGGGTGATGCGCTGGCCGCCCGATTCCCCAATGCCCGGCTTGCCCGGGTCGATGTGCTCGAACCCGACGCCATCCGCTCGCTCATCGCCGAGGTGAGTCACACTTGGAGCGGACTCGACGGCTTGGTCTGCGCCTTCGGCATCGGATACCTCGCCCCGGGACATCTCATCGACACCGCGCGGGTGCATGAACTCTCGATGGTCAATATCGAGTCGGTGATTGTGCTGCTCAAGCACGCGTTTCCGCTTCTGTTGAAGGGGGAACATCCTGCTGTTGTCCTGATGTCGAGCACGATGGGGTTGGTTGGCGCGGCGGGCATGAGCGCTTACTCGGCCACGAAAGGCGCTGTCTCGAGCCTGGCGCGATCGTTGGCCGTCGAATGGGCTCCGCGAAAGATCCGGGTCAATGCGGTTGCCCCGGGCGTGGTCATGTCGCCTCTCGTTTCGCAGATGTTCTCGGTCCTGACCACCGAGCAGGTCCAGGCCATCGAGCGCCGTTATCCGCTTGGGTTCGGCCAACCCGACGATGTCGCGCATGCGGTTCGATTCCTGTTGTCTCCGGAGGCGAAATGGATGACCGGGGTCGTCTTGCCGGTGGATGGAGGCTACACGGCCCACTGATTCCGCGTAGCCGTCCCGTAGCCGTCCCGTAGCCGCGGACGTGAGTCCGCGCTGACTCGCTCCGCCGAAGACAATGATCGGCGCCGTCTCACGACGGCGGCTACGAAGAGTGGCGTAGCCGTCCCGTAGCCGCGGACGTGAGTCCGCGCTAACTCGCTCCGCCGAAGACAATGATCGGCGCCGTCTCACGACGGCGGCTACGAAAAGTGGCGTAGCCGTCCCGTAGCCGCGGACGTGAGTCCGCGCTGATTCGCTCCGCCGAAGACAATGATCGGCGCCGTCTCACGACGGCGGCTACAGGGAGCGGAGTAGCCGCGGACGTGAGTCCGCGCTGGCTCGCTCCGCCGAAGACAATAATCAGCGCCGTCTCACGACGGCGGCTACGAAGAGTGGCGTAGCCGCCCCGTAGCCGCGGACGTGAGTCCGCGCTGACTCGTTCCGCCGAAGACAATGATCGGCGCCGTCTCACGACGGCGGCTACGAAAAGTGGCGTAGCCGTCCCGTAGCCGCGGACGTGAGTCCGCGCTGACTCGTTCCGCCGAAGACAATGATCAGCGCCGTCTCACGACGGCGGCTACGAATAAGCACTCATGGACGAAATCGTCATTCTAGGTGGAGGCGGCCTCGCCGGCGAGGTGGCCGATGCCGTCCATGCGATCGCAGGCGCTGGCGGCCTTGTCTGCCGTGCTCTGTACGACGATGACCGGCGGCTGAAGGGCAGGATGCTCCAGGGACTCGAATATGCAGGCACAATCCAGGATTACCTCGACGGCGATCGCCCCGGCGTCGCCTGCGTGATCGGGATCGGCGACAACGCCGTCCGGGAACGCCTTGCGGCGGAAGTGGCCGCCGCCGGTCGGACCCTACGCGCCGTTGTTCATCCGACGGCGGTTGTGAGCGGCACGGCCACTGTTGGCGCGGGGTGCTATATCGCGGCGTGGGCGTTCGTCGGTCCTCGAGTGCGCCTCGGGTCTCACGTTGTGGTCAACGTGGGGACTTCGATCGGACACGATGCCGTTGTCGAGGACCTTGCGCAGTTGTGTCCGGGCGTGCGTGTCTCGGGTTTCTGTCACATCGGCCGTGCCGCCTTCCTCGGCTCGAACGCGGTCATTGCACCGGGCAAGCGCGTCGGGGCCGGCGCGCGCCTGTCGGCTTGCTCATTTGCCGGACGCGATATTCCATCCGGTGCTTTGGCGTCGGGCGTGCCGGCCAAGTGCATTGGGTGAGTTCGGAGATGGGAGATGGGAGATCGGAGATGGGGTGGGCGGTGCGTCGGTGGGCGGTGCGTCGGTGCGTCAGTACGCCGGTGCGTCGGTGCAGCAGGGAGCAGAGGGGCAAGGGGGAAGGGGGGGGAACGTTCAACGCTCAACGCTCAACGCTCAACTTCCAACCATCAACCATCAACTATCGACCATCAACCTCGCACAGGCTCCCTCCACACGCGGTGGCTGAGTTGTTTCCTCATCGACGAGTCGAAGTTCGGTATGTCGTCGTCGGACCTGATCCGCCTTCTCGATGCGGCGAACATCGAGTCGCGTCCGGTCTGGAAACCGATGCACACCCAGCCGCTGTACCGGAGGTACGAATGTGTCGGGGGGGTGGCGACGGACCTGAACCGGCGGGGAATTTGCCTGCCCAGTTCGAGTTCATTGAGCGCAGAGGATCAGCAGTTTGTGATCGAGCGCATTCGACAAGCGCACGTGTCAGCCAAACACAGAAAAGGCCAGTACAAGGAACTCACAGAAGCTCGCAAAGAAACGCAAAGAGGAGTGGAGAACATCAGGTTCTGGTCTTTGCGTGTCTTTGCGTCCTTCTGTGGATTACGGTCTTCTCTGTGTTCTCTGCGTCTCTGTGGTGAATTCCCCCTCGATGACTGTCACCGTCCCGGATTGAACCACAGAGACACAGAGCACGCAGAGAAGGGCAACGACAGGCCTTGTCATGGTCATTTCTTTGGCTCCTAATCCTAATCCTAATCGGAATGGTAATCGCTTCTCCTGACCTTCTGTCACCGTGAATGGGGTTTGGGTCGAGGTTACGATTACGACCGAGCACGTCGGTTCGTCCGCCCACCGACGCACCGACGCACTGACGCACCTCCCCCAACTCCCATCTCCGATCTCCGAACTCCGCAAGTCTTAAGCCGACTGTAAGCCGACGCTCCGGCTACCGGCTACCGGCGCACCGACGCACCGACGCACCGACGCACCGACGCACCGGCTTCTGACGCACCGACGTACCGCTATGGACCCTACCAAACTTCCTTCGAATCCTCCGTCGGCACCACCGCCACCCGCTGTGGGCGCGAATCCCGGGCCGGCTGTCCCCAAGCAGCACAACGGATTCTCGCTCGCTGAGAGGCGGATAATTCTCGCGATCCTCTACAGCGCCGGACTGATGGCCGCTTACTGGCTCGCTTTCCAGTTCCGATTCGATTTCAAGGTGCCCGAGAATTTTCAAGAGTCATTCCGTCACGCCTGGTGGATGACTCTTCCTCTGAAGCTGCTGGCCCTGGTGATCTTTGGCCAATTCACCAGCCTGCTGAGTTTCTTTGGACTTCCTGATCTGTGGCGAATCTTTTATGCGATGACCGCGGTATCCGTGCTTCTCTTCGTTGCGCACGTGAGCGGCATCTCCCCTTGGCCGTTGCCCCGTGGCGTGGTCCTGACCGATTACGTGCTGTCGTTTGCGGCGATCGTCGGCATTCGCACCGGCTTCCGCGTGATCCGCGAGAGGTTGCGTGGGCGCAGCGGACCCCGCACACTGACCGCCAAACGGGTCGGTATCATCGGGGCAGGGGACGTCGGCGCGTCCCTGGCCAAGGATTTGCTCGCGCGGCGCGGCCTGGGTCTGGTCCCGGTGGTCTTTTTCGACGACGACTCGCACAAGTGGAATTCGCAGGTCCATGGCATCCCGGTCCGGGGCCAGCCGGAGCGGTTGCGCAATCCGGATTTTCGGGCGGACCTGGACGAGGTGATCATTGCGCTGCCCACGGCCAGCGCGGAGCGTATCCGCGAAATCGTCCGCCTCTTGCAGAGCGTGCACCTCAAGTTCGAGACGGTGCCGTCTTACGAGCAACTGGCCACCGGCAAGGTGCGCGTCAGCCAGTTGCGTCCGGTCGAGATTCAAGACCTTTTAAACCGCGAGCCGGTCAAACTCGATTCGGTCTCGATCCAGCAGCAGATCGAGCGGCGCACGGTAATGGTGACCGGTGCGGGCGGGAGCATCGGGAGCGAACTCTGCCGCCAGATCGTCGAGCGGGACCCGCGCGCCCTGCTCATGCTCGATCAGTCCGAGGTCCAGTTGTTCCCGATCGAGCAGGAACTGCTCGGGCAGGGCTACGGCGGCCAGGCCGTGCCGATCGTCGCGGACATTCTCGACGAAGCCCGGATGCGATTCGTGTTCACAAGATTCAAGCCGGACCTGGTCTTTCACGCCGCGGCCCACAAACACGTGCCGATGATGGAGAGCCAGCCGGGCGAGGCCCTCAAGAATAACTCGATCGGCACCGCACGCCTCTCGAACCTGGCGCGAGAATACGGCGTGGATCGGTTTGTTCTGATCTCGACCGACAAGGCCATTAACCCGACCAGTGTGATGGGGGCGTCGAAACGCCTCGCTGAGATTTATCTCCAGGCCCTGTCGGCCAGCGCGTCCAATGGCACAAAGTTCATGGCCGTCCGGTTCGGCAACGTGCTCGGTTCCTCGGGGAGTGTCATCCCCGTGTTCACCAGACAGATCGCCGCGGGCGGTCCGGTGACCGTGACACATCCGGAGGTGAAGCGCTATTTCATGACCATCCCCGAGGCGGTGGGCCTGGTGCTCCAATCCGCGTTCATGGGTGATGGCGGCGAAATCTTCGTGCTCGATATGGGGCAGCCGGTCAAGATTGTCGATCTGGCACGTCAATTGATCGAACTCAACGGGCTCGAACCCGATGAGGACATCGAGATTCGGTTCACGGGGCTGCGTCCGGGCGAGAAACTGTTCGAGGAACTGTCGCACCGCACCGAGAACCACCAAACCACCAGCCATCCGAAAGTGATGCGCTTCGTGAGTGAGCCGCGGGCGCTCGACGAGCTCCAGGCCGAGTTCGCGGCGCTCGAACGGCAGCTCGATAATACCGAACGCAACCAACTCAAGCAACGCATCAAGCAACTGGTGCCCGAGTATAAACCGTATCTCGTGTGACGTCGGAGATCAGTGCGTCGGTACGTCAGTGCGTCGGTGCGTCGGTGCGTCGGTGCGCCAGTGCGGCAGATCGATTAACCATCGAGTCTTCGATGACCGGGCTAAACCCCTCACGAACCAGGACGGAGCATGAACCGGAAACGTCCAACGTCCAACGTCCAACATTCAACGCTCAACCATCGACGAGCCTGACCATGCACAAACGACATTACTCGATCACTGCCTTTCTGGCTGTGGCGCTCGTCGTGCTCTGGGCGTTTCCGTCGGTTTGGTACACCCAATCGGATACCCAACTCAAGCCCGTCTGGCTCAGCGAACGGACAAACATCGTCGGCTGGATATCCAAGAAGATTCCAGTCGCCGAATCGGCCGAGCGCGTCCTTGTGGCCGACCGCACCGTGAGCGCCGAGTTTACGGACGAAGCGCAGGGGCGCGCAGTGCGCGTCTTTTCAACCAAACGATACTCGTCCAAGTCCTATGACATCGGCCTTTTCACCCATACGCCGGACCGATGTTGGACCCAGGGCGGTTGGGGGCTCGAACCGATCGCGCCCGACAGTGTGAGCCTGACTCTGCATGGCGTGCCGATCGTGTTCGAACGTAGGCTGTTCGTTGCGGGTGAGCACCGTGAGTTGGTCTATTTCGGCGGTCTCGTGGGCGGACAGCCGTTGCCGTATCGGCTGGATCATAATCTGTCCGTGGGCATGAAGTACGCGTTGGACAAGGCCGCCCAGGAGAGTGGGACGATGGGTTTTGGCATGCGCGCGGTGGACAAGGTCTTCTGGCAGCGAATCTGGGATGCCTTCCTTGCGCGACGCCAGATTCTGGGACCCAAGCAGTTCATCCGGGTCTCGACCAGTGTGGCCGGGGCCGATTTCAAGTCGGCCGACCGTTTGCTGCAGTCGTTTCTGGAAGTCTGGCTCGAGCCGGTGGATTACCAGACGGAACTCGAAGCCTGGCTCGCGAGCAGGTGAACGAACCAGAGAGCCACGGCTGAAACACGGATGGCATGGATAAGCCCGCCCGAGCTACGGATGAAAGACGATTGGTCTTCTCTGTGTTCTCTGCGTCTCTGTGGTGGATTCCCCCCGCGATGACAGTCATCGTCCGGATTTGAACCACAGAGACACAGAGCACGCAGAGAAGGGCAACGACAGGCCTGTGATGGTCATTTCCTGCGCTCCTAATCGTAATCCTAATCGTCATCTCTTCTCCTGATTCCTGTCACTGTGAATGGTGTCTGGGACGAGATTAGGATTACGAGCATGAGTACGATTACGCCCAGAGGCGGTGGTTCGTTCGCCCACTGACGTACCGACGCACTGACGTACCGACGCACTGACGCACCGCCCACTGACGCACCGCCCACCGACGCACCGCCCACCGACGCACCGCCCACCGACGCACCGCCCACCGACGCACCGCCCCCGATCTCCGATCTCCCAACTCCGATCTCCGCCGCCCATGCCTCGTCCTCAACCGCTTCTGCTCCTTGCCCCGGCTTTCCTGGCGATGGCGTGGCTGATCTCGCGCGCACAATGGTTCTGGCGGCACAATCCCGATCTCCAGTTCGGATGGATCGTCGTCCTGCTCTGCGGTTACCTGTTCTGGGAAGCGTGGCAGACGCGGCCCGAGGCGGACTGGAAACCGCGCGTGTGGGCTGTTCCGATCGGGTTGGCGGGTCTGGGTATGCTCTTCGTTGTCCAGATCTATCAGGCGTTCCTGGGCGCAAACGCCGCGAGCACCGTCGGCTTGGCTCTCGGTCTTATGCTGGTCATCGTCGCCAATCTCGGTATTGTGTTCGGATGGCCGGGCATCCGGGATTTCGGGATGGCGTTCGTCTTCATCCTGATTGCGATGCCGATGCCGAGCGCGGTCCAGGGACCCGTTGTGGGCGGATTGCAGAGCCTGGTGGCCCGATTCAATGTCGAGTTGCTCAATCTCATCGGCATCCCCGCTCAACAGATCGGCAGTCTCATTCATCTGCCGAACGGGACGGTCGGAATCGACGAGGCATGCAGCGGGGTTCGGAGCCTGCAATCGACGATTATGGCGGCGATCTTCATCGGGTACGTGTCCCTCAAGCGGAACAGTCTGCGCCTGGTCCTGTTCGGCGCCGGCGTCATCCTTGCGATTGTCGGCAATATCGGGCGTTCGCTCTACTTGAGCCTCATGGCCCATTGGCGTGGCATGGATGCGATCGAAAGGGTCCACGACGCAGCCGGGTGGTCTGTGCTCGCGTTTACGGCTGCCGGGGTGATTCTGTTGTCGTGGATAATCGGTCGGGCGGAGAAGGCGGTGCAAACCGCGGCAGCCGCGCGGGCGCAGACGGACGATGATTGAGTCGGTAGCCAGTGCGTCGGTGCGTCGGTGCGTCGGTGCGACAGATCGACCTTCGATGACTGTCACCGTTCCGGATCGAACCACAGAGACACAGGGCACGCAGAGAAGGGCTTTTCAATGCCGAGCAGTAACATGCGATCAAGCGGCGAGTGTGGTTTGGAACAGATTGGCCGGAATCGGCTCGATTTCAATCGGTCTTCTCTGTGTTCTCTGCGTCTCTGTGGTGAATTCCCCTCGATGACTGTCACCGTTCCGGATTGAACCACAGAGACACAGAGCACGCAGAGAAAGGCTCTTCAATGCCGAGCAGTAACATGCGATCAAGCGGCGACTGTGGCGTGGAACAGATTGGCCGGAATCGGCTCGATTTCAATCGATCCTCTCTGTGTTCTCTGCGTCTCTGTGGTGAATTCCCCTCGATGACTGTCACCGTTCCGGATTGAACCACAGAGACACAGAGCACGCAGAGAAAGGCTCTTCAATGCCGAGCAGTAACATATGATCGAGCGGCGAGTCTGGCTTGGAACAGATTGGCCGGAATCGGCTCGATTTCAATCGATCTTCTCTGTGTTCTCTGCGTCTCTGTGGTGAATTCCCCTCGATGACAGTCATCGTCCGGAATTGAACCACAGAGACACAGAGCACGCAGAGAAGGGCAACGACAGGCCTTGTCATGGTCATTTCTTTGGCTCCTAATCCTAATCGTAATCGTAATCGTCATCTCTTCTCCCGATTCCTGTCGCTGTGAATGGTGTTTGGGTCGAGATTACGATTACGAGCATGAGTGCGATTACGAGCAGAGGCGGTGGTTCGTTCGCCCACTGATGTACCGACGCACTGACGCACCGACGCACTGGCTACCGACGCACCGCCCACCGGCGCACCGACGCACCTGTCAATGAAGCGGTTGTTTGACCTGGCCTTCGTTCTGTTGACCGCGCCGATCTGGCTCCCGATCCTGCTCCTTCTGGCCCTCTGTGTCTGGGCTGCCCTCGGCCGTCCCATCCTGTTCCGACAGCCCCGTCCGGGCCTCGGCGGACGTGTCTTCGATCTCTGGAAATTTCGGACCATGACCCATGCACGGGATGCGCTGGGGAATCTGCTCCCTGACGTCCAGCGGTTGACAGGGTTCGGGCGGTGGCTCAGGTCCACTTCCCTGGACGAACTGCCTGAAGTGTTCAATGTGCTCAAAGGCGATATGAGCCTGGTGGGGCCGCGTCCGTTGCTCGTCCAATACCTCGACCGCTACACCCCCGAGCAGTTGCGCCGACACGCGGTCCGGCCCGGCATCACGGGCTGGGCGCAGGTCCGAGGCCGCAACGCATTGTCGTGGGAGGAGAAGTTCAAGCTCGATGTTTGGTATGTCGATCATCAGTCGCTCTGGCTTGACTTGCGCATTTTGGCGCTGACGGTCGGCCAGGTCCTGCGCCGGACGGGCATCAACGCTGCCGGCGAAGCCACGATGCCCGAGTTCAAGGGAAAATCGGAGATGGGAGATAGGAGATCGGAGATGGGGGGGAAGGCGGTGCGTCGGTAGCCGGTGCGTCGGTGCGTCGGTGGAGCAGCGAAGAGAGTCCGCAGATTCCTAATCCGCGCCTCTCGGTTGCACGACACGTCATCGATTGCCATTCCGCCTCTGCTATCAACTATTAACTGGGTGTGCATTCAGAAGCACACTAGGCAGGGAGATCGGTTGTGATATGATCCGCCCGAAGTCCAACAGGTTTTGAATCGAGTAGTCGGTAGGTAAATTCAACGGTTACGCGTGCTGGCCCGCCCTTTGGCGGGCCAGTTACGTTTTCAGGGGCCTGCCCATGAGCTTGCTGATGCCTGTCCAGGCCAAAATCGCCAGGCCGATCGGCGTGCCTGTCAGGGACGTCGGCACCGCGGCCAGGACACCCAGCAACAACGCGTACGCAAGGGCGCGTCCGAACCTGTCTTTCTTGAGCGTCTTTTGGATGGCAAATGTGGGCACGAAGACGCTGATGAAGCTCAACGGGAGAGTCACTGTCCAGTTCATGACAATGAACTCGGGAACGGTCCACAGGTTATCGAAGACAAGCAGGAGCAGGGCCGACAGCGGGTGGATGGGCGGGCCGCCAACAGACCCTGTCGATGCCTCCTTCCCGCTTTGCGGGCCGGCGTCGTTGTCCACGACCTCGACCTCGATGGTTTTAGGTGGAACGTCCATGATTAGAAACCCGACTTGACTACGGCATCGAGTGCCGCGATGGCGCGCGTCGGTCTGCCGGTTGCATTCGAAATGGCCGCAACGTCACGGTTCTTCTATCGCCCAGAGATGCAGCGCCCGCAAGTCCAGAATCGCAACGCGCGATGGACATTTGGGGCAGTCGCATGTTGGTGCATCTGGTTGTTGTCGGTGTTATGTCCGCCGGCGAGTAACCTCGCCTCCGTAGCCGCCGTCGTCAGACGGCGCTGACGTCTGTATTTGCCGAAGCAAGTCAGCGCGGACTCCCGTCCGCGGCTACTCCGCTTCCCGTAGCCGCCGTCGTCAGACGGCGCTGACGTCTGTATTTGCCGGAGCAAGTCAGCGCGGACTCACGTCCGCGGCTACTCCGCTCCCCGTAGCCGCCGTCGTCAGACGGCGCTGATCAGTATTCTTCGCGGAGCAAATCAGCGCGGACTCCCGTCCGCGGCTACTCCGCCCCCCGTAGCCGCCGTCGTGAGACGGCGCTGATCAGTATTCTTCGCGGAGCAAATCAGCGCGGACTCACGTCCGCGGCTACTCCGCTCCCCGTAGCCGCCGTCGTCAGACGGCGCTGATCAGTATTCTTCGCGGAGCAAATCAGCGCGGACTCCCGTCCGCGGCTACTCCGCTTCCCGTAGCCGCCGTCGTGCCGCCGTCGTGAGACGGCGCTGATCAGTATTCTTCGCGGAGCAAGTCAGCGCGGACTCATGTCCGCGGCTACTCCGCTCCCCGTAGCCGCCGTCGTGAGACGGCGCTGACGTCTGTATTTGCCGGAGCAAATCAGCGCGGACTCATGTCCGCGGCTACTCCGCTCCCCGTAGCCGCCGTCGTCAGACGGCGCTGACGTCTATATTTGCCGGAGCAAATCAGCGCGGACTCATGTCCGCGGCTACTCCGCTCCCCGTAGTCGCCGTCGTGAGACGGCGCTGATCAGTATTCTTCGCGGAGCAAATCAGCGCGGACTCCCGTCCGCGGCTACTCCGCCCTCCGTAGCCGCCGTCGTCAGACGGCGCTGACGTCTGTATTTGCCGGAGCAAATCAGCGCGGACTCATGTCCGCGGCTACTCCGCTCCCCGTAGCCGCCGTCGTCAGACGGCGCCGATCAGTATTCTTCGCGGAGCAAATCAGCGCGGACTCCCGTCCGCGGCTACGGGACGGCTACGGGACGGTTTAACCATCATCACCCATGCTTTCCTCTCTGCGACCTCTGTGTCTCTGTGGTTCAATTCGGGACGGTGACAGTCATCGACGGGATTCACCACAGAGACGCAGAGAACACAGAGGAGCCCTTAAACCATATGTCGAAGCAGACGCCGGGTCAGGGGACCCTAAGAATCAACGGACACTGGTGTCCTGGATGGCGTACAGGTGTGTGCTGCTGGCCATATACAGAACGCCATTGGCGACGATGGGGGTCGCGTACACGGGTGTGTTCAGATTCGTCTCGCTCAACACCTTCTTCTCGTTCGTCGCGGCCAGGACCACGACGTCGCCATCCTCGTCACCGGCATACACCTTGCCGTCCGCCACCAGAGTCGATCCCCACATGTGGGCCTTCATGTCGTGTGTCCAGTGCGCTTTGCCAGTCTCGGCGTCCATGCAGTAGATGAACCCCGAGAAATCGCCGACAAACAGGAGGCCGGTCTCCGGATCGATCGACACGGTCGACAGGCTGCGATAGATGGCGCGCGCGTCCCAGACGGTCGCCGTTTTGGTCACGTCGCCTGTCTTGCCGGCATCGATGCAGACCAAACGCCCGACGCCTTCGCCGTGCTCGGGGTCCTGGCCGATGGCGACGTACACTCGGTCTTTGTAGAACACGGGGGTGGCGTTGATCTCGCTCGGCCCGTCGGCTGCGGGATACTTGATCGGTTTGCCGTCGGGTCGTGTCTTGTACTCGGGCGGGTTGCAGTCGTACCACCAGATTTTCCTGAGCATAGCGGTCTCGCCCTGTTTCACAGGAATGGCCTCGAGGGCGTAGAGCACGCCATCCCCGCCCCCGCAGAAGACTTGGTCGCGTCCGTTCACCCTGCCGCTGGCGACGGATGTCCACTGGCCGTGGAAGATGCGGGGTCCGATCCCGGCATCGTCCTCACCGGCCAGCGTCCCGGTTCCCTTGTGGAGGGCGATAAAGCTGGGGGCGAACGGGGACGGGACGTTTGAATTGGTCCAGTCCGTTCCGTTGGATGTGCAGACGAAGACCAGGTCTCCGACGATGAGGGGCGAGCTGTTGGACGCGTTGCGGGGGAAAACGCCCAATTCATCGAGCATGTTGTAGACCCAGATGATGTCGGCGTCGTTCGGTCCGATCCGGGCGGGGGGAGCCTTGGTGTCGCGGACGACATAGTCGGCTTCGCTGGTGAACGGGCCGTCGTTGCCGTCGGCCTGGCCGTTGATATCGAGGCAGATGAGCTCGCAACGGCTTGTCACCAGGTAGACCCGATTGCTTTCGACGACGGGGGACGAGAGAATCCCGAGGTTCTCCCAGTCGTTGGCCTGGCCCGACTTGAGTTTGGGCACAACCAGTTGCCAGAGGAACGCGCCGGTCTTCTCGTCGAGACAGAGCAGGATACTGCGGTCGCCCTCGTGCTGAGGGTCGCGCGGGAAATCGTTGTTGGTGCCGATCAGGACCTTGCCTTGGGCCACGACGACGTTGCCATAACTCTGGGTGCCGAGCTTGGCCACCCACTTCACGTTGCGCGTGGTGGCCATGTCGACATCGTCGGTCCCCGACTTGAACGTGCCGGCGTCGAAGCTGTCCGGCAGGCCCCGGGCGGGCGAGTACATGTTGCGGTGAACGGTCCGGCCCCACATGGGCCAGTCGTCTCCGACAGCGGGCAGAGCGCCCAGGGCAAGCGCCAGCCCAAATGCCAGGGCGTAGTGCGCGATCCGCCGGACCCGGCGCGACGGACCGTCGTGACGCGGACGTTTCAGTATCGACGCACTCGAGCACATGGCGCGCATCATGCGCGATCGATGCGGGGCACGTCACGGAGAAATGACGGTGCGTCGGTGCGTCGGTGCGTCGGTGGGCCGGTGCGTCGGTGCGTCGGTGGGCCGGTGCGTCGGTGCGTCGGTGGGCC
>Ga0255347_1000958_pt1 | contig 49572 bp, 47 predicted proteins | sample wastewater_treat_2_FD_192479 | JGI IMG/M metagenome (GOLD analysis project Ga0255347, IMG submission 192479) | Wastewater microbial communities from Lulu Island WWTP, Vancouver, Canada - plant24 | ecosystem: Engineered > WWTP > Wastewater > Unclassified | place: Canada: Vancouver, British...
CGCCCCGAAGGACGGCAGAAGGAGGAACCGTGAATACGAATCTGAACATGCAGACCATGCCCATTGACCGGCTGAAGCCTGCGAAATACAACCCCAGGAAAGACCTGAAGCCGGGCGATCCCGCGTATGAGAAGATAAAGCGCAGCCTGCACGACTTCGGGTACGTCGATCCCATCGTCTGGAATGAGGTAACGGGCAACATCGTCGGCGGTCACCAGCGCTTCAAGGTGCTGAAGGCTGAAGGCGCGACCGAGGTGGACTGCGTTGTGGTACACATCGAGAACCCTTCGGATGAAAAGGCGCTGAACATCGCGCTCAACAAAGCCACTGGTGACTGGGAGCCCACGGCCCTGGCTGACCTGCTGCAGGATCTGCAGAGCGCGGGATATGATCTCGGCGCGACGGGCTTTGACGCAGCCGAAGTAGACGATCTCTTCTCCAAGGTGCATGACAAGGATGTGCATGACGATGAATGTGAGATCGATCCGGAAACAGTCAATGCATATGTACAGCCCGGCGATATCTGGACGCTGGGCAGGCACCGCATGATGTGTGGAGACAGTACCTCCCCGGAAGCGGTGGACGCGCTCATGGACGGCATCAAGGCCAACCTGGTCGTGACCGACCCGCCCTACAACGTAGCGTATGAATCCGCTGACGGAAAGAAGATCCAGAACGACAGCATGGCAGACGAGCAGTTCTTCGCCTTCCTGCTGGCCGCTTTCCAGAACATGGCGGCGCATATGGCCGAGGGCGGCAGCGCCTACATCTTCCATGCGGATACCGAAGGACTGAACTTTCGCCGGGCTTTCAAAGAGTCCGGCTTTCATATTTCCGGGGTATGCATCTGGGTGAAGAACAGCCTGGTGCTGGGCCGCAGTCCATATCAATGGCAGCACGAGCCCGTGCTTTACGGCTGGCTCCCCAACGGGAAGCATAAGTGGTTTGCCGACCGGAAACAGTCCACCATCTGGAATTTTGACAAGCCCAAGAAGAGCGCCGACCATCCGACCATGAAACCGATTCCGCTGCTGGCGTATCCGATTAAGAACAGCAGCGCACCGAACGCCGTGGTGATGGATCTGTTCGGCGGCAGCGACGACGACTCGCTTCTCTACCGCTGCACCAACCTCGAGCGCTATGCCGAGGAAAACTGCGTGATGACGGTCACGCCCCAGGTGAAGGACAGCTTCTTCCTGGATACGGCTTATGGCTTCAAGTATTACACTTTTCTCACGGAGGAGCTGCCGGCGGTGACGCGAAGCCTGTTTGCGTCGTCCGCCAGGCGGGAGGACAACTTCCTCATCGGCATGGCGATGGGCGGCAACGCGGCGCTGATGCTGGCCATGAAGCGGCCCGACCTGTTCCGCGCGGTGGTGGATCTTTCCGGCGGCATCGGGTGCAGCGTCGATTCGGAATACTTTGCCAGGGAAATGCGGGAATGGACGTTCATCCGCCGCATGACGGCGGCTTTCGGCCCGGCGGAGGACGCGCTGGGCGGACCTTGGGATCTGGGCCCGATCGCGAGGGAAAATATGGAAAACGGCGTGGACGTGCCCGAGCTTTATCTCGCCGTGGGCGAGAACGACTTCATCCGCGACGTCGTGCGCAAGGACCGGGACGCGCTGCAAAAACTGGGCTATGTCCTGCATTATGAGGAAGCGCCGGGGCTGGCGCACGAGTGGGATTTCTGGGATCTGTACATGCGCAAGGCCCTGCGGGAGTGGCTGCCGCTGCGGCGCAGCGCGCAGGAAGCTCAGGAATGAGGAGGAACCGACGATGCTGAGGGAAACAAGAACGGAAAACGGAGCGGTGCGCGGCATTCCGGCGGCTGATCCGCGGATCACGGCCTTCAAGGGGATTCCCTTCGCCGCGCCGCCTGTGGGCGAGAACCGCTGGCGCGCGCCGCAGCCCGCCCAGGACTGGGAGGGGATCCGGGACTGCGCCCGGTTCGGGCCGATTTCCATGCAGGAGCGACCCGGAGCCGGCGGCGGGTTTTATGACAGGGAGTGGCATGTGGATCCGGATATTCCCATGAGCGAGGATTGCCTGTATCTGAACGTGTGGACGCCGGCAAAAACGGGGACGGAGCGTCTGCCGGTCATGGTGTGGATCTTTGGCGGGGGCATGACCTGCGGCTACACGGCGGAGATGGAGTTTGACGGCGAGCGCATCGCGCGCAGGGGCGTGGTGCTGGTGTCGGTCAATTATCGGCTGAATGCTTTCGGCTTTCTGGCGCATCCCGAGCTGACCGAAGCGGCGGACAGAGGCGGCGCGACCAACTTCGGTCTGCTGGATCAGCGCGCCGGGATCGCGTGGGTGCGGCGGAACATCGCCGCCTTTGGCGGAGATCCGGAGAGCATCACGGTATTCGGCCAATCCGCGGGAGGCCGAAGCACCTGGATGCAGGTGGTTTCGCCGATGAACCGCGGGCTGTTCCGCCGGGCGATTGTGCAAAGCGGCGCGCTGGACGCGGGGATTGCCCGGTATCCCTTGCTGGCGGAGGCCGAGAGAGCGGGGGAGGACTTCCTCGAATATCTGGGCGTGAAGACGATTGCGCAGGCGCGATCCCTTTCCGCACGGGAGCTGAACGCCAAGACGCAGGCCTATCGCGCCTGGCGCTGGGGGCCGGTGATCGACGGCGACTTTCTGCCCGGAACGCCCGCCGAGATTCTCGCGGCGCATCGGGAGAACGATGTGGAGCTGATGGCCGGCGACACCCCGGACGAGGTAAAGGGCTTGCGCCCGGTGAAGAGCTGGGAGCAGTTCCGCGGGAAGATGGCGCCGGTCTACGGCGCCTGGTGGCCCGAGCTGGATGAACTGACGCATGTCCGTTCCGCGGAGGAGCTGGAGGCTTACTATCGGTCGGCCGGGTTCAACACCTTTGAGATCGGCAACCGTTATGCGGCAAGCAAGCGCTTTGAGGAAGGCCGGCAGACGTATCTGTACCGCTTCTGCCCGCATATCCCCGGGGACGACGCCGGCGCCTTCCACTCCAGCGACCTGTGGTTCGTGTTTGAGACGCTGAGCAAGTGCTGGCGGCCTTTCCGGGGGGCGCACTACGACCTGGCCCGCCGCATGTGCGATTACTGGACAAACTTTGCCCGCACAGGCGATCCCAACGGTACGGACGACGACGGCACGCCGCTGCCCTTGTGGCGGCCCTCCGCGGGGGAAGCATGGAACGTCATGCTGCTCAAGGAAGAAACGGTGTGCGTGCGGGAGGAACCGGATCCCTGCCTGACCCTGGAAATGAAGCGGCTGGACGCGGCCAGCGGACGCTTCAGGGGACGTGGGGAACGATGACACAGCTGTTTGTGCGGGAGAAGTCGTTTTACCGGGAGGCTGCGCTCCTGGCCGTGCCGGTCGTGCTTCAAAACATGATCACCATCGGGGTCAACATGCTGGACACCATCATGCTTGGCTCCTTCGGAGAAGTGCAGCTGTCCGGGTCATCCCTGGCGAACAGCTTTATCAGCATCTACCAGATACTGTGCATGGGCATCGGCAGCGGCGCGGCGGTGCTCACGGCGCAGTTCTGGGGCGCGGGGAACGTATCCGCCATCCGCAAAATTTACTCCCTGATGCTTCGCATCTGCCTTAGCGTGTCGCTGCTCTTCACGGTTCTGTCGCTGGCTTTTCCCGCGCAGGTCATGCGCATATTCACCCCGGATCAGGCGGTCGTCGAGGCGGGAAGCCGGTATCTTCGGATCATTTCGCCTACCTTTGTGCTGATGGGCGTTTCCACCACCACCACGATGGTGCTGCGCTCGGTGCATGAAATCAAGTTTCCGCTGGCGACCTCTCTGGTTTCCTTCGCGTGCAACCTGCTGCTCAACTGGGTGTTCATCTTCGGCCGTCTTGGCGCACCGCGGATGGAGATCGCGGGAGCCGCCCTGGCGACGGTGCTGGCGCGACTGGTCGAAGCGCTGATGGTGATGGGTTATCTGCTCTTCAGGGATCGGAGGATAGGCTTCCGCCTCCGTCATCTCTTTGAGTCCTGCGCGGACTACCTCGGCAGCTATCTCAAATACAGTGTGCCGGTTATCGTTTCCGATTTTCTGCTGGGCATGGGCAACACGGCGGTCACGATCATCATCGGCCACCTGGGCTCGTCCTTTGTTTCGGCCAATGCCATCGTGGCGCTGATCGTGCGCCTGTCCACGGTGATGAATCAAGGAATCGCCAACGCGGGCAGCATCATGACCGGACACACTTTGGGCCGGGGCGATCGGGAGAAAACCCACAGCCAGGGCGTCACGTTTCTGTGCCTGAGCGTCCTGATGGGCATGTTAGCCAGCGGGGTGATTCTGGCGTTTTCGCCCTTGCTCGTCGGCTCGTATAACATCACGAGCGAAACGCGGGACATCGCCGCTCGGCTGATTGATGCCGTTTCGATCATGGTTATCTTCCAGGCCACCCAGTCCATGCTGACCAAAGGCATTCTCCGCGGCGGGGGCGATACGCGCTTTCTGATGATCGCGGACATCGCCTTCATGTGGATCTGTTCGATTCCCCTGGGATACCTGGCGGCTTTTGTGTGGCACCTCAGTCCTTTTTGGATCTATCTGCTGATGAAGATCGACTATTTCATCAAAACGGTCATCTGCGCCTGGCGTCTGCGCGGCACGAAATGGATGCGTATGCTGACGCGCGCGCCCAAAGCCGGGCAGGCCTTAGAAGGAGGTTCCCGATGAGTCTTGAGCAAGACAGGCAGGCGGCTCCGGTTCGGCAGGAGCGGCTGTGGAATACCGGATATATCATGATCCTGCTGGTGAGCACCCTGAGCGCTTTTTCATTCTACACCAATCAAACGATCCTCTCCAAGTATTTGACGGACGAGATCGGCGTCGCGATGTCCGTCGCGGGGATGATCGTCGGGCTGTTTTCGCTGACGTCGCTGTTTTGCCGTCCTTTCTGCGGCGTCATGTCGGATCGGCTGAACAAAAAGGCGCTGCTCCTGGTGAGCAACCTTTGCATGGCGGCCGGCCTGATCGGTTTTGCGTACCTTCGCAGCGTGCCGATGCTCGTGGCCATGCGGATCCTCAATGGCATCGGGTTTGCCATCGGCAGCACGGTGCAGGTTGCGCTGTGCACGTCCTTCATCCCCAAAAGCCGCATGGGCGAGGGGATCGGCTATATGGGGCTGAGCATGGTGCTGGGTTCGGCGGTGGCGCCGGGGCTGGGCATCTTCCTTGCGAAAACCCTGGGGATGAAAATGGTGTTCCTGGCGTCCGCCGCGATGCCGGTGCTCGGCTGCGCTCTGCTGCTGCTGGTGCGGGATGACACGGAACGCTCCCAGGCGCGGTGCAGGATCGCCCTGACGGACGTCATTGAGCCGAAGGCTTGGGCTTTTTCGTTGTGCGGCGGCATGTTTTCCTTCGTCAACGGCATCATCAACGCGTACATCGTGCTTTTTGCCGAGGCTCGCAATTTGGGGGACATCGCGCTGTACTTTACGGTGTACGCCCTGTGCCTGTTCGTGATCCGACCGCTGTCGGGCAAGCTGACCGACAGGAAGGGCCTGAGGTTCACGGTGATCCCTTCCATGCTGCTTACGGCGTTCTCGATGCTTGTGCTGTGCAGCGGCCGATCGCTGATCGTGGTGCTCGTTTCCGCCGTGCTGCGCGCGGTGGGGCAGGGCTCAGCGCAGCCTTCGCTCCAGGCGGGGTGCATCAATTACATCGGCAAGGAGCGCGCCGGGGTGGCGACCAGCACCTACTACCTGTGCGGCGACGTCGGACAGGGCGTCGGTCCCATGCTGGGCGGCGTGCTGCTGACCGGCATGACAGGCGTGGCAGGCTACCAGACGCTGTTCTGTCTCTGCGCGGGACTGCTCGTTCTGGGCTGCGCGATCTTTGCGGCGTTTACCAAGCGGAAGGGCATCCGATAACTTTCGCGTCAGTCCGCCTCCCCGGAGAAAAACGGCCGCCCCCGGTCAGCCTTGTCAGGAGATGACCGCCGCTGCCTATCCCCGACACCAGGGCAATACCGCACCGACCGCGCGCGCTTCAGGATGAATTTGTTCCGTCTGCGTCATGCGCCTTCCCTGATTGACAGACCCGTCAACCTGCGGAAGCTGCACTTCGCATCCGGAACAAGTCCCTCTCGCTATCACGCGCACGACTTGCGCGGTATTGCCCCGGATCGTTTCAGACGACAAACGCCAAGCAGGGAGCGCCCTATTTTTCTTTCGGGCGGTACGGGAGGGGCTTGCGCAAAAAGCCGCCTCCTGTTTTGCTGCGCTCAACTTTTCTTGGCGGCCCTGGGCCGTCCGGGAGGCCGGCTTGCGCCATGTTCCGCCGCACGCGTTCGCCGCGGGCGCGGGTCGGCCGTCGTCTGCAAACCGACGGCGGTATCCCCCCTGACCGAAAATGACTTTTCCAGCCATATTGACTTTTCCCCTTTCAAAGCCTATAATCAGTATATACCATCATCACACGGTGCTTGCTGTGATGTAACAACTTAACAGGAGGAACGGATCATGAAAAAGATTGTCTCCATCATCCTCGCTATCGCTATGGTGCTGACTGCCTGCAGCGCGCTGGCCGAAGACCTCAACGCCTACACCCTGGACGAAATCATTGCCAAGGCGAAGGAAGAGGGCCACGTCGAATCCGTCGGCATGCCGGATTCCTGGGCAAACTGGGGTGACAGCTGGGTTGGACTGACCAAGACCTACGGCATTGAGCACACCGACGCCGACATGTCCTCCGCGGAAGAGCTGAGCATGTTCAAGACCGACGCGACCCGCGACATCGGCGACATCGGCACCGGCTTTATCCAGACCGCGCTTGACGAAGACCTCGTGCAGGGCTACAAGACCTCCTACTGGGATTCCGTTCCCGAATGGGCTAAGGGCGAGGACGGCAAGTGGATGATCGCTTATACCGGCTGCACCGCTTTCATCTACAACAACGACATCTGCTCCGAACCCATGCCCACCTCTTGGGAAGAAGTGCGCAAGGGCAGCTATAAGCTGACCATCGGCGACGTGGTCGGCGGCGCGACCGGCCAGGGCGTTGTCATTGCGACCGCCTATGCTTTCGGCGGCGACATCAACAACCTTGAGCCCGCCTACGAGTTCTGGACCGAGATGGCCAAGGCCGGCCGCATCGACAGCGGCGACATCCTGCTGGCCCGCATCCAGGCCGGCGAAGTGGAGTGCGGCGTGTCCTGGAGCTGGAACGTGCTGACCTACCGCGACAGCACCCCCAACTACAAGCTGACTGTCTGCATCCCCACCGACGGTTCCGTCATGACCGGCTATGCGTCCGTGATCTCCAAGAATTCCGATACGCCTTTCGCCGCCGCGCTGGCCCGTGAGTACATCTTCTCCGACGACGGCCAGATCAACCTGGCGAAGTCCGGCGCTCTGCCCACCCGTACCGACGTCACCGTGCCGGACGAGTACAAGGCGTTCGATCCTTCCACCTACGCCAACGCTGTCCCCACCTTCTCCGACATCGCCGGCTACACCGCTGCCTGCGAGCAGGTGTCCGAATGGTGGTCTGAGAATATTATTCCCCTGATGGGCAACTAACTCTGAACGGAAATGGGGGGCGTACTCCTGGAGTGCGTCCCCCCATTTTTGTAGGATGGAGATAAGGCTATGGATAAGAAGAAGCCCAAAGCGCTGACCAATCGGAACACCCGATATTTTTATCTGCTGGCGCTTGCGCCGTTCGTGCTGCTCGTGGCGCTCTACGAGCTGATGCCGCTGATCATGCTGGTGATCGATTCCTTCGGTGTTGACAAGAAGCCGGACATCGCCTTTTCCCTTCAGAATTACGAGAAAATCTTCTCCGCGCTGAGCTATCAGACAGCTATTCTGAACAGCCTGAAAATCACGTTGATCTCCACGGCCATCGGAATTGTGATCGCGTTTCTCGGGGCTCGCGCCGCGTATCAGTCCAGGGGCAGGTTCAGGAACGTCTTTCTGACGGTGCTGAACATGACGTCCAACTTCGCGGGCGTACCCCTTGCTTTTGCCTATATGATTATTCTGGGCAACGCCGGCGTGCTCAAGCAGCTGGCGGCACAATACGGCATCGGGTTTCTGGAGAACTTTGATCTCTACACCAGCGGCGGCCTGACGCTGATGTACGTTTATTTCCAGATCCCTCTGTCCACGCTGCTGCTGATCCCCGCGTTCAACGGTATTCGCAGCGAGTGGAACGAGGCCAACATGCTCCTTGGCGGCAACAGCCTGCATTTCTGGGGTAGGATCGGCATTCCCGTGCTGCTGCCCAGCCTGTTTTCCACCCTGTCGGTGCTGTTTGCCAATGCCCTCACGGCTTATGCGACGGCTTATGCGCTGCTGATGAACAACTTTTCCCTGCTTCCCATCAACATCTCCGCCTCGTTCGTCGGCGACATCAAGACCAAGCCGAAGCTGGGCGCCGCCCTCTCCGTGGTGATGATGCTGATCATGTGCATTGTGATTCTGATCAACAACTTCATTACCAAGAAGACGACGAAGTGGGAAAAGAGGTAAGATGGCATGAAAAAAAGAAATTCTTCCGCCGCTCTCGTCATGACGCTTGTCATCATCTGGCTGCTCATTCCTCTGCTGGCGACCATTATTTACAGTCTGTTTGAGGATTGGACCGGCATCTTGCCCAAGGGCTTTACGCTCAGCGCCTATCAGACGATCTTCTCCGACCCGGGCTTCCTGACCGCCATGTATCAAACCGTGCTGGTCTGCCTGGTTCCCATCGTCATCACCATCGTCGTGGTGCTGCTGGCGCTGTTTGTCGTGACCGTCTACTTTCCCAGGCTGGAGAAATACGTGCAGATTCTGTGCATGATTCCCTACACCATTCAGGGCGTCATCCTTTCCGTTTCGATTCTGACGCTGTACGCCAAAGGCGATTCCGTGCTGTCTCAAAGGATGGCCATGCTGATCGGCGCTTATTGCATCATCATCCTGCCGCACATTTTCAACGGCATCCGCAACAGCATGCGCGCCATCAACATGAAGATGCTGCTGGAAGCCGCTGAAGTGCTGGGGGAGAGCAAGCTCAAGGCGTTCTTCAAGGTGATCGTGCCTAATATTCTGACCGGCATCACCGTTTCCAGCCTGCTGGCGGTGGGGCTGCTGTTCGGCGATTACGTCATCATCCGCAACCTGTCCAGCTCCAACGTCAATAACATGCAGCAGTTCCTCTACCAGGCCATGAAGCGTTCCAGCACGGAGGCTTCCGCGGTGTTCGTGGTTATCATGATGATCACCTTCGTCATCACCGCCATCGTGCTGATGCTGCAGAGCAGAACTTCGCTTGAGAAAACCAGAAACGAGGGTTAAGCCATGAGCTATATTCATTTTGAGCAGATCAATAAGAAGTTCGGTTCCAACCATGTTCTCAAGGATATTGATCTTGAGGTCGAAAAGGGACAGCTGGTGACCCTGCTGGGGCCTTCCGGCTGCGGCAAGTCCACCCTGCTGCGCTGCCTGGCCGGCCTGGAGCAGGTCACCAGCGGCCGCGTCTATGTGGACGGCGAGGACATCACGGACGTCATCCCCCGCCGCCGCGGGATCGGCATGGTTTTCCAGCAGTACAGCCTGTTCCCCAACATGAACGTGACCGACAACGTCGCTTATGGCTTGAAGCTCAAGAAGCTGCCCAGGGCGCAGATAGCCGATAAGGTCGAGCACATGCTGGAGATCGTGGGTCTGAGCGAGAAGAAGGGGCAGTATCCCGCGCAGCTTTCCGGCGGTCAGCAGCAGCGTGTCGCGCTGGCGCGCGCCATGGTGACCGAGCCGAAGGTCCTGCTGCTGGACGAGCCTCTCAGCGCAATCGACGCGCTGCTGCGCAAAAACCTGCAGATCGAGATTCGCCGCATTCAGCAGCAGCTGGGCATCACCACCGTGTTCGTGACGCACGATCAGGACGAAGCGATGGTCATGTCCGATGTGATCCACCTTTTCCACGACGGCCGGATCGAGCAGAGCGGCACCCCGGAGCAAATCTACACGCATCCGGCCACCAAGTTTGCCGCGACCTTCATCGGCAACTACAACCTGCCGGATGCGGCGGATTTCAACCGCGTGTTCGGCGCCGACATTGCCGGCGAAAGCGTTGCCATCCGTCCCGAGATCGTGATGCTGAGCAAGCAGCCTTTGGGCAGGACGGAAACCCGGCTGACCGCGAAGGGCAAAATTGTCCAGCATATTTCCCATGGCAGCCTCATCCGCTTCGGTGTGGACTTCGACGGGCTTCTGCTCAATGCCGATGTGGTGTACGAAAGCGGCATGGACTTCGCCGAGGGAGAAACGGTGTACGCCGCGGTCAAAAAGGAGCTTGTCATCGGGTTGTAAAAATGCTCAACGCTGATGATTTACAGGCGCGAGGATTAGACAGAAAGATGAGAACGACGAGGCAGGAGGCGGCTTTCTGAGAAAGCCCCTCCTGTACCTCCCGAAAGCAATTTTGTGCTCACTTTCCGGCACTTGATGACTGTATGTTGGGAAGATTCTTTTGATAGTTTGAACGCCGTCGCTTCATGGGCGCGGCGCTTTTTGCGGGAGGAGAAAATGATTAGAGTTGCCCACAGGGGGCTTTCCGGGCTGTACCCTGAGAATACGCTGGAGGCTTTTGCCGCCGCGCTGACCTATCGGCCGGAAATGATGGAGCTGGATGTGCAGCTGACGCGCGACGGGCAGGTGGTCGTTTTCCACGATGAAACCCTGGATCGCATGGGCAAGCGTGAGGGCTGGCTGAAGGATTTCACCTATCGGGAGCTGCAAGAGCTGCCGGTGAAGGTGCCGCTGTTTGAGGAGTACATGGAGCTGATCCGGGATGTTCCGATCGAGACGTTCGTGGAGCTGAAGGACAGCTTTGTCGTTTATCCCGGCCTTGCCGAGAAAACCCTGGCGATTGCCGAAAAATATGGCCGCGTAAAGGATTGCGTCTTCTTTTCCGGCAACCATTTTTCCGCCGTGCACTGCCGGGAAATCCATGCGGACGCCCGCGTTTGCTTCAATTTTGACCACTGGATCTTTGAAGAAGGGGCATACTGCCGCAAGCACGGCGTGCACTACGCCATTCCGTACTTCCTCTCGCTGACCGACGAGATTGTGCGGGATTACCACCAAAACGGCGTGCAGGTTTTCCCCTGGACGGTGGACGATCCGGTGGAAATGCGCCGCATGTCGGACATGGGCGTTGACGGCCTTCTGACGAATCGTGTGGACATCATGACCGAAGAATTCAAGCGATAAGCGCTGCCACCCCTGTCAATCAACTTGTCTTTCAAGAATCGTGCCATAACAACGCACAAGACTCAAACCGCGTGGAAGTGAGCACAGAATCGCTTTCGGGAGGTACAGGAGGGGCTTTCTCAGAAAGCCGCCTCCTGCCTCGTTAAGCGGCACCTATCCGATTGTGCGGCCTTTTGCGCCGCGATACGGGCAGAGCTGCTGCGAGCATCGGCTGCAATCGTGCAGCCCGGTGGTCATGCACTCGTGCGGAGCAAGAGTCAAGCAGAAGAGCATGGATTTGGACGGCGTCAGGGAATGCGCCGAAGAAAGTCCGGCTTCGGGGAGCACGGCGTGAACAGACGCAATGTGCTCCGCTGTCAAATCAAAATCAACAGCGGGCTCAAGGCGTGCTCCGATGAACATATCCTCGGCCCGCAGCTGCTCCCGCACAAGGCGTACGACGGTTTCGTCCATGCGGAAAAGCACGCGGTCAGCCAGCGTATTGAGCAGCAGAGCACGGATATAGTCGCCCGCATGGAAAGCTTCGAGGATGAGAGCATCCGCTTGCTGCCCCAGGGTGATCCAAACCGTCAGCATACCCGCTTCCCGCACCACAACAGCCAGAGGACGCACACGATCCCGCAGCGCGTCCACAGCGGTGCTCCAGACAGCGGAAAACGTCGGGAAACAAGGCAGCATATCTGTACAGGATAGCCAAGAGAATACCTCGCTGCAATCATCGGGAATCGGGAAATGCTCGCTGCCGTAGAGGGTTACTTTATCCATGCGTCTGCCACCTCCTGCGCGACGGACGCAACGCGGAAGTCCGTATTGTCCACCGGGAGCACCGCTTTCGGAGCAACGCCGCCCAGCAGCAGCTTCAAAGAAGGCCGCAGACCGAGCGCCGCGGCTTTTTCGTCGATCTCGTGGATGGACGCAGCCTCGTCGGAAGTGAATGCCGTGCATACAACAAACCTGAGATTGTGTTTGCGAACGGCACAAAGGATAGCGTCTGCGGAGTTGTCCAGCCCCATGTCAAGCGTCGGAACACCCCAGCCGTGCAGGAGCATCACCATGATGCTCTGCGTGGCTGGGCTCATGCAGCCCGAGAGAGCGCCGCAGCATGCGACGGACGGTTGCGCGGCATCGTACAGAGGCTCAGCCGCCTGGCAGACGGCGACAAGCTGGCAAAAGGGCACTTTTCTCAGGAGCACAGCTTGGGTCATCTCACGGAGCACGGAATCCTTGATGGCGGTGATTTCGTCGCGGCGATTCACCTGGAGGCAGGCGGAAACAGCCCCCGGATCACCGCGCAGGAGAGCACGCTGGAGCCGCTCCGTCAATTTGTTATCCATGTCGCCGCCTCCTTCCACCCGCGTCATGCTCCGATTGAAAAGAACAGAATTGTGATCTAGAAAAATTATACAAGGAGACGACTGCTTTGTCAACGAAAACGCGCGTGAACCCGCGCAGGAAGTTTGCCGCGATTTCTTTGACACGCAGAGAGAATGGTTCGATTCGATCGCCGTTGACACGGAGCACCATCTATGGTACAATCAATTGGCAAAATACTACACATCGCAAAGGAATCAGAAGAGGGAGTCGAGATGCGGGAAGAGCAGCTGCTCAGCGTGGGCATTGATATCGGGACATCCACCACGCAGTGCGTTTTCAGCCAATTGACGCTCAGCAATACGGCTTCCTCGTTTTCGGTTCCCCGCATCCGGATCACCGGCAAGACGATCTTGTACCGTGCTCCCGTTCGCCTGACGCCGCTGATTGACCGGGATACCATCGACGCACCTGCCGTGGAGGCTATGATTCGTAAGGCTTACGAGGACGCACGGATCCGTCCCGCCGACATTCGGCTCGGGGCGGTCATCATTACCGGCGAAACGGCGCGCAAGACGAACGCGCGGGCCGTCACCAGTGCACTGTCCGAGCTTGCGGGCGATTTCGTGGTTGCCACCGCCGGACCGGCGCTGGAGAGCATTCTGGCTGGGCGCGGCTCGGGTGCGGCGGAGCTTTCCGAGGAAAGCGGGCGCAGGGTGCTCAACCTGGATATAGGCGGCGGAACGACCAATATGGCGCTGTTTGCGGGCGGCAATCCCGTGTGCGAGGGCTGCCTCAACATCGGCGGGCGGCTTTTGCGATTTCAGGCGGACGACCATACCGTGCTCTCCTTCACGCCTTCCATCGAAGCCGTGGCACGGGACAGGAGCATCGTGCTCTCGGAGGGCAAACGCCTGACCGACGATGAGATTGGCCGCTTGGCGGGCCGCATGGCGCAGGTGCTGGAGGAAGCCGCCGGGCTTCGGGAGCGCACGCCGCTGCACGATGCGCTGATTGTGGAGCACGGACTGCCGCGGAACCTGGAAGCGGATGTGTTCACCTTTTCGGGCGGCGTGGCGGACTGTATCTACGGCCTTACCGGCCATGGGGAGAACTTTCACGATCTGGGCGAAGCGCTGGGCAGAGCGCTGGCCGGCTCCCGATTTTTTACCGAGCGACGCGTGCTCCGTCCAGCCGAAACGAGCCATGCCACGGTGATTGGCGCCGGAGCATACAGCATGGCTGTGTCGGGGAGCACCATTCAATACCGAAGCATGGACCTGCCGCTCAAGTCGCTGCCGGTGGCGTCCGTTCCCTTCACGCGGGAGGGCGACATCGCGGGACTGCGCGAGGCGATCAGCCGGCAGTATGATATTTTCGACGGGGAATGCGCCATTTACATGGAGGGAATCCCCGCCATCACCTGGGAGGGCCTCAAGCGCGCCGCGGCGGAGATCGCCGACGCCATGCGCGACCGATCCCCGAAGGTTCTGATTTTCAAGGAAGACATGGCGAAAGCCTTCGGTCAGGCGCTGTCGCGGCACTGGGAGGGCGGCACGCCGTTTCTCTGCCTGGACGGCATCGAGTTGCTCTATGGGGACACCGTCGATATCGGCTCGCCGCTGGGCGGGGGGCGGGTGGTTCCCGTGATCGTCAAAACCTTTGCGTTTCCGCAGGAATCAAGGAGGTAGAGCATGCGCCTCAGCGTTACTTTGGGTGGACATGGCTACACCTTCCGCGACGTGCGGGAGGTCATGGGCAAGGCGAACGAGGAGAAGACGGGCGATCATCTGGCGGGCGTCGCGGCGCAGACGCCGCAGGAACGCGTGGCCGCGCGCGTCGTGCTCTCCAACCTGAGGGTGTGCGACATCTGCGAGCATCCCGCCGTGCCTTACGAGCAGGACGAGGTGACGCGCCTGATCCTGGACGACCTCAACACCCGGATTTACGATCGTTACAAGGACATGACCATCGGAGCACTGCGAGAGCACATCTTGTCTGCCGACGACACGGAGCTGTCGGTGCTCCGCCGCGGGCTTTCCAGCGAGGTGATCGCCGCCGTCTGCAAGCTGATGAGCAACCTGGATCTCATTTACGCCGCCAGAAAGATGCGCGTTACGGCCACCTGCGTGACGACCATCGGCGAAGCGGGAACCCTGTCCGCAAGGCTTCAGCCCAACCACCCCATCGACGATGTGGAGGGCATCACCGCTTCCACGCTGGAGGGGCTGTCCTTCGGCGTGGGCGACGCCGTGATCGGCCTCAACCCCGTGGACGCGTCCACCGAAAGTGTCAAGGCCATCCTGGGGCGGTTTGCGGAGCTGAAGGAAAAGTATCAGATTCCCACGCAGATCTGCGTGCTGGCGCACATCACCACGGGCATGGAGGCCGTCCGCCAAGGCGCGCCGTGCGACGTGATGTTCCAGTCCATCGCCGGCAGCGAGAAGGGCAACCGGGCGTTTGGCATCAGCAACGCCATGATCGCCGAGGCGAAGGATCTGATGGCGCGCGAGGGGACTTCCCATGGCCCTAACCAGCTGTACTTTGAAACAGGTCAGGGCAGCGAGCTGTCCTCCGACGCGCACAACGGCTGGGATCAGGTCACCATGGAGGCCCGCTGCTACGGCTTTGCGCGGCACTTCAGCCCCTTCCTGGTCAACACGGTAGTCGGCTTTATCGGCCCCGAATACCTGTATGACAACCGACAGTTCATCCGCGCGGGACTGGAGGATCACTTCATGGGCAAGCTGCACGGTCTGCCCATGGGCTGCGACTGCTGCTACACCAACCACATGCGCGCCGACCAGTTCGACAACGAGAACCTGGCGGTGCTCCTTGCCGCCGCCGGCTGCAACTACTTCATGGGCGTTCCCCACGGCGACGATGTGATGCTCAACTACCAGTCCACGGGCTATCACGACATCGCCGCGATCCGGGAAACCCTGCGCTTGCAGCCCATCGAGCCTTTCCGGCGCTGGCTGGAAAAGTGGGGCTTCTGGCAGGACGGCCGTCTGGGCCCCAATGCCGGCGACGCTTCCGTATTTCTGTAATCCGCAGGAGGGATGCACATGACTGAGCAGGAGATCCGCGCGGTAGTCGAGCAGGTGCTCCGTCAGATGCGGCAGACGGATCACCCGCCGGAGAGCCGGCAGCAGGAAGCGCCGTCCGAGGCGCTGCCCGACATTGCCGCCATTGATCTGCGGCGGCAGTACCTTGTGGAGCACCCGCACGATCAGGCGGCGTTCATGGCGATGAAGGAGAGAACCCCCGCGCGCATCGGCGTGGGACGCGCGGGAGCACGGTATCGCACGGAAACCATGCTCCGCTTTCAGAGCGACCATGCCGCGGCGCAGGACGCCGTGTTCTCCAACGTGTCTGACGAGTTCCTTGCCAAGATGCACTGGCCTGTTTACCAGACGACGTGCGACAGCCGCGAGGATTTTCTGACCCGTCCCGACAAGGGAAGAACGTTTGACGGCGAAACCCTTGGCAGGATCAAGGCTTCCGTTCCGGCGGGCACGCAGGTGGTGCTCTATGTGGCGGACGGGCTTTCGTCCAGCGCCGTGCAGGCGAACGCCGAGAATATTCTGCCGGTCATCAAGGAGGGGCTTGATGCCGCGGGAGTCCGGGTCAGCGAGCCGTTCTTCGTCCGTTTCGGCCGGGTGGCGACGGAGGATCAGATCGGCGAAGCGACAGGGGCCGACGTGGTCTGCGTGCTCCTTGGCGAGCGGCCGGGGCTGGTGACCGCCGAGAGCATGAGCGCCTACATCGCCTACAAGCCTACCGTGGGCATGGCGGAAAGCCGCCGCACGGTGCTGGCCAACATCCACCGGGGGGGCACGCCTGCCGTGGAAGCCGGCGCGCACATTGTGGATCTGATCCAGCTGATTCTGGAGAAAAAGAAGAGCGGTACGGAGCTGCCGGTGTAAAGGCGGAAGGGGGCGGACGACTTGCAGGGGGACCGGATACCGGCGAAGGTGCTGTCTGTCCGCCTGATTCCGCAGGTGGACGCGGGGCTTCGCAGGCAGCTCAAGCTGGACGAGAGGGCTCATTCCCTGGGCCTGATCACCTGCGACAGCGATGACGTAGGCTATACCGCCCTGGACGAGGCCACCAAGAAAGCAAGCGTGTTCGTCACTTACGCTCAGTCGATGTACGCGGGCGCGTCCAACGCCAGCACCGCGCTGGCGGGCGAATTCCTGGGCATACTGGCCGGGCCGACGCCCGACGAGGTGGAGAGCGGCCTTCTCGCCGCGCAGTACACGATCGAGCATGAGGCCAGCTTCTATTCCGCCAACGCCGACGATTCCGTCGTCTATTACGCGCACTGCATTTCCCGCACGGGCAGTTATCTTTCCGGGCAGTGCGGCATCGCCGAGGGAAGCCCGCTGGCGTATCTGATCGCCCCGCCGCTGGAGAGCATCTACGCGCTGGATCAGGCGCTGAAGGCGGCGCAGGTGGAGGTCGCGGCGTTTTACGGGCCGCCGTCGCCCACGAACTTCGGCGGCGCGCTTTTGACAGGTTCGCAGTCGGACTGCAAGGCGGCGTGCGACGCGTTTGCCGCGGCGGTGATGGACGTTGCGAATCACCCGATTGTCATCCGGCGCTGACGAGAGTAAGGAAGGGATCGCCAAATGGAGATTACGGCTCTGGGCATGATCGAAACGAGCGGGCTGCTGTCCGCCATCGAAGCGGCGGACGCGGGCCTCAAGGCGGCGGACGTCCGGCTGCTCGGCACGGATTATGTGCGCGGCGGTCTGGTCATGGTTCGCTTTGAGGGCGAGGTGGCGGCCGTGCAGGCGGCGGTGGACGCGGGCACCATGTCCGCGCAGCGCGTGGGCAATGTGGTCAGCTCCCATGTGATTCCCCGCGCCATGCCGGAGGTTTTCTGCATGCTGGCAAGCGACGTGGGGGCGGGGCCGGCCAGGATGCATAACGACGGGTGCGCCAACTGCGGCGGCTGTGAAGGCGGCATGCGGGAGATGCGCGCCTGCGCAAGGGCCGGGCAGAAGGCCGAACCCGCCGCGGAAGCGGAGCGGCGTCCGCCTGAGACCGGCGAGGACGCCACGCCGTTCCCGGAGGAGCTGAAAACGTGGAAGGTGCTTGCCCTGCGCTCTTTTGCCCGCAAGCTGCCCGGCTTTGAAATGAAGGCGAGCGAGATCCGCTACGCCAACAAGGAGCAGTTGCTGGACGCGCTGCAAGCGTACCTGAAGCGTTGATTTCCACAAGATGAAAGGAAGCGAAGGCCATGCCTCTGGATAAGGATCTTGCCTCGATCCAGGAAGTGCGGGATCTGGTCAAAAAGGCCAAGGCGGCGCAGGCGATCCTTGCCGAAATGAACCAGCAGCAGGTGGACCGCATCGTGACCGCGATGGCGGACGCCGCCGCGCAGAACGCCCGAAAACTGGCACAGATGGCTGTCAGCGACACGGGCTTTGGCAAAGAGAACGACAAGGTCGTCAAGAATCTGTTTGCGGCCCGCCGGGTCTACCAGTCCATCAAGGATGAGAAAACCGTGGGCATCATCCGGGAGGACGCGGAGAAGAAGATGCTGGAGGTGGCTATTCCCATGGGTGTGGTGGCGGGGCTTGTCCCCAGCACGAACCCAACGTCGACCACCATTTTCAAGGCGCTGATCTCGATCAAGGCGGGCAACGCGCTGATCGTGTCGCCCCATCCCTCCGCGCTCGGATGCATCGGCGAAACGGTGCGCATTCTGAACGCCGCCGCCGTGGAAGCGGGCGCGCCCGACGGCCTTGTCACCATGATGACCCTGCCCACGCTGGGCGGCACGGCGGAATTGATGAAGCTGTCCAACATGATCATCGCCACGGGCGGAAGCGCCATGGTGAAGGCGGCCTACTCCTCGGGTACGCCCGCGCTGGGCGTCGGCCCCGGGAATGTGCCCGCGTTCATCGAGCGCACCGCCGATATTCCCACCGCGGTACGCCGGATCATCGCGTCCAAGACCTTCGACAACGGCACGATCTGCGCGTCCGAGCAGAGCGTGGTGACGGAGGACTGCATCCGCGACGAGGTGGTCGCGCAGTTCAAGCGGCAGGGCGGCTACTTTGTTTCGGGCGAGGAGCAGCGCAAGCTGGAGGCCATCATCCGCCGCCCCGGCCAGGAAACCGTCAATCCTCAGATCGTCGGCAAAAGCGCGCTGGACATCGCCGGCATGGCGGGCATCACCGTTCCGCAGGACACCAAGGTGATCCTGTGCGCCATCGACGACGTGGGCCGGAACGCGCCCTTCTCCATCGAGAAGCTGTGCCCGCTGCTCGCCTTCTACACTGCGCCGGACTGGCAGCACGCCTGCGACCGCTGCCTGCAGCTGCTGGCCTACACGGGCATCGGTCACAGTCTGGCCATTCACACCAACAATCCCGAGCTGGTTCGCACCTTTGTGCTCAAGAAGCCCGTGTCCCGCGTGCTGGTCAACACAGGCTCCACGCAGGGCGGCATCGGCGCCACAACCGGCATTACCCCGTCCTTCACGCTGGGCTGCGGCGCGGTGGGCGGCTCCGCCACCAGCGACAACGTGACGGTGCATCACCTTTACCAGATCCGCCGGGCGGCGTATGGATTATTTGAACCCGAGGAAGTGGGGGAGCGCCTGGGCGCGGTTCAGGCGGAAGCCCGCTGTCCCGCGGACGGCGGCGCCATCAGCCCGGAGGATGTGGAACGCATTGTGCAGGCCGTGCTGCAGCAGGTTCGCGGCGGCTGAACGTCCCGCCCTGGATCGGCGTGAATGATGATTCTGCTAACGATTAAAGGAGGTTTTCTGCAATGGCTCAGGATTACGACAAGATTGCGCTGGGAATGATCGAAACCAAAGGTCTGGTTGGCTCTGTGGAAGCGGCCGATGCCATGGTCAAGGCGGCGAATGTGACCTTGATCGGCAAGGTGCATGTGGGCGGCGGTCTGGTGACGGTGATGGTTCGCGGCGACGTGGGCGCGGTCAAGGCGGCCACCGATGCGGGCGCGGCTGCCGCGCAGCGCGTGGGCGAGCTGGTTTCCGTCCATGTGATTCCCCGTCCCCATCCCGAAGTGGAAGGCATCCTGCCCCATATCGATCCGCAGTAAAAGAACGCGTCAAGCGTGGAGGAGAAACACATGAATCAGGATAAAATCGCTCTGGGCATGATTGAAACCCGCGGCCTGGTCGGCTCCATCGAAGCGGCCGACGCGATGGTGAAGGCGGCCGACGTGACCTTGATCGGCAAGGTGCATGTGGGCGGCGGACTGGTGACCGTGATGGTTCGCGGAGAAGTCGGGGCCGTGAAGGCGGCGGTGGACGCCGGCGCTGCCGCGGCGCAGCGCGTGGGCAACCTGATTTCCCAGCATGTCATTCCCCGGCCTCATGGCGAAGTGGAAGGCATTCTGCCGCATATCGGTTGATCGATTCTTCTAAAACATGCAGCGATGCCCCTGCTTAAGGAGGCTTATCAACCATGCGCTACATTACCGAGCGAGAACTGCGGGATCAATTTGCGGGCGGCGTTCCGGAGCATTATGACACGCCGTCGGACGCCCGGCTGACCCCTGCGGCTCGGCAATACCTGATGGATCTGCGTTTGTTCCGTCATCCCGCGTCGCCCGGGCGGGCTGCCTGCGCGGTGCAGGCGGGCGCGAAGAAGCCGGAGCACATGACAAATCTGAACAACCGCGAGCTGGTGTGCAAGACCCATCCCCATATTGTGCTGCGCGGAAAGCTGGACTCGCTGGAGAGCGACATTCTGCTGCTGCAGATCTCCTGCACCGGGGAATGGCGCGGCCGCCTGGAGGACGCGCTGAAGCTGGTGCGTCAGGTGATGGCGGCGGAGGTGCGGGACGTGCCTATGCCTGCGTGGACGCTGGACGGGATGGACGCCGAGCGGGTTCATCGGTGCTCCCACCATCCCGAGGAGTTCGGGTTTCCCGGCCATATCCTGCCCGCGCCGGAGCACGGGCTGTTGGCTGCGCAGCTCAACCGTCTGCGCGCGCAGACCCGGGAGACCGAGCTTGCCGCCGTGCAGGCTTTCTGGGACGGGCAATGCCTTGCGCATGAGGATTGCGTGATGGCGCTCAACCGCCTGTCCAGCTACTTTTATGTGCTGCAGCTCCGCGCCGCGGTGCGCTGAAACGGAGGAAGAAATGGATCAGATCGAGGCAATCGTGCGGGAAGTCGTTTCCCGTTTGGCGTGCGGCGGCGGCGCGGCCGATGAGCGACTGATCCCCGCCGAAGTCAGCGCGCGTCACGTGCACCTTTCCAAGGAGGATCTCAAGGCGCTCTTTGGGCTGGATCAGCTGGAATCCACCCGCGAAATATCCCAGCCGGGACAGTTTTTGTCGGGTTCACGCGTGCGCCTAATCGGCCCGAAGGGGATCCTGGACAATGTGGCCGTGCTGGGTCCCACCCGCAGCGCAACCCAGGTGGAAATTTCCGCCGGTGACGCCCGGGCGCTGGGCGTCAGTGCGCCTGTGCGGCTGTCCGGCGATCTTGCGGATGCGGCTGTCGTGACGCTTCAGGCGGGGAGCACGGTGATCACCCGCAAAGCCGCCATCGTTGCGAAGCGGCATATCCACATGACGCCTGCGGACGCCGCCGCGTTCGGCGTGTCCGACGGGCAGAGCGTGTCAGTGCGGATTCTGGGCACCCGGCCGCTGGTGCTGGAGGATTGCCCCATCCGCGTGACGAACACATCCGCGCTGGCCCTGCATATGGACACGGACGAAGCGAATGCCGCGGGTGCGGGGAAGGACTGCAAGTGCCGGATCGTCGGAGCTTGTGCTCCCACGTGTGCTCCGGTGCTCTGCACACAGCCGGAAGCGCCGGTTTCGGATGCTCCGCGGTGCTCCACTCTTGAGGACAAGCTGATTACGGAGCAGGTGATCCGCAGACAATGCGCGGCGGGCGTCAAGGCGCTGCTGATCGCCAAGGGGCAGATCATCACGCCCCTGGCCAAGGATACCGCCAAGGCGCTGGGCATGAGCATTACCTACGGAGGATAAGGCATGATTATTGCGAAAGTTGTCGGCAACCTGTGGGCGACCCGCAAGGAGGACACCCTTGTGGGGCGCAAACTGATGATTGTGGAACCTGCCCGCCTGGACGGCACTTCCACGGGGGAAGCGTTTGTCGCGGTGGACACCATCGACGCCGGGATCGGGGAGATGGTCATCGTGGCTCAGGGCTCCTCCGCGCGCAAGGCAGTGGGGCAGCAGGAATCTCCCGTGGACGCGGCGATTGTCGCGATTATCGACATTCATGAGGTGCAGAAATGAACGGGCTGGAACAGCTGCTGCACGGCGGCGTTGTGGGCGGCGGCGGCGCGGGATTCCCGACCTGGAAGAAGCTGTCCGCGCCGGCGGAGCAGCTGCTGATTAACGGCGCGGAATGCGAGCCGCTGCTCAAAAGCGATCAGTACCTGATGCGGCGCTATCCCGCGGAGCTGGTGGAAGCGGCCTCGCGCCTGGCCGGTCTTGTGGGAGCACGGGAAGCCGTCATCTGCCTGAAGGATCATTATACCGAGCAGATTGCGGCGCTCCGCAGGGCGATCGACGAGAAGGGCATGACGCCGCCGGTCAGGCTGCATCTGCTGCCTACGGTTTATCCTATCGGGGATGAGCAGTCCCTAGTGCACAGCGCGACGGGGAAAACGGTGCCGCCGGGAGCATTGCCCGGCTCGGTCGGCTGCACGGTGTGCAGCGTTTCCACGGCGCTGAACGCGCTCCGTGCGCTGAAGGATCGCCCCGTGACCAGCCGATTCGTAACAGTCGCGGGAGAAGTGAGCCGCCCCGGCGTTTACCGTGCCCCGATCGGCATGCCCGTGAGTCTGCTGCTTCAGCAGGCGGGCATGGCGGCAGACGGCAAGTACCGCCTGATGCTCGGCGGCCCCATGATGGGTGCTCTGGTTCCCCTGGAAACCGAGGCTGTGGTGACCAAAACGCTGGGCGGCGTGCTTGTTCTTCCCAGGGAGCATACGCTGGTGCGCCATGCCGAGCTGCCCATCGAAAGAGCACGCGTTCGCGCTCGCTCCACCTGCATTCAGTGCAGAACCTGTACCGATCTTTGCCCGCGCTACCTGCTGGGGCATCCGATTTATCCGCATCTGTCCATGCGCGCGTTTTCCTCGGGACAGGAGCGGATCGAACCGTCGGCCATGCTGTGCATGGAGTGCGGTATCTGCGAAATGTACGCCTGCCCCATGGGGCTCAATCCGCGGCGGGTGCAGCAGATGATGAAGGCGGAGCTTCGCGCGAAGGGCGAAAAGCCTGTCTTTGAGCTGAAGGAGCCGCCCGCGCTGGCGGAGCACCACGGTGCTCCATCAGGCCGCGTGCTGGCGCACATTCACGCGCAGCAGTACGATATTCCCGTGCCGGCGGAGGCTATTGAAGCGGTGTCCCCGGTGGTGTGCATTCCGCTGAAGCAGCACATCGGTGCTCCCGCCGCGGCCGTGGTCACCGCCGGGCAGAGCGTCTCCAAGGGAGACGTGATCGGCCGCATGGCGGAGGGTGCGCTGGGGGCGGACGTTCACGCCAGCATTTGCGGCACGGTGGAAAAGGTGGAAAACGACATCGTCGTGATCCGCAGCCATGCGTAAGGCAGGAAAGGAACATTTGCCATGATTTCTTTGGGTCTGCTGGAAACAAACAGCATCGCGCGAGGCATCATTGCCGGGGACGCCATGCTGAAAGCGGCTGAGGTCACGCTGCTGAAGGCGGGGGCTGTCTGCCCCGGCAAGTATGTCGTCGTCATTTACGGCGAAGTGGCGGCTGTATCGGCGTCCATGGACGCCGGCAAGCGATATGCCGCCGAATATCTGGTGGATGATCTGACCATTGCGAGCCTTGATCCGCAGGTGGTGGAAGCCATCACGGGCGGGTGCGAGCCATCCGTTCTGAGCGCCATGGGGGTCATGGAATTCTACACCATTTCCGCCGCGGTGGTTGCCGCCGACCTGGCCGCGAAAGCCGCGGACGTGCGGCTGATGGAAGTGCGGCTGGGGCTGGGCATCGGGGGCAAATCCTATGTGACGCTGTCGGGCGAGGTCGCGGCCGTGCAGAGCGCGATTGACGCGGGCACCGTACCCTCGCTGAAGGCGGGGACGCTGGTTTCGACCTGCGTGATTCCCTCGCCCCGGCGTGAAATTTTCGAAGCCATGTTATCATGACAGGAGGAATGCTTATGTCGTCTCAAATCTTTGCCCATCGGGGAGCATCCGGGTATGCTCCCGAAAACACGCTGGAAGCGTTTGAAATGGCGGCAAAAATGGGCGCCCATGGCGTGGAGCTGGACGTGCACATCTGCCGCAGCGGCGAATTGGTCGTTGCCCATGACGAGACCCTCGAACGGGTCAGCGATGGCGAGGGCTGGATCAAGGATTATTCCCTGACCGAGCTGAAAAAGCTGCATTTCAACCGCACGCATCCGGAGTTTTCGGACGCGCGCATGCCCACGCTGCAGGAGGTTTTCCGCCTGCTGCAACCCACGGGTCTGCGGATCAACGTCGAAATGAAGAACAGTCTGATTGACTATCCCGACTTGGAGCGCGGCGTGATTGACCTGGCGGAAAAAGAGGGTATGATCGACCGTCTGATCTTCTCGTCTTTTAACCATCACAGCTTGCTTCGCGTGAAGGCGATCGACAAGCGCTTCTACTGCGGGCTTTTGTACGACGCGACGCTGGTCAAACCCTGGGCGTATGCGGTGGCATTGGGCATGGACGCGCTTCACCCGAACTATACTGAGGTGCTCCTGCAGCGCGGCGAGTGCTCCGAGGCGCACAAGGCGGGTATCCAGGTGAACCCCTGGACGGTCAACAACGAGGCGGACATCCGTGGCTGCCTGGAGACGGGCGCCGATATTCTCATCGGTAATTATCCCGACCGCAGCCTGCGCCTGCTGAAGGAATGGGAAGCGGTGAAGTAATCTCGTCATCGGAGCATGCTCCGGGCATGCAAAAGAGCACCGGCAAGACAGATTGTGCTTGTCGGTGCTCTTTATTTGACGCCTTGAAGAACGCGGCGTACATCATGGCCGAATCTCCGATGAACTCAGCGACATCCTCGACGCTGCTCAAACCCATCCAGCCAGCGGCCCTGCATCCTATTTTGAAAGGTACGGGGCCGCGTGGTTCTGAGGCACAGACGCTTGGACGGGCTTTCGGGGGAATCAGCCCGCCGAAATCCTGCTTTGCCCGGGTTTTCGCGCAGGATGCCCGTGCGTCCCTGTTACAGTCTGGCAACAAACGCCTGATAGGGGGCCAGGATTGTATCGCCGGAAACCTCCCGGTCATGATCCAGGTCATACACTGCTTTGATGAAGTGTACCGTCTGCTCTTCGCCCGTGTAGTTGAGCAGGAAGAGCACCCGCTCCTTTTCCGAGCGGCGGACAGCCGCTTCCACGCAGGCGGGGATTTCCGCCACGTCCGCGTAAGGTTCCTTCACACCGAACCTGTCAAGGAACAAAAGCGCCGCGTCCCTGCTGAAGCCGCTGCCCCAGTAGCAGGCCTCGCCGCCGGAGGGATAGGCCTTGCAAACCAGCGCGGTTTCGCCCTTCATGGGGCCCGCCTGATACACGCCCTCCGCCGTGCCGTCCACGGCTTCCAGCGATTCGATAAAGTTCGGCGCGTCGATTTCCCGGCCGCCCGCCGTGATCACCGCGGGCTCGTCTGCGCGGGCTATGGAGTAGTCCGCCACACGAACGCCGCATAGCTTGCTCGCGTAGCCCGGCATGGGCATCATGGGGCAGCGCCCGTATTCGTCCTTGTACCCGGTGCGCGCGCCCATCACCAGCTTGCCGCCCTGCGCGCAGTAGCTTTCCAGCAGACGGGCGGTGTCCTCGGTGAGGATGGCGGCGTGGGGGTAGAACAGGACGTCATAGCGGCGCAAGTCCTGAAGGGTGGTGTCAAAGTCCTTGGTGTGGCGGATGTACAGCCGGTCCAGCGGCGTGTGGCTCTCCTGACAGGCGGTGAAAATCGCGCCGGAGGAGGCACGATCTATCGGCCCGTGCCACAGATCCCGCTCCCCGTCCCACTCGTTGAGGTAATCCGTCACGAGGGCCACCTTCGCTTCGTAGCGGCTTCCGGCCAGACCGGACAGCTTCCGCACGCGCTTGCCGAAGGCCGTCACCTCCGCCATGCGGCGGTTGGGCCGGTTGTCGTAATCGTTCAGGCCGTGCCAGTAGATTTCCGTGCCGTAGGGCGCGGTGCGCCAGCGGAAGTAGCTCACGTAATCCGCGCCATGGGCGATGGACTGCATGCTCCACAGCGTCATCTGCCCCGGCTTGGGCATGGGCGCCAGCATGGAGAAATCCCAGCCGTTGGCGCCGCTCTGCTGCTCCATGATGCCGAAGTTGGGGGACAGGGCCCGCGCCAGGCTCAGATTCCAGCTCCACGCCCGGTCGCGCAGGCTGCTGTGACGGCCGTTCACGCCCTCGTCGCCGTAGGCAAAATTGGGGTAGCTGTCATAAGTGATGAAGTCCAGGGCTTTGTTCACCATGTCAAAATTGTCCAGATGGCTGAACAAGCCGTTGGTGGTGATGAAGCGGTCGCCGATGAAGGGCCGCAGGGTATCGGCCTGGAGCTTGGCGTAGTTCACCGCGCTGCGGGAAATGAAGCGCAGCTCCAGCAGGCGCATGTGAGGGTTTTGATGCTCGTGGGGGCTGAACCGCTCCATGTCCACCTGGGACCAGTCCGTGTACGTCTGGTTCCAGAATCGCGCGCCGATGGCCTCGTTGAGCTTGTCCAGGGTGCCGAACTTCTGCCGCAGGTAGGCGCGGAAGGCCTTGCGGTCCGCCTCGGAGTAGAAGTCGTTGATTTCGCAGTTGATCTCGTTGTCCAGCTGCCACCCTACAATCGCGGGATGCTGTCCGTACCGCCGACCCAGCGCTTCCACGATCCGGCGGGTATAGGCCTGATAAACGGGGGAGTTGTAGTTGTAATGGCGGCGGTGGCCGTGATGCATCACGTTGCCGTCCTTGTCGGCGTTGAGCACCTCGGGATACGCCGCGGTGAGCCAGGCGGGAGGCGTGGCGGCGGGCGTGTACGGGAGCACGATTTCTTCCTACCGCACATCGCTGGATGGCGTGAACTATACGGCGGCATCCTTCACGGCAACCAAAAAGCTGTCCGCAGCCGGAGATATGACGATGACGGTCACGGTTACGGACAGCCGTGGCCGGACGGCGACATATAGCACCACCTTCAAAGTGCTGGATTATTCGCCGCCTTCCATCACAGCCTTCTCCGCTGAACGCTGCAACAGTGATGGATCTGCCGCTCAGCTGGACGGCACGAAAGCCCGGTACTCCTTTGCAGGAAAGGTCACCGCTCTGAATAACAAGAACGGTCTTTCCTGCGTGGTGTACTACAAACTGAAGAGCGCCACAGCCTGGACGACTGCGGAGCAGATGGCCATCACCAGCTATACGCTGAGTGCCACCAACAAGCTCCTGTCCCAGACCTTTGACGCGCTGTACAGCTATGATCTGAAGGTGCGTTTGACCGACTATTTCTACTACGTGGAACAGGCCGTCAGCATCGGCACCAAGGGAGTTATCCTGGACTTCATGGCGGACGGCACCGGGATCGGCATCGGGAAGGTGGCTGAAACTTCCGGGTATATCGACTGCGGCTGGCCACTGAAGCTGAGCTCCGCATTGGCGGTTGCCTACGGAGGCACGGGCGCCACATCGGCGGCAGGCGCGATTGCCAACCTGGGCGGCGTGAAGAAGACTGGAGACACGATGACGGGCAACCTGAATATTTCCGGATACCTTTACCCTTCGGTACTTCTTCTTCCAACCTACAACGATACCACCAACCGGACGGTGTTTGAGGGCAGCTACGCTGGCGCTTCCTCCTTTGCCGCGTGGGAGGACAGCACGGGCAACAACCGGAGAATGTTGGAAGTCCGCACGAAGGCTTATCAGAACAGCCTGGACTGGGCTGTGCTCCTGCGGGTCTGTGACGCGGGCACCTGGGGCAATTACCGAGTCTTCCATTCCGGCATGGTCTCCGGTGTGCCTGTCGCCAACGGCGGCACGGGGGCCACTACCGCCGCAAACGCCCGGAGCAACCTTGGCACAAACAACGCGGCGAATATCACCACAGGCACACTTCCGACGGCGAGACTTCCGTTCAAGTACACCTATGGCTCCACGTCCATCAACGGTTCCAGCGCTACCTATGTGGATTACTCGTCTGCGGGCTTCACCTCAACACCCGTGGTTCTGGTGACCTATTCTACGACGTCGGGCAACTGGTCGGGCGACAACGGCGCGATCAAGGTGCACAGCAAAACGACCAGCGGATGCTATATCGTAGTCGGCGGCAACTTCAGCACAAGCCGTAACGTTGACTGGTTTGCTTTCGGTGTATGACCATGACCAGATATCATTCCCGGGATCAGCCCGCTTCCAATTCGGAGGCGGGTTTTTCTATATCAAAATGATTGGAGGAAACAACAATGCGGAACTTTTCTATCGACCTGATCTGGGCCAAGATCCAGATCGCCATCACGGCCATCGGGGGATGGCTCGGATACTTCCTTGGAGGCATCGACGGTCTGATGATTGCTCTCATGATCTTCATGGGGCTGGATTACGTGACCGGGGTCATGTGCGCGATCATCGACAAGAAGCTGTCCTCTGCCGTGGGCTTCAAGGGTATCTGCAAAAAGGTGCTCATCCTGTTCATGGTGGGCATTGCGAACATCGTCGATCTGCATGTGATCGGCTCCGGCAATGCGCTGCGCGGTGCGGTGATCGCTTTCTATCTGTCCAATGAGGGGCTGAGCCTGCTGGAGAACGCGGCCTATATTGGACTGCCCATCCCGGACAAGCTGAAGGCTGTTCTGGAGCAACTGCACGACCGCAAGGAAAAGGAACACAAAGAGGACGAAACCGACCAGGGCGACGGCGAATAACCGCCGCCCTTTTCATATGTGGAGGTGATGAAAATGTCTGAAAGAATCAATACGCCGTTCACCAATGATCACTTTGCCGACTGGTGTCAGAAGATGGTGGGCCAGCCGTACTGGTACGGCACCTGTGTTTATAAAGCCACCAACAGCCTGCTGTCCCGCAAGAGCAACCAGTATCCGTCCTCTTATGCTTCCAGCCGCATGTCCCGTTACAAGCAGGACATCGCCAATAAGACCGTCGTCTCCGACTGCATTGGCGGCTGCAAGGGCTACGCCTGGACAAACGGCGGTCAAGGCGTGCTCGAAGCCATCGGGACGGACAAGAGCATCACCAGCGAGTATGGCTCTAACGGATGTCCAGATAAGGGCGCGAACAGCATGTTCACCTGGGCCAAGTCCAAAGGGATGGACTGGGGCACCATCGACACCCTGCCGGAGATCCCCGGCCTAGCGCTGTACAAGGATGGTCACGCCGGATACTACATCGGAAACGGCTATGCCGTGGAGTGGCAGGGCTTCAATTATGGCTGTGTGAAGACGCAGGTGAAAAAGCGCCCTTGGACACACTGGTACAAGCTACCGTTTATCGACTATGGCGACACCAGCGGCGCACAGATCGCTGCGGAGGCGGTCGCCGTGTACACTTTGGGAAGCCGACTGCTGAAGAGCGGTTCTTCCGGGGCTGACGTCAAGGCCCTGCAGGAACTGCTGAACCAGCTGGGTGCCGCCCTTGAGGTGGACGGTCAGTTCGGCAGCAAGACGGAAGCCGCTGTGAAGGCATTCCAGAAGAGAGCCGGAGTCAAGCAGGACGGCAAGTACGGCGACCAGACCCATGCCGCCCTGATGGCCGCTGTGGCGGAGGACGATGCCGGGCACCAGGCAATGACGGAAACACAGCCTGAACCGGAGCAGGAACAGCCTGTGACCGGACAGACCACCATCCGGGTGCTGATCAAGTCCTCCGGCGGGAAGGTCAACATCCGCACGGGCAACGGTACCAGCTACAGCCGGATCACCGCTGTCGCGCCGGGCACCATGCTGGAGTATGTGGCCAGCGCCTTTAACGGCTGGCAGGCTGTGAAGATCGGAAGTCAGGTCGGATGGGTTTCCGGGGAGTTCAGCGAGATCACAACCGAATAAATGATCATGGGGTTTTGCCTTCGGGCAGAGCCCCAGCTTTTTTATTGGAAAAACCGGAAAAGTGCCGCTCCAACTGTCCGTAAGGCACTGAAGGAGAACTCCTTCAGATTGGAGTGATACGAATGACGGATCTGGAAAAGCAGAAAGTTGCCGTCCTGCGCAGCCAGGGTCAGAGTTACGGGGCCATTGCCGACGCCCTTCATGTGTCTGTGAATTCTGTCAAAACTTTCTGCAGGAGGAGCCATCTTTCCGGCTCGAAGCCTGCTGAAAGTTTGCCTGAAAACAACTTGACTGAAAGCGAAAACAGAGTGATTACTACTGTCACCGAAACGCCGAAACCCCTTGTAAAAGCTGGCGTTTCGCCCGCACATCCATCCTGCAGGGTCAAGTTGACCTTCTCGGAGAAAGGTGATGAGAACGCCATCCCGGATGTGCTGGGAATGCTCATGAACTCAAGATGCAGACAGAGGTGATGACAATGAAGAGAGTGGTATGCCTCTACCGTGTTTCCACCGTTGGTCAGGTGGATCACGACGACATCCCCATGCAGCGTATCGCCTGCAGGGACTACGCCGCCACACACCCGGACTGGGAGATCGTTGATGAGATTTCTGAAAAAGGTGTCTCTGGGTACAAGGTGGCCGCGAATGACCGCGACGCCATTGTGGAGATCAAGAAGAAAGCCATCAAGGGCGAATTCGACGTCCTGCTGGTTTTCATGTTCGACCGCCTGGGCAGACGTGAGGATGAGACGCCGTTCGTGGTGCAGTGGTTTGTTCAGCAGGGCATCGAGGTTTGGAGCACCCGCGAGGGGCAGCAACGCTTCGACACCCACGTGGACAAGCTGCTCAACTACATCCGGTTCTGGCAGGCATCCGGTGAAAGCGAAAAAACCTCCATCCGTGTGCGCACCAAGCACCTGCAGATGATCGAGGATGGCCAGTACCGGGGAGGCTACCTGCCTTACGGGTACAAGCTGGTGCACAAGGGCCGCACCAATAAGAAAAATCAGCCGGTGCGAGACCTCGTCATAGACGAGGATGAAGCAGTCATCGTCCGGGAGATTTTCCATCTTCTGATCGAGGAAGGCTACGGCACCAATCGGGTGGCCAACTACCTGAATGAGCGCGGCATCAAGACCAAGCGCGGAACGACCCTCTGGCGGGCGACTTCCGTCCGGGCGCTGATTGACAACCGGATCTACCTAGGCTACATGCGGATGGGCGACACCTACTCGCCCAAGCAGGAACACCTGCAGATCATCGATGAAGCCACATGGGAAAAATGCCAGGAGACGGTCAAGGGCCGGGCCACCTGCCTGAAGCATGAAATGAAGGTGCCGGAGCGGACGGACACCCGGAGCCTGCTTTCCGGCCTGATTTTCTGTGCAGACTGCGGATCACGGCTGACCTTCAGCCACAACACGACCCGCCGGAAGCTGGCTGACGGGACGGTCAAGCTGTATGAGCGTGACTGCTACCGCTGTTACCGGAAGATCAACGCAAGGGAATCATGCTCCGGGCAGAGCTCCTACTGCGCGGACACCATCAACGAAACGGTACTCTATGAGATTCGCCGCATTCTTTCCATCATCAAGCAGAAGCCGGAAGCGGCCCTGCTGGAGAAGGCGAAGGAAAACCATGGTGATGTGTACGAGGTGGCCTACAAGCAGGCCGAGAAAGATTTCTTTGAGGCCCACAAGCAGATGAACGCCCTGGAGGATCAGACCATGAAGTTCCTCACGGGGGAGAACACCGTGGACATCAGCATCGTCAACTCCATGATGCCGAAGTACAAGGAAAAGCTGGAAACCGCTCAGCGTCGGATGGAAGAGGCCAAGGCCAGGATGGAAAAAGAGAAGGAAGCCGCCAGAGACGCCACTCAGGAAGTAGCCGACCTGCTTTCCTGGGCAGACACCTTCGACGAAGCCAACGCGGAAACAAAGCACATGATCATTGCCCGGCTGGTGGAGCGGATCGAAATCAACCATGACTATGAGGTCGAGATCAAGTTCCGAATCAGCGTTGAGCAGTACATGAAGATCGCGGCATAAGCGCCGGAAAATACGAACTCCCACGGGGTATGTGCCTCGTGGGAGTTTTTTTCGTCTTTTTTACTCGATTTCGAGAGTGATTGCTTCCTCCATGTGCGGCTGCTGGTTCTGGTAAACGGGCACTAAGGAGATGCCAGTCAAATCATTCATGGCATCAAATAATACTTCATATACAAGCTGGTTTTCTCCGCTTATTCCGACACCTTGCACTCCGTTCTCTGAAATTATTTCACCATTGACATATAGGTACCAATCCTCGATCATGTCAATATGATCCGGATTCTCCCATGTCTTCCAGACTTGAATCCACGCATCCGGGCAGGTGATCGTGATTTTTCCACGCAAATCGATATGTCCTGCCGTCAGTTCAGCCATAGCCGTATAATTCGAGCCACTTATGCTGCCTTTCAGCCGTGTCAGATCGGTGTTCTGATTCAAAGTGAATTCAAAGAAGGTGTTTTCGCCTCTCTCCGTCGACTGCCGATACGTGGTTCCGTCTTGATACATGATGCTGTGAATACGATAAAGTTTTGCCTGGAAAGTCAAGGTTTCCTCAAGACGATCATCAGGAATTTCACACTCTTTCCATCCGATGACGCTACCATCTTCCTGGACGATATTGTCCCCGCCAATAATATCAAGATAGGTTCCGTCCGCTAAACTCAGACCATCATGCAATCCTTTTTCTGTGCTTTCAATCCATCGCTGGCTTTGACCATCAAGCTGCAGGATTGCCTGCTGACGTTCAGGCTCGTCGCTGATCATAGTTTGGGAGACAATCATGTTTTCTTCAACCCAATCCCAATTGATTTCACCATCCGGGCTGCCTTCATGGAGAACGGTTGAAGTCCAGTCGCCGCTCATCCGATATGAAATAAACACTCGGTTTCCTTCATAATATGCCTGCTCGATACGGATGGTGATACCATCATCTGTTGTCCATTCACGTTCAATAGGATCGGCGACTTTATCTACTTCTGAAAGTCTGCTGTCCCCACGCGGATTCTGCGCCAGTTCGCCGAAGAGCCCAAGCCCGGCTGCAAGTGCGGCGGTCATGGAAATAATAACAAGAGCAATAACAAGAATGGCAGATGTAGAAAGCTTTTTGACCACAGGTTCTTCTCCTTTCGCTTTTCGTGCAATCTGGTAATGCAGCGAAGGCGCTTCGTCAATCCCGCGAGTACAATCGTCAATCGCAGCGCGGATGCTGTTCATGATTTCCTGATCAGTTTTCATCGTCTTCGCCTCCTTCCAGTTCGGTTCTCAGTTTCTGCTTTGCCTTATGGATTCTGCTGGAAACAGCTGCTTCCGTCAGGTTCAGCATTTTTGCGATTTCTTTGATGGGATAGCCCTCATAGAAATACAGCAGAACGACTTCCATGTATTTGGGCTTCAACTTCATGATCGCCATGGTCAGTGCAATATGATCATCGCTTGGTGGCGCAGATGACAGAAAGGGCAGCTGGTCGATGGAAACACGAAAATCAATGTATCGATACCAGGCACTCCGTCTGTAATCCCGGCAGCAATTGATTGCGATCCGGATCAGCCAGGTCTTTTCACTGCTTTCCCCACGAAAAGAATCCATGCTCCTGAAAGCCTTCAGAAAGGTTTCCTGTACCACATCCTCCGCAGCAGTACGATCTCTCAGGTATATGCAGCAGATTCGGAGCAGATCCTTTTCATATTGCTGCACCATTTGATCAAGTCGGTCTGCCGGGGTTTGATTCGGCGCCTGAATCATTCCCACCGTTGATCACCTCCTCAATCATTTAGACGATGGGCAAGCCCAAAACTTAAATTTTTCAGAAAATGTTTTTCGAGGTGGCTTTTTCGATGCCACCCCATTGTTATACTCGATTTCCGGCCCTTAAGCCACACCGATTTCTATCGCATCGTTCACCTCGACACAAAGTGCCTGTCACTTGAGCCACACCGACTCGTGTATCTCAAGAGGAGGGCGCTTTGTTATGCAAGATGGTGAACACCCCGGATTTTGAACACCCCTCCGGGCAGTGGAGAAAAAATACATCGTTCGGAAATTGTCTGTTTTTCGATGTGAACAGCGTGATGGATTCCGCTCATTTTGGCTCTCCAAAATGAACATATCGTTTTCCTGAGAAAATGAAAAACCCTCGAAAACGTAGTGTTTTCAAGGGTTTGTGGTGGTCGCAACAGGACTCGAACCTGTGACCCCATCGATGTGAACGATGTGCTCTCGCCCTCCGTCATCACGCGGATCAGCGGCTCCGTGCCGGAAACGCGGACGATCACACGGCCAGACGCGCCCAGCGCTTTCTTTTCGGCTTCGACGGCCCCTTGAATGACGTCGTCGGTGTAGAATCTGAGCTTGCCTTCGGCGCTCGTCCTGACGTTTTGAAAGGCCTGCGGATATTTTTTCATTTGCGACGCAAGGACGGACAACGGCGTTCCTTCCCGCTTCAAAAGTGAAAGCACCTGAATGGCGGTCAGCTCGCCGTCGCCAGTTGTGGCAAAATCGCGGAAAATGAGGTGCCCGGACTGCTCTCCGCCCAGCGTGTACTCCTCCTGCAGCATTTCTTCGAGCACAAACCTGTCGCCCACCTTTGTGGCGACAAAGTTCATACCGTTTGCTTCGCAGAATTTTGTCAGCCCCAGATTGCTCAGCACCGTGCCGACCAGCGCGTTTTTTTCAAGCCGTCCGCGTTTTTTCATGTCCAGCGCGCAAAATGCCAGCATCTGATCGCCGTCTACGATTTCGCCCTTTTCATCCACGCAGAGGCATCTGTCCGCGTCTCCGTCGAAAGCGACGCCCGCATCCAGCCCATGCTCAACTACATAGCCGCTCAGCGCCTCCATATGCGTGGACCCGCAGGCTCTGTTGATATTCAGGCCATCCGGCTGATGAAAAAGAAACTGCGCGTCAACGCCCAGCTCGCGCATCAGCTTGACCGCGCTGAGGGAAGCCGCGCCGTTTGCGCAGTCAACGGCGATCCGCAAGCCCTCCGGCGAATGTAAGACCGTGCTTTTCAGATGATCGACATAAATCTTGACCGCATCCGTCGCCTGCGTCAGCTTGCCGACCCCGTCGCCCGAGGGCAGGTCAAAGGGGCCGTCCTTTGCAATCAGCGATTCAATTTCCTCTTCCAGCGCGTCCGGCAGCTTATAGCCGCTGCCGCCGAAAATTTTGATGCCGTTATATTCTGCGCTGTTGTGCGAGGCGGAGATCATTACGCCGGCGTCCGCTTTATACCGGCCGACCAGATAAGCCACGGCGGGCGTCGGCACTTCGCCCAGGTCGAGCACGTCCGCGCCCACGGAGCACAGGCCGCCGGAAAGGGCGCGGGAGAGCATGGGGGATGACAGGCGAGTGTCCATGCCGACGGCAAAAAGCGGCCTTCTGCGCGCATTGCTCATGACTTTGGCGGCGGCCCTGCCCGCCAGCATGGCCAACTCGCAGCCAAGCTCTCTGTTCGCCACGCCGCGAATGCCGTCTGTTCCGAATAAGCGGCCCATTTACCGCGCCTCCTTTGGCACAATGTCGTTTTGGCTTTTATAAATGCAGTTTTCGGGGACGCCTCCGCGCACGGAGGAAAGGGGATAAACGGTGGCTCCGCGCCCGATGACCGTGCCGGGGTTGAGGACGCAGTTGCAGCCGATCTCCGCAAAATCGCCCACGAGCGCGCCCAGCTTCTTCATTCCCGTCTGCACCGTCATGCCGTTAAAACGGATGCAGACGGGGGTTTTATCGCTTTTCAGGTTGCTGGTTACGGCGCCCGCGCCCAGGTGGGCTTTGTAGCCCAGAATGGAGTCACCCACATAGTTAAAATGGGGGGCCTGCGCGCCGTCCAGCAAAACGGCGTTCTTGATCTCCACCGAATTGCCGGCCAGTGTGCCGCGCCCCAGAATGACGTTGCCCCGAAGGAACGCGCCGTGACGCAGCTGCGCGCCGGCGCAAATGACGGCGGGCGCGGCGATAAACGCGGAGGGCGCGATGACGGCGGTTTTTTCCGCCAGCACGCCTTCCTTGAGCCACACGTAATTTGGTTCGTCCCTGAGGGCGGCGAGCAGGGAAAGCACCACGCTTTGCAGCGCGGCGACCGCTTCCCATGGTTTTTCCCAATTGGTCAGATATTCCGCCGCGGCGGTATGCGTGAGGTCAAACAATGAACCAAATGACAATCCGTCCATTTTTCATCCTTCCTTAGATGCCTTTTGCCGTTCCCGGATATTTTATCCGAATGCGCGTCCGAATATGATGACCGTGCCAAAATAGACGCTGATTCTGATCGGACATAAAGATGAGTTTTTAAACGCATTGCGTATTGTGTGCAGCGGTACCCGCGGGATATCCTGACTGATACAGCGGAGCGGCAAAAAACGTTTACGCTTACGCCGTTTTGTAAACAAAGCGATTGCTCTGCCCGCTATCATGGGCGCTGGGCAAAGATCCGCTTTGTGCATCGCTGATTTCCCCGGCGGCCTGTGATTTTCCGCCCGGTTAAGGGACCGGCCTGGCCGCTCAATGCGTATCAGAGTCGCCCAGGGGCTCAGGAAAAGCGGAAATACCATGGCCCGCAAACGCCCGGGCGGCCTTTAGCCGCCCCGCCGCGAAAGGCTTGACGAACAGTCGCCGCCGCGCTATACTTATTTTTGACAAGTGCATATCCTCTGCGTCGGGTGCGTTTTAAAAGAACGCCCAACAGGGAAGCGGGTGAAAATCCCGCACAGGACCGCTACTGTAAGCGCCGCCGGACGGAAACGTCCGGGCGTTTCGCCCAATTGCCACTGGCGATTTGCCGGGAAGGCGGGTGAAATGAGGCGCTAAGTCAGGAGACCTGCCCGGCGCCGCCAAGGCTTTCTCCCTCGGAATCAGGGAGCATGTCAGGAGGGAAAAGCAAATGCTGTCCTTCTTCCCATGCCCCGCGTCAATCTGCCTTGGCGCGGGGCATGCATATTTCTATGGACAGACCGGGAAAAGATGAAGGAGGTACTTGTCAACATGAAACGGTTCCTATCTCTTGCGCTGATCCTTGCACTGTCGTTTTCCGTAATGCTTTGCGCCCAGGCGCAGAGCACGCCCCTTGTGGTGACGGATACGGCCGGAAATCAGGTAACCATTGAAAAAACGCCTGAAAAAGTCATCTCCCTGGCAGCCAGCAACACGGAAATCCTCTATGCGCTCAATGCGGGCGCCAAGGTCGTTGGCGTTGATGCCTATTCCGATTATCCGGAGGAGGTGTTGAAAAACGCGCAGGTTGTCGGCGATTACAACGGGCCGAACGTGGAAAGCATTCTGGCGCTTGACCCGGATATCGTTTTCGCCGCCAATTATTTGCAGCAGGACGCCATGGACGCGCTGAAAAACGCCGGAATCACGGTTGTTTCCGTCGAAGCGACCCGGTATCAGGATATTATACCGTCCATTGAGCTGGTTGCTTCCGTGATGGGGGTGCCATCCGACAGCGTGATTCAGCAGATGCATGAAGAAGAAGCGCAGGCGCTGACGTTTGCCGACGCCTGCAAGGGAAAGACGGTCTATTACGCCCTTTCCTATGGCGAGTGGGGCGATTGGACGGCCGGCCCCGGCACATTTATCCAGAGCATGATCGAGATGCTGGGCGCGAAGAACATCGCGGACGATATGCCGGTTGCATGGCCGATGTATTCAGTGGAACAGCTTCTTGAAAAGGATCCCGAGGTGATTCTTGTGTCGGGCGGCGACGCGGCGGCGCAGGCTTTCTGCGCCCTGAGCGGGTACCAGGAGCTGACGGCGGTCAAGGAAGGACGCGTTTATGGCGTAGACGCGAACACGTCGTCCCGTCCCGGGCCGCGCATTACGCTGGCGCTGATTGATTTTGCGCGGGCGATCAGCGGAACCAAGTGATGAAGATAAGGCCGGGAGAGGCGAACATGCTTCTCCAGGCTGATATTATGCGGAATGGATTGATATAGGTGGCAAAAAAACGGGGTAACTGGCTGATCCTGCCTCTTGCGCTGGTCAGCGCTGCGCTGCTGCTTGTGTACGTGTGCTTTGGCAGCGCGCGGCTGTCGCTTGAGCAGGTCATCGCGGCGCTCGGGTATCGCTTCTTTGGCCTGGGCGAAAAGGTTGGAAATCACGGCGCGATCGTCGAGCTTCGCCTTTGGCGCACGATGCTGGCTTATTTGACGGGCGCGGCGCTGTCCGTTTCGGGCGCAGCGATGCAGGCGGTATTTGGCAATGCGTTGGCGGACCCGCACATCATGGGCGTATCATCCGGCGCGGCGCTCGGCGCGGCGATAGCGACCGTTTTTTCTTTACAGACGACCATGCTCGGCCTGAGCGCAGTCAGCCTGTGCGCGTTTGCAGGCGGGCTGGCGGCGGCGTTTGCGGTCATGGCTGTGGCCAGAATCAACGGTCGCGCCGGCACGACGGGGCTGCTGCTGGCGGGGGTCGCAATGGGGGCTTTTTTATCCGCCCTCTTGTCCGGCCTGCTGGCGCTCAACCGCGGCAGCGCGGAAGCGGTCTATATGTGGACGATGGGCAGTTTTTCCGCGGCGTCAGATACAAAGGTCTCGCTGGCCGCCGCGACGCTGGCTTTCTGCCTTGCGCTGCTCCTGCTTTTTTCAAGGGAGCTGAACCTGCTTTTAACAGGAGAGAGCGAAGCTGCTTCCCTTGGCGTTCATGTGCGCTTTGTGCGCGGCGCGGTGCTGCTGATATCGACCATGCTGACGGCGGTGGTCGTCTCCATGAGCGGCGTGATCGGCTTTGTTGGCCTGATGATGCCGCATGCGGCAAGAAGAATCTCCGGGCCGAAGCATCAAACGCTTTTTCCAATCAGCGCGCTGCTCGGCGGGATTTTTCTGATGACGGCGGATACGCTGGCGCGTTCGGTTGCCAGGGTGGAGATCCCCGTCGGCGTTCTGACAAGCCTGATCGGCGGGCCTTTTTTCCTGTTTCTTTTAAGAAGGATGAGAACGGGGAAAAGGAGGAGCGAACATGCTTGAATGCCGGAATCTGAGCTTTTCCTATGGTGAAAAGCCCGTGCTTCAAAATATTTCGCTCGCCTTTGAAGACGGCAGGGTGTCCTGCCTGATAGGGCCGAACGGTTCGGGCAAAAGTACCCTGCTGTCCCTTTTATCTGGGCTTAGAAAGCCTGATGCTGGGCAGGTGCTGCTTGATAAAAAGCCGGTCTGCGAATACGGACGGAAGGAACGCGCGCGGAGAATTTCTTATGTTCAGCAGAGCGCGCCGACGGATTTCGATTTTACCGTCGCCGATGTGGTGATGATGGGGCGCTACCCTTATCTGCCGCCCCTTGGCGGCATCGGGACAAGGGATAAAGAATGCGCAGATAAGGCAATGGAAAAAATGGGGCTGCTCGCCCTTGCCGCGCGCCCGGCGACCGCGCTCAGCGGCGGCGAGTGGCAGCGCGTGATGATCGCGCGCGCCATATGCCAGGACACGAAGACAATTCTGCTGGACGAGCCGGTCGCCAGCCTCGATCTTTCCTATCAGTTGGAAACGCTGAAATACGTGCGCGAACTGGCGGGAGAGGGACGGTGCGTCGTTGTTGTTTTGCATGCGTTGGCTTTGGCGCTGCATTATTCCGACGAGCTTTTCCTGATAAAAGACGGAGCACTGTTTGCCGCCGGCGCGCCTGAAAAAGTCCTTTCGGCCCCAAATATCATGACTGTTTACGGCGCAAAGGCCGGCGTTGAAAGGCTGGAGGACGGCAGGCTGGAATTTGTTCCGCGCTATGACGGGTAAAAGCGGTTCCCCTGTATTTATGGCAAGACCGCTCCGTCCGGCAGCGACGCCGGCGACGCTTTTCCTTCCGGTGTGCCGAATATAAAAAACGCACGCCTCATCGAACTGACTCAATTGCGCGGCGTTGTCCTCATAGGAAAACGGGGATTGAAAATTGCGCGCCTGTCTGCTATACTGACGCCGTGGAATCAGGAAAACGCCGATTGATTCGACGCATTGCGTTCAATGTATTTCTTTTGCCCTGCCGCGTCGGAAGGCCTTGAAAAACGCGCCGCTGCTTTTGCGTTTTCCGTCCTTGCCGGGCAGAAAAAATTTACGTTGTCGCAATGGCTTCATTCGATCAGCGGTTCCCGGGATAAACATTTTTTCGGGGGAGCGATGGGGTTTATATGGACAAACAGTCCCTTTTGTCTTTGCTGGAGGAATCGCCCATTGTGGCGGCCGTTAAGGATGAAGAAGGCCTTGATGCTTGCATTCGTTCTGAATGTAAGGTTGTGTTTATTCTCTATGGAAGCGTGCTCAACATCGGGGAAATCGTTCATAAGGTCAAGGAAAACGGCAGAACGGCGCTTGTGCATCTGGATTTGATCGAGGGGCTTTCGCCCAAAGAAACCGCCGTTGACTTTATCGCGCAGAAAACGGAAGCGGACGGCCTGATCTCGACCAAGCTGCCGATCATCAGGTACGCCAAAACACGCGGCCTGATCACGGTGCAGCGTTTTTTTCTTCTGGATTCCATGGCGCTCTCCACCATCGGGCGGCAGATCGGTCAAAGCGCGCCGGATATGATCGAGGTGCTCCCCGGCTGCCTTCCCAAGATCATTCGCAAAATCCGCGCCATGTGCGACGTGCCGCTGATCGCCGGCGGGCTCATCCAGGACAAGGAGGATATCATGAACGCGCTGGATGCGGGCGCGACAGGCATATCCGCCACCCGAAGCGAAATATGGTCCATGTAGCGGGCCGATGCGCTATGAGAGCGGCAAGGGAAGAAAAATCATTCGTTATTTTTATTAATTGCTTTGTTTTTCGCCCGAATCGGCCATTAAAAAGGTTGAAAAACGTTGAATACTGTGATATAGTATAAACATAGTCGGCATCCGAATGCGGAGAGATGAGAGCAAGGAGGGCACGGACGTTTGTTCGTGTACGCTTCAGCTCTTATTTTTATGGAAAGCGGGGGGACATCAATCATGCATGATGTTGCGATCATCGGCTGCGGCGTAATCGGCGCGGCAGCGGCCTTTGAACTGTCCAAGTACAAGCTGGACATCGTGATCCTCGAAAAGGAAAACGATGTGGCGATGGGCGCTTCGCGCGCCAACAGCGCGATCATTCACGCCGGGTACGACCCAAAGCCCGGCACCCTCATGGCCAGGCTCAACGTCGAAGGCAACAGGATGGCGGGCGAGCTGTGCAAGGCGCTCAACGTTCCGTTTAACCGGGTAGGCTCGCTGGTGCTGGCGTTTTCCGACGCGGAAATGCTGACCGTGTGGGAGCTTTACGACCGCGGCGTCGCCAACGGCGTGCCGGGGCTCGAAGTCCTGATGGCCGATCAGGTGCGCAAGATGGAGCCTGAGGTAAGCGATCAGGTAGTCGGCGCGCTGTACGCGCCTTCCGCCGGCATCATCAGCCCGTGGGATTATGCGCTCGCGTTTGCCGAAACGGCGGTGGTCAACGGCGCGAAGCTCTGCCTGAACACCAGGGTGACCGGTATCGAAAAGCGCGACGGCGGCTATCATATCAAAACCAATCGCGGCGAATATGACGCTCAATACATCGTCAACGCGGCGGGCGTTGAAAGCGGCCTCGTCCATGAAATGGTCGCCGAAAAGACATTCACCATCATGCCCAATCGCGGCGAATATTACCTGATGGACAAATGCGAGGTCGTGCGCGCGGATCACGTGCTTTTCCAGTGCCCCAACAAGGACGGAAAAGGCGTCCTCGTCGCGCCTACGGTGGGCGGAAACCTGATCGTTGGCCCGAACGCGGAAGCGGTGAGCGAGCCGGAGCGCGTCAACAACACGGCGGCGGGGATGAATTTTGTCCGCGAAAAAGCGCTCAAGAGCGTGCCTACGATCAACTTCAGAAACTCCATCCGCAATTTCGCGGGAATCCGCGCCAATTCCGACAAGGATGAATTCCAGATCGGAATCGCGGCGGAAAACTTTATTGATCTGGCCGGCATCAAGTCGCCCGGTTTGTCTTCCGCGCCGGCAATCGCGCTGTACGCGGCGGAGCTGCTTAAAGAATGCGGCATGAATGCGCCCAAGAAGGAAAACCCCGTTACGACGCGCGAGAAGCTGCGTTTCAGGAACCTGAACGATGAGCAAAAGCGCGAAGCGATTCGTAAAAACCCGCTCTACGGCCGGGTGATCTGCCGCTGCGAAACGATCACGGAAGGCGAGATCGTGGATGCGATTCACAGCCCCATTACGCCTTGCAGCCTCGATGGCATCAAGCGCCGCGCGGGCACGGGCATGGGCCGGTGCCAGGGCGGCTTCTGCGGCCCCCGCGTGCTGGACATCCTCTCGCGCGAGCTTCATAAGAATCCCATGGAAATTCTGCAGGACGGCGAAGGAAGCCAGCTTCTTCTGTCCGAGACCAAACAGGAGGTGGCGAAGTGATGCTGTATGATCTGATTGTCGTCGGCGGCGGCCCCGCGGGCCTTGCCGCAGCGAACAGCGCGTATCAGAAGGGTTTGAAAAATATTCTGATCGTGGAGCGCGATAAGGAACTGGGCGGCATCCTGAATCAGTGCATTCATAACGGTTTTGGTCTGCACCGCTTCAAGGAAGAATTGACCGGACCCGAATACGCCAACCGCTTTATTCAAATGCTCAGCGACACCAACGTCGAGGTGATGCTCGATACGATGGTGCTTGAAATCAATAAGGAACATGAAGTCCACGTAATCAGCGCCGCGAAGGGCTATCAGGTCCTGAAGGCCAAAACAATTGTCCTGTCCATGGGCTGCAGGGAACGCACGCGCGGCGCCATCGCAATCCCGGGCGACAGGCCGGCGGGCATCTTTACGGCGGGCAGCGCCCAGCGCTATCTGAACATGGAAGGCTATATGGTCGGCAAGCGCGTGGTGATCCTGGGCTCCGGCGATATCGGGCTGATTATGGCGCGCCGCATGACGCTGGAAGGCGCCAAAGTGCTGGCCTGCGTGGAACTGATGCCCTATTCGGGCGGCCTGATGCGCAACATCGTCCAGTGCCTGAACGACTGGGACATTCCGCTGTATCTTTCCCATACCATCACCAACATCATCGCAAAGAACGGCCGCGTTTCCCACGTCACGGTCAGCGCGCTCGACGAACGCAGAAATCCGATTCTGGGAAGCGAAATGGAATTTGACTGCGATACAGTTCTGCTCTCCGTCGGCCTGATCCCCGAAAACGAATTGACGCGCGCCGCGGGCATCCAAATGGACCCGCGCACCAGCGGCGCCGTCGTATACGAAAACATGGAAACCAGCGTGCCCGGCATTTTCGCCTGCGGCAACGTCGTGCATGTGCATGACCTGGTGGACTATGTTTCGGCCGAGAGCGAGCGCGCGGGTGCGGCGGCTGCGGATTTCGTCCTCAGCGGTCAGCCGGAAGCGGATGCGGTGCAGATCGTCAATGGCGCGGATATCGGCTATACGGTGCCGCAGAAGATCAGAATTTCCCGCGTCGCCAAGTTTGCCGATGTGTTTTTCCGCGTCCGGCGTGTGTTTAAGGACAGCGTGATTGAGATTTCAGCCGGCGATACCCTTCTGACCAGCTTTAAGCGCGAGCATATGGCTCCGGGCGAAATGGAGCATATTCTTTTGACCAAGGCTGTTCTGGATAAGGCGCAGGGCCGCGACATCACCGTGACGGCGAAGGAGGCGTAAGCGATTATGAAAGAGCTTGTCTGCATTGTCTGCCCCAAGGGCTGCCGGCTGCACGTCGACGAAGAGAACAACTACGCTGTAACCGGGAATTCCTGCCCGCGCGGCGCAGAATACGGCCATAATGAAATCAAAAATCCCACGCGCGTATTGACCTCGACCGTTAAGCTCAACGGCGGTCTTTACAGGCGCTGCCCGGTCAAGACGGATATAGCGGTTCCCAAGGCGAAGCTCATGGAAATCATGAAGCTGCTCAATCATGTGGAACTGACCGCGCCCGTCAAAATCGGCCAGGTCGTCATTCCCATGGTCGCCGGAACGAACGCCAACATCGTGGTTACGAAAAATCTGTAAGGAGAGCATCCCCGAATGGCTGATATGAGGGAAACGCTGCGCGCGAAAAGATTATATCTTCTTGACATGGATGGTACGCTGTATTTGGATGATAATGTGTTTGACCATTGCCTTGATTTCCTGAGCGCAATCAAAGCGCGCGGGGGACGGTATCTGTATCTGACGAACAACTCATCCAAGTCGGTGGATAAGTATGTGGAGAAAATGAACCGCGTCCACATTCCCGCCGTCAGCGAAGATTTTTTCACCTCGACCGACGCCGCCTGCGTCTACCTGCGCCGGAATTATCACGGGAAAAAGATTTACGCTTTGGGCACGGCCTCCTTTAGAAACCAGCTCATGAATGCGGGTTTTCCCATCACGGATCATCTGGAGGATGATATTGACTGCCTCCTGATGGGCTTTGACACGGAGCTCACGTTTAAAAAACTGGAGGATGCCTGCATTCTGCTGGGGCGCGGCGTTCAATACCTTGCGACGAACCCGGACTGGGTATGCCCGACGGCTTATGGCTATGTGCCGGACTGCGGCTCGGTCAGCCAGATGCTGTTCAACGCGACAAAACGCAAGCCGTATTTCATCGGAAAGCCTGAACCTGCCATTGCGCTGCTGGCCATCGAAAAGGCAGGGTATCAGCCTGAGGATGCCGTTCTGATCGGCGACAGGATCTATACGGATATTGCCTGCGGCGTCAACGCGGGCATTACGACTGTGTTGGTATTCAGCGGTGAAACGACGCGTGCGGACTGGGAAAAAAGCGAGATAAAGCCTGCCTTTACCTGCCAGAGCATCGCGGACATCTATGAAATGATCAAGTAACATCATCACAGCCTGGCTGTAAGGGCGTCAATATTTCTGCTCAATAAAGCACCCGGCAAAAGAAATGTGCTTCTGCCGGGTGTTTTATTTATTTGATTTATCAATTTTTATCGGAATACGATCCATCAAATTTTCCACTGTTTCAGCAAAATGTGATCCGTTATATTTCTCACTGAGTTAAGGAATCGCTGATTCATTCGGTATATTGTGCTAACGGTATCCTTTTTCGTCCTGCTGCGTCAGAAAACCTTGTTCATAGCGCTGCTATTCCTTCGGTTTCGTTCCTTGCCGGATGCAAAAATCTGCTCGTCATCGCAAAAACCTTATTCAATCAGTGGCTCCTTAAGGCAACGCCGCACAATTCAGGCCCGGCGCTGTCAGCGCCTTTTTAAGTCCTCTGCTGCATGCAAAACCCCGACTGACCGCCGGTTAACCTTCCCTTTTTGCATTTGCAGCCGGCGACAAAATACACTCGTCATCGTGCGACCTCATTTGTGCGGTATTGCCTTAAACTTTCTGTGACCCCCTTGACAATAGTACGGCACCGTACTATACTACAAGAGTACGAGGACGTACTATTGCTAAGCAGAAGGAGGTGTTATGTATGGATGCGAAAGAGTTTTTTTACGCCTTCGGGAAGGCGTTATATCGGGTTGACGCTGTGTATGACGATTTTGCGAAAGACAGCGGCGTTGTTTCTCCGACCCTGCTGTGGATACTCTATGCGCTGAATGATGGCAATGAGCATACGCAGAGGGAGATTTGTGTGGACTGGTCGCTTCCCAAAAGCACAGTCAATACTGTTATGATGGAACTGAAAAAGAGCGGATATATCGAGCTTGAACCTATCAGGGGAAAGCGCCGCGAAATGACCGTCCTTCTGACGCACAAAGGAAAAGACTATGCGGATTCGCTGCTTGCGGCCATCTACGAAAAGGAAGATGCAGCTTTCCGCAAGCTGAATGAGGATGAGAAAAACGTCACTGCGTATTTGGCGAGGATTTCGGAACTGCTGAAATAGTCTGTACTGTTTATGATACCGGCAAGCAAAGAGCTTGATTTTGTCAGGGCCTTTCTGCCGCCGGCAATTCGCTGCGAACGCATCAGGCTTAGGGAGGAATCAATTAAAGAAGCTGCTGAAAATTACGGTTTTGTTTTCGGCAATCTGGAATCTGCTGATTCTGTTGTGCACGCCTGTTGTCCTGCGGTTCTATTCGCTGGATGGGCAGGCAAAGCGGTTGGTCTTTTGGCTTGTTTTGCTTCACAACGTTTTCAATGCGGTTGCCTTTCCGTTTTCCGGCGCGTTGAGCAATGGATTACGGGCCGCGGGAGATGTAAAATTCACCATGGCGCATCCATCTTTACCACTGTCGCGGTCAGGCTGGTTTTGTCTTATGTCTTTGCCGTCACACTGAATCTCGGCGTTATGGGCATCGCATGGGCAATGCGCCCCGATTGGATTGTGCGCGGCGCCATTAATTACCTGCGACTAAAAAGCGTAAAACGGAAGCAGTTTAAGGTGATATGAGCGAGCGAAACGGCGACATAATCGGGTTCTCTGTTCTGCGGCGAGTTCTGATTCTTCCCGGCAGTTGGTAAAACAATATTGAAAGGGGTATCATCATGAAAAAAACATTGGTTGCATATTTCTCGGCAAGCGGTTCTACAGCGCGGCTTGCGAAAACCATCGCAGAGGTAACGGGCGGAGATTTGTTTGAAATCAGGCCTGAGCAGCCCTACACCCCGGCAGACTTGAACTGGAACGACAAAAAAAGCCGTTCAAGCGTGGAGATGAGCAATCCCTCTTCGCGCCCGGCGATTGCTTCGACCGTTGAGAACATGGAGGCCTATCACACGGTATTCGTCGGTTTTCCGATTTGGTGGTATGTCGCGCCCGCCATTATCAACACATTCCTTGAAGGCTATGATTTTTCCGGCAAGACCGTGATCCCGTTTGCCACCTCCGGCGGAAGCGGCATGGGAAAGACGGACGAGGTTCTTCGGAAGCGCTGCTCCGATACAACGAACTGGAAGCCGGGCAAAAAGATGAGCAGAAGCGAGAGCGCCGCCGCCGTGGAATCATGGGTTAACAGCTTGAATCTGTAATTCAGGCGAAACGAGGAAATAAAATGGGAAAGTATGTTACACTTCTTTTCATTTTGGCAATGGTGCTTTCTCTTGCGCCTTGCAAAGGCGCGGAAAGCGCGGCCGAAAACAGGCAGGGCACATCCTCGGGCACAGCAGCCGGCGCCACCCCGACGGAGATTGAATCAAACCTGGATAAGGAAGCGCCGTCGCCTTCGGAAACGCCTGCCGATATGTCAGGAAATAATACGGAAGCCTCAGACGGCGGCAAGAAGATATTGGTCGTATACTTCTCCGCCACCGGCACAACAAGGAAAATGGCGGAATACGCCGCCAATGCCATGGGTTCCGACATCTATGAAATTGTGCCTGCTACGCCCTATACAGCAGCCGACCTGAACTATAACGTCGGCAACTGCCGCGCCAATACGGAGATGAAAGACCCCTCCTGCCGGCCCGAAATCAATGGCAGCGTGGCCAATATGGCAGACTATGACATCGTGTTCATCGGTTATCCGATCTGGTGGGGCGAAGCGCCGAGAATCATCTCCACTTTTATGGAAAGCTATGACTTTTCCGACAAGACCATCGTGACCTTCTCCACCTCCGGCAGCAGCGGCCATAACGACCGCAGTATCATGGAGCTCGTGAGCGGCGTTGTTTGGGTGACCGGCGCGAGATTGAAAAGCAACTCCTCGCAAAGCGATGTGGCAGACTGGATAAACGGTCTCGGTCTTGGCATTGCGTTGAAATAAGCGGAGGCGAGGCGCGGGAAAGCGAAAAAATATGAAGGCAACACCGCACAATTCAGGCTCGGCGCCGACGGCACCTTTTCGGCCGCTGCTGCATGCCGGGTCGCGGTTTTTTTAGAAAGCAGGTTCCCGCACGGGTTTCTTTTAACCGGGCCATGAGGCGGCAGCCTGATGACCGATGCCCGGCGCAATGAAATCCGGTGCAGTCTGCCCTTTGGAGCAGATGATCCCCGTTAGGGGGCAGGATTCGCGGCACTTTGGGTCGCGTGGGGGAGTTGACATGCTCTTTGCCTGTGGCGCAGGGCTTGAGTTCCCGGAAATTTCCGGCAAAGCCCGAACGGATTTTGCTTTTTTCTTTTGAGGAACGGACCGATAAATCGGTTTTCCCGCTTTGCACGGCCTTGTCTTTGATTAAAACAAATCCAACGAGTGGTTGAGGTACACTTTCTCTCTGACTTGAAGCTGATACTCCGGCCTTGTGATGTAATACAGCAGAAATTCAAGAACCAATGCGCTGCCCAAACTGCGTCCTTCAATCTTAAAATTGGAAAAGCCCATCGGCAAGTATTTGCTTTTGATATCCTCCGTTCCGATAAAGCCGGGATTCTTCATGGCTTTTGAAAAGACATAACCCTCTTTTGCGTCAGGTGCGCTGCAAATATGGTCTGCGCAGTCCTCTCCGAGCGCCTTACGACTGACGTTTTCATAGCATGCCTTCCGCTCGCTGCACCCAAACCAGCAGCATTCATTGCAGAGAAACTCAACCTTTTCTTTTTGAGCCTCCGATAACTTTGCCAGCTGTTCAAACCGTTTGTTCAAGCGAAAATCCGGCACGACATACCGGAATTCTTCTCTGTTCAGCTCCTTGGTGAACTGATCGAAATCCGTGATAACCTTTGTTGTGGAAGAAACAAAATACAGGTTTGGATAATGCTCCCTGATGTACTGCAAGAGCAAATCCGAATGGATAATCACGCCGTTTTGCACAGCCCCCTGGCTTTCAAAGAGGGCGCAAAGACGATTGCATTTTCTGTCAGACAGATGCTCCGTTCGGAGCAGGGAATTGCTGAAGGTCAGCCTGGCTGAAACGCCGTATTCCCGCATCAGGGCGAGTACGTCTTCCGCGTCGTTTGTGCCAAAGCCGACGCGGCCTCCTCCCCACAAGCAATCTGCCGGAGCGCCGTATATGGAAGCAATGTCGCACCAGTCGTAGAAGTACTCCCGATGCTCAAAGAAAAGCGGCAGGAAAATCTTGTATAATTCGTAAAACTCAAATAACCCCGGAAGGTGATAATGAGCCTTTTGGCTCGGCGCTGTCTCTTCATTCAGCTTAATGTTTGTTTTTCTTTCGCTGTTTGTCATCTGCATGCTCTTTTCAGATTTTATTCTATCGTCTTCATGATAGCACGGACGCCCGGCCGAATCAACGATCAACTTGCGACAGTGCTGCGATGCAGGGGCGCCCTCATGACCCTGCGTCATGCGCAAAACGTTTAAGACACCGCAGCAGCTTCACATTTTGCTTTTTGTGCCCATCGCATCACTCTTGCCGCGTCTGCTTATCGTTGATGCGTGTCTAAATGACGAGCATTTTTTTCCGAGGCAGGAGAAACAGCAAGCATGAAGGCATGGCCAGATAAAGCAGAAATGATCTGTCCGGCAGCAAGGCCAACAGGCCGTGCAAGCAGCTCAGAAAAACAAGACTGAAAAAATGCGCAAGAAAAAAGCCGCCCTTTCGGGCGGTTCATCTGGTGGTCGCAACAGGACTCGAACCTGTGACCCCATCGATGTGAACGATGTGCTCTGGGTCCCGGGTTAAGAAATACCAACTGGGTTCAAATTAAGATCACGCAATAAGTCAATATTTTCTGGCTTTCCTGGCTTCTTTGTTCATGGGGAACATCTCGGCAAGTAGCCTGATGGGTGGGTTCAAATCTCCGGTGAACACACTTTGAACCCAGGGTTCATGGAGTGTTCAAGAATAGAGAGGGTTCAAACGTGGGACCTACAAATTCAAATTATCGGTTTGGTATGATGATACACTCTGTAAAGAGGTGGATGATATTAGTCTCTTATCAATGATTGAATGAATTTTTATATCTGACAGACGTGAGTTGACTTCGTAGGTTGAATAAACCCTGAAAGCAAATGGTATACACTCACTCCGATTGAGCTGTCGCAGTCTGCTTTCTAGGTTATCAGCATACCCGATCTTTACATACTCCGGGAATGAAGGATTTGTTAGGATGTAGATTACGCCTTTATTATCCATGCCGCACCTCTCAACGTCACTCATTTCCATGAAGTTCCCTA